>Ga0114976_10001942_pt1 | contig 13011 bp, 12 predicted proteins | sample S_130805_EF_Meta_FD_87319 | JGI IMG/M metagenome (GOLD analysis project Ga0114976, IMG submission 87319) | Freshwater microbial communities from Lake Simoncouche, Canada to study carbon cycling - S_130805_EF_MetaG | ecosystem: Environmental > Aquatic > Freshwater > Lake | place: Lake...
CCTGCTACATACTCAAATTTTTTAGTTGCTAATGTCTTTCTCATAATATACCAATACCCATCATCTCTTTGGAAGCCAAAGTATTTATAAGTAGCTGTTGCTTCAATATCTGCAATAGCATATCTTTCAGTTGGTTTCGCATAAGTTACATCTTGACTACTGGTTGTGCCAGCAGCCCAGCAAGCTGTTGATAATGTTAGTACAGTGCTTCCACCAGTATTCTTTTTTATATCCATTGTCATTGGAAGATTAGGCTCAGCAATACTTGGTATAGTAGCACTATTTGGGTGTCTGATAATGTGGAAGGTTACCCACTCGCCATCTGGGGATAGTATTTCATAGTAAATTGGTGCTGCACCTAACCAACCAAATCTTATTCTATATAGATTATCTTTAGTAGGGTCTAATGCTTCTGGTGTGCCATTTCTTGTAAAGCTAGAGCCCGTCTGTCCACTAAGAGTATCTTCGCTAAAACTTGCTTTAGCTGTTGTGGTGTCTGCTCCACTAGTTCTTTTGGTTACACCAAATGATGTACCTTCATATCCTATAAAGAAACCATTGTTGTCATCATAAAGACCTATTCTTTGATAAGAGTTAGCAATACCTGTAGTAAAAATAGTAGTAAATGCAGCATATATTTCTGAGTGTGGGTGATATGTAGTTGATAGATTTGATACAGCCTTATAGCCACCATTAGTGTTTGCTCCTGTTGAGATTGTACCTTGCCCATTACCTACTGATGCACTACCACCACTGGTTGGAGTTACTGTTAGTTCAGTTAGTAAATTAGCAGCAGCAGTTGAGAAATCAATTTCTATTTGATTATGGCGAGTGCCAATAATTGTCTGGTTGAATATATCAGTCTGTGCAGTTGAGCCACCACCACCGCCTGCAGATATATTGTTTACTGCATCTATAATACCTTGAGTATCTACCCTGTTTGCATCTGCATAGGCTGTAATAGCGTTATAAAAGCTCTTGCCATCACTTAGTCGTACAGATATAGGTGCATTAGCACTAGTCGGAAATACTACGTCCTGCTTCTCTACATTGACATAAGGCTGTGGCAGATTAGCAATATTATCGTTTAGCTGGTCAAAGAACTTAGATAGCTCCTTGAAGTTTGTAACCTTTATATCGGGTTGCTGAGCGTCTGCAATATTCTTAACAGTAATTTCAGTCACTTGCTCTGGTTTATTAGTCTCAATAGCTTCTGTGACGGTCTCACCTAGATTGCCAAGCCACTTCTGCAGTTCTTGTAGGTTAGTTACCTCTACGGCTTTCTCAGTGTTCACCTTTACGTTACCTTCAACTTTAACATCGCTGACCGGTGGCTGATAGGTATCTATTTGCTTCTGAACTAAACCACTAAGCTGATCAATGCCCTTATTTAGGGACATCAACTCTGTTCGTTGCTCTTCAAGGTATAGTGATAGATCTTTCTGATCCATACTATTCTCCTGCTGTTCTGCCGCCAGGTACTAGTGAACATGTACAGTTCGGGTGTAATGGTGGCGTATCTATGTCTGCATACTCAATTCTCATTGTCCCACCACTCTCACCAGTAATAACATCTCCAATGCCAGTAAAGTTTGTTCCAATAGTCTTAGTTCGTCCGGCATAGGTCCTACAGAACTCGCAAGCTCCAGGATTTACAAACCATTCTACTGTTGCATATCCATTCTGCTTGTATACCATCTCAGCTGTGCGGTTACTAGCTTTCAGGCTTTCAGTTCGTGCAATTCGTTCTGCCCGGTATCCTTTAGCATCTGAATATACTGATTCAACTCGCTTCTTAATCTTTACGAGGCTTTCTCCGGCTTGCTGTCCCTCTGTAATAGTCTTTTCAAGTGCAGCAATAGTATCTGCGTTATATATACCAGCAATCTGCTTAATCTGAGCTTCTACTGTAGACCGCATTTCAGGAGTTATAGTTAGTAGCTCGCCAGTAATAAAGTTTGCTACGTCTTGTCCCTGTGCTTCTATTAGGTCAATGATAGTTGGGGTTAGTAATGTTGCAAGTGCTTCTGATTCGTCCTTAACGCTGAATAGCCAATCTTCGTAAGCCTTTTTAGATGCGTCAATATTAGCAATGACACGATTCTCTTGCGACAATGTGAACTTTGATATGTCTCTCTTAACACGCTTAGCATAGATATCATTTGTTTCCACCAGTTTGCTCCTGAATGCTTCTTGATCTGTATTAAGTTTCTTTAGCTTTTCGGCTTTAGTAAGTGCAGTCTTTAACACTATTTGCTTTGACATTGATGGATCTTCATTATGACCCATTGGAGGCATTACTCCTGTGGTAGTTGGTAGATCATCGCCACCCTCTATAGGTTCATATCCAAGCTCTTCACGAACCTCATTTACTGTAAGCACTACATTGACTAGGTCTTTGTGTAGCATGTGTTCATATTCTTTATCTTCTGGCACTGGTGATTCGTGAGTAATATCTATAGACTCACCACGTCCTGAGTCCATCATAGCTATTTGCTCATAGATACGGTCTAATCGTCGCATGATAGGCTCAATCTTCTCTTTGTTGTAGACATAGCTAAATGCTTCAACTGTGTTGCGTCCTAGAGCACCACCGTCTGTCATACCAAGCATCTCCTTTGGTACTTCTAGCATCATCAGCACGTCGTTCTTAGCCATCTTACGTGTAATCTCTTGGTCAACGTCTTTTAGTGTTGCACCTACGGCTTTGAAATCAGCTTGCCCACCCCTAATGAAAGCTGTTTTACCTGCATTATGTGGTCCTTCGTATCCTTCACGCCATTGTGCAGCAAACTGTTTGAATGTTTCTCGGTCCATGTCCGGCAATGAAACAATACCGCTTGGGCTTGCGTTGTTCTTCATGTAGTTGAGTGTGAATATAGCAGTAGTTATTTCTGTATCAATATAAGTACTAGCCTTCTCCATAACTGACATACCACGCCATTCATTAAATGGATTAGGTCGCTTATCATGCAATACTTCGTCAACAGTCAATGGTACTTTAGCTCCGTCTGATTTATTAAGCATGTAGCCAACAAGTTCACCTTCTTCTATGACAAGTTCCATCTGTGCAGGGTTTAATAGGTATACTTCTTTAATCTTACGGCTGTTCTCGCCACGAGCTAGATACCAGAATGTCTCACCATATATTTCAAAGAGCATACCGAATAGGTGTACAAAGTCTGATGGATTCTTCTGTATGCGGTTAGGATAGTTAAATAGCGTTAAGATTGGGTGATTAACGTACATATCGCCATTAGCTTTGTGTATTTCAGGCTCATAAATAGAGAGGCTGCTACCAATCTTATCTATAGCTTTGTATGTTATACCGTAAAGTTGTCTGCGAGGTGAGAAATCTGATTCACCAGTTAGGTTTCGTATGACTTCTCCATTAACAGAGTTGCCGAGATTTTGTTTGTTTATAAAAACTGTATAAGCGTTGCGAAACCGCTGTGATAGTTTCATGTGTTGTTACCCTCAAATTACGGTCTCCAGGACTCTAATACTATACTAGCATAATCACAATATAATGTCATCAAGCGTGATCATGTTGCTATTGTTTATCTTAGTTATAAAGTATCTCATGCTATCTACTGCATCATCATTATCTTTAATTGGCTGGTCAGTCTCGTGATTATCCTTGTCCATTTTCCAAGCGTACGTTTCAAGTTCATCAATTAGGTTTACGCATCTATCACTGATAGTTAGTTGCCCAGAATGAAATGCCGACTTAACCGTGTTAATACCTTGTAGCACGCTGTCCTTGCCTTTAACTGCTGGATCAAGCCTAAATGGTAGTTCTCGGTTTAATTGCATGATAGCTATTGGGTCTTCTGAGTCAGCTACTGCTATATCAATATTATAATTAGCTGTCAGGTTTTTAATTGCATTGGTACGCATCTTGTCGTCTAGCTTACGCATATACAGTTCTTTCATAACGTGTATCTTGTCGTCCTTACTAATAGCATAGACATAGGCCGCTAACGGGTGATTGTATCCAAAGTCTAAGCTGAAGCCATATCGGTCGGGCTCAAACGGGCATTCCCTAAGTGCATCGTCTCTAACAAATTCAGTATAGATACGTCCCTCAAGGTCTGTAAACTCTGCTAGATACTGTTGAGCAAATACGCTAGGTGCTATGTCTTTACGCTTTCTATCTAGATCATATTTAATATTTGGTATAGTTTCATTGTCGTAGCTTGTAAAGTGGAAGTCTTGCCAATCATCTTTATTCTTTGATTCATCTATTAATTGTTTAAATTGTCCTTTACCTCTAGGCATAGATGCGAATACAGCTTCGCCATGATAGTCCAACAGTGTCGGTTCTATAACGTCATTCCAAGCTTTTTTTAGGTTCTTAGCTACAGCACATTCGTCTAGGTATACTTTGTGATACTTCTTACCGAGCATGTTATCTACACTATCCCACGAATAAAGTTTAATCCTAGAGCCGTTATGAAGTTTAATTATAAGCTCTTGAGAGTTTTTGTATTCTATATACTTACCGGCAATCTTTAAGTAATCCTCCCATACAACATCTTTAGCGTGTCCATAAGTAAGACCTACATATGCCATAGACAAGTTTGGGTATCTTAATCCATAGTTAAGACTGTCTATAATAAAATAATAAGTCTTGCCAGTCCTACGTCCACACCTAAGTATTTTGTGTCTAGCTTGATTATTCGTTACTGTTTTCTGCCAGTTTATCAGTCTCGGCAACTTCATTGTCAATTCTAAAGTTTGGCTTTCTTGCATATGCACTCTCTATTATTATTGTTGGTAACTTATCACCACCAGATGTAACATCTAAATGCTTGCCATAGCCATTCTCTGCAAGCCACTTCATGGCCTGTACATCACCGGTCATAGCTTTAGTAAGTGCAACGTATGCTACAGCCTTAAATCCGTTCTTGCCATACTTAGCTTTCAGCTCTTCTTTATTCTTTAGAGTTGTTTTGTCCCAGTCTATATCCTCTGCTAGTTCTTGAATAATAGTAGACAAGTGTTTAGAGCCTTTAGGTTTGCCAGCAGGGTTGCCTGATTGACCCGGCTTAAATTGAGTTTCTTTGCCTATATCTGGTGTTGTATCTTTGCCTATCATGCCTGTATGTTGCCTGTATTTAATGCTGGTGTTAGTTCTTCCCAATTATCAGGTAGCTCGTTTTTATTAGTAAACTTAGCATACCTCTTTCTAATAACATCAACATATTTAGGGTCTAGCTCCATTCCATAACAAGTACGGTCTGTTTGTTCACAGGCTATTAGAGTAGAGCCGGAACCGAGGAATAGGTCAAGAATATTATCTCCAGACTTACTACTATTGTTTATTGCTCTAGCAACAAGCTCTACTGGCTTTTGAGTCGGGTGAAACTCGTTTTTTGTCGCTCTGCTTATATCCCAGACGCTTACTTCATTATTTGCACCATACCACTTCGGAGATTTTCCTTTCTTAAACATATAAAGACAAGGTTCATGTTTGCTTTTATACTGAGCACCTATTGCCCCAAACTGTGCCATGTTCTTGTTCCAGATAATATGATTTCTAACCTCAAGACCAGCTTGAAGTACAGCTTGAAGTACAGCTAGTGATTTGCTATCGCTATACCATACATAAAAAGCTGCTCCATCCTTAGACAACTCTACTGCATTAGGTAGGCTATCGGCATAAATATCAGGTGTCCCATCATTCTCTAATTTTTCCCTACGCTTGCCCTTTACTGCGTGTCCACCATCATAGTCAACTCCATATGGTGGGTCTGTGAATACCATGTCTGCTAGATTGCCGTTCATTAGGTCGCTCACTATACCAAAGTCTGTACTATCCCCACACATAACCCTGTGCTTGCCTAATTGATAAATCCCACCAAGTTTACTAATTGCAGGTTCACTTGATACTTCTGGGGCCTCATCTTCTTCTACTTCGGTTTCTACCTCTGTTTTGCCAAACGCTAAAGCGTCAAAGCTCGTTGCTTCGTATACCTCGGCATCATTTAATTCATACTTACCAATAAACTCATCAATGCCTTCTTGAGTAATAGTAGCGTATTGTGAAGTAATCTCTAGTAGTCTAGCCATAGCTTCTTGTAAATCTTTAGCAGGTACTTTTAAGTAAGGAATAGGCTCATTCCACCCCTCTCGGTTTAGTACTCTTTGGCGTTGATGTCCGTCTAGTAAATGTAAGATTTTATCGTTATCTTCCCATACATAAACTGGGTAGCTAAATCCTCTGCGTTGAATAACATTTTTTAGCTTGATATAGTTTACTTCGGTTAGGTCTTTTAGATCGCCCTGTGTAGGCAATAAATCAGCTATCGGTATTGTTGGCAGGTTATTTGGGTTGTGTACTATCATAGTTGTTTATATATCCATTGTCCGTTTTCCATATAGAACTTTACATTACAGGTACTGACATCACTAGGTCTTATTATACCACTGGAAGTTTTATGTCCAATGTGCAAATCCATATCTACATATTTGTTCTTGCTTATAGACAAGCCCCATACTACATCAGGACCATATCTTTGACCGTCCCAACTGCATACACCAGATAGCCATACTTTAGCAGGTGCTAGTAAACAATAGAATCCTGTAGCGTCTATATCCTGTATACCAGTTTTGTTATGATCTATGCTGTCAAAGCGTGATCTGCCATAGAATTCCCAAGCTCCAAGACAATACAATCCATGCCTGCCTACCTGAATACCCGATACATAGCCAAAGTCTTTATCCTGTAAGCGTATATAGTGTCCTAGTAAGCGTTCTAACGTGTTCTCTGGTAGTTCAGCATCTCCCTCTACTTGCCATACTAGGTCCGGGTTGTAAGCCTTTACAATGTCTCTAAGTCTCTCATGGTTTTCTGCTATGCGTATACGTCGTGCTTCTATTCCCTGTGCAGGGTTTTCGTCTACATATAAGATGGTCCGAGTAGGCTGAATAGTTTGCTTTAATATCTGCTGGTCTATATATTCACGATCCTCTACCTGACCAATACAAAGTATGTTCATAGTGACTCCAATGCTTCCATATACTTAGGTAATAATGCGTCCCAGCTAATTGTCTTGGCTATCTCATACGCTTTACGGCTTTCTGTAGCCATGTCGCAGTTCTTAAACCATTCTATCTTTTCATACAATGCAGGCTTTTCTGCTTCATGTAATTGAATTGTAAATCTTGGTGCAAATTGACCTGAGTAATGCGTTGGTACAAGCCACTCAGGTGGTAGCAGATGGTTGTTAGGTGATATATCAGTCATTATTACTGGCATACCGCTTGCCAGTGCTTCATTTAGTGGTAGACAATTGCCACCGTATTTACGAGGTAATACCATTATGTCACCAAGCTTATAGATAAACTGAGCATCTTCTATACCTGTATAGACTGTACTGTGCCTGTATCGTGAGCGAATCTGATGTGCAAGTTCTTCACTCTGTGTAGTTACTATTCCCTCTGGACAAGCGTTCATAAAGTCGTATGTACCGTTGCGGTCGTTGGCTGCAGGTTTCCCAGCTAAGTGTATTGGGAATGCTGTTGTACGTTCTCTGTACGGGAACTCTTCTAAGTCTACAGGGTGATGCAGTTGTATAACCTTAGTGCCTTTACTCTCAGCATGATTACGTATGTAATCCTCTAGCCATACGCTAGGCAATATAATTAAATCTGGCAATTCATACTGTGGGTATACGATGTGGTCATAAAACTCAGGGTTTTCAACGCATACAGTCTTTACACCGAGTTCTCTAGCTCGCTTGTATAGATTTAGGTTGTACGGTGTTTCGGCTGTAAGCAGCACGTCTATGTCGCTAAGAATCTCATCTAACTGGTTGTCGTGTGGTATGCCTTTAAGCGTCAAAGCGTCTGGATACCAGCCATTCTGTTTGTTGCCGTTAAGCGGTGATAGGTCTATTACAATAGTCTTGTGTGGCTTTAGGTGCTTGTAATAAGCCCATGTTTGATAGCCTAGTCCAGTGTTATCATCTCGGACTAGCAAGCCAAGTTTCATATTCCAACCTCGTCGTCACTGGTGTATTTAAGCCCTCCAGCTCTCCCATCAAGATTCTCGCTGCGTTTTATATGCTTACCGTTGTCTGGATAGTAAATCCATAATCGGTGCTTGTGCCACCCAATCATGCCGTAATCATTCCACGCATTATGCAAGACACCATGAAATGTATCTTCAATAAATTGCTTACTTGGTACTTGGGGTATAACTGTTTCCTTATAATATAATACCGAACTCAAGTGTGGACGTTGCGACCACTGATAAGTCATCATAAAATCGTTTTGTGTCCCTAGCATGAGATAGTTATGGTCTTCTGGTATAACATCTTCGTGGTGAAAGCGTATTGTATTAGCGTCACCATCATATATCATTTTTTTACAAGCGTCCCAGTCTATAGTTTTTCTAGTAGTTAGTGGTGTATCGCCCTCAACGTATAACATCAATGGCGTTTTAATATACTCAAATGTTTCAGACATCATAGTGCTTTGGTGTGAATGCTTGTCAAATTCTATAGGCAATACATTGTGCCATTCATGCAGTGCTTTCCAATATACTTGATTCTTATATTCTATATAATCCTCTGTACGGTCTACCTGTTCATCTCTTATGCCGTCCATTTGTAATATGATTTCAGAATTAGGTAAGTGGTGTCGGATAGATGCTATAGTCTGATCAATAATAGAGGTACTTGGGTGAGATGGTAATACACTTGTTGCTATTACAACTGTGATATCGCTATGCATGTAATTGCTCCATTACTTTATAAACGAAATTACGCTTCCAATTTATCCACCATGCGGTTTGCTTGTTAATAGAGTGCTTTGGATTTTCGCTCCAGTCACGTATTGCTTCTTCTATAACAAACCAATTATCTATCTGTGGAAACGGTGTAATAGATTTGAATAACCAATCCCAGTATTCTAGTTTGTCGCCACCAGGTGTTTTTTTATCAGCTATAGGAATAGCCATGCACTCTAAGGCTTCAAATAGCCTAAAACTATCTGGTATAACTGCACCAGAGGGGCAAGGTGCAAAGTTAGCCGATGCAAGGTATCTATAGTATTCTTTTGGTTGCATGCCCTGTGTAAAACCCTCAGTCTTAATAACACGCTTAGTCATCTCAACATCTTCTAGTGCATCAACAAGTTCGGTCCGGCGGTTATGAGTTATCTGTCCAGCAAAGAATATATCTATGTCTTTTTCAATCTTATCAGGTAAGTTACTGTGGATATGCTGTGGATAACCTGTGCCTATCCGATCATAATTATCGTGCTTGCCCATGTGAGGATTCTGTACCCAGATGTGCATATTGTTTTTGCGTATCTTCTCTACGTCAAAGTCTGCTTCCTCGTCGCCCATCAAAAATAGGACGCAATTACCAATCTTATCTAGCTCGTGGTTTATCTCTTCCTCAAGTCCTGCGTGATGTCGTGCAGCAATAGCAACAATTGCTCGCTCTTGCTTTGGTAGATAGTCAGATTCTATTATCTCAAAGTCTTCCCAGTTTGGAGTTGTCCAAATTCTGCTCTCTAGTAGATCCTTGAGCATGCCATAATCCCATTGATCAGTTAAGTGAGCGTCTTTATTTAATGATAGGATATACGCTTTCATTTTGTAGCCTTTATAATGCACCAGCTTTCGTGTACAAACTGTGCAGTGATTTTCTCTATAGTAAAGCCGGCAAGCTCTACAAGTGCAGTCATTTCATCTAAGCTCATCTGGTATGAGTACGGTGCATCTTCAGTGCCTATAACAAACTGGAATAATAGTGTTCCGCCCTTGCGTAGATTGTTATATGCCATTTTAAGCATCTCTACTTTAGAGTCAGTATTCATGTGCTGAAATACTAGCATAGAGAATACTAAGTCAAGGTCGTCATTGTACGTTTGGTATTGTATGTTAGGACGCTTTTGGGCAAGTTTAATCATCTCGTCTGATATATCTAAGCCGTAGAATTCACAGGTTTCGTGATTATCAGCAAGGGGTGCTAACAATCTTCCTATGCCACAGCCAATCTCAAGTACTCTTGTCCAGGTAGTGTTATTCTCTTCTATAAGATCCAAGAAGTATTCTGTTTTTGCCCAATCATCTGCAATGTATTTATACCTGACTTCAGGGTCTTTAGCTGCATCGTCCCAAAACTGTTTGGCGTCAGCGTCGCTCATTTAGATGGCTTTCCGTTCGGTGTGTATAACATGTGTAATTCGTGTGCATAATCAATATATTCTTCGTCGTATCCGTGATCTATAATCCAGTTCCTAAAGTCGCGAGAATATTGTCCAAACTGATGGAACATAAACTCCGGGTGTATGCTTGCCCAGATTTTAGGCTTATGTACTTTAAGAACCTTGTCTGCACCTTTCATAACTTCCCAGTCAGATCCCTCGCAGTCAAAGGTGATTACTGTGGGGGGCTTTAACCCTTCAGCCACTAAATCATCAATCCTATATTGTGGTAAACCCTGAGCTTCCTCATATAGGTGACTGAAATGCTGTCGTTCATTTATATCTTTATAGGAGTATGCAGGCCAGCCGTCTTTGTCATTAACATAACCTACGCCACCAAATAATCCTGTATCAACTAGCGGTGGAATTGGTTGGTGTACATTACTAGCAAAACCTGCAAAGTTACCAACTGGATTAGGCAATTTGTTTGCTTTGAATGTCTGATAGATAGACGGCCATGCAGTGTGATTAGGCTCAAACAATACTACTTCTGCTCCCCATAATGCACAAAGTGCAGCCATTTCACCTAGTTCAGTACCGACATAATATACTACGTCTCCCTTGCCAATCATGCTGTGCATAGATTCTAGGCGTTTCTTTTCCCAGCCAGCTTCGCTATTATACTCAGCCATTTCTGCACGGTGCTTAGGCAGTTTGATTTTATACTTGCCATTCAGTAAAGCGTCTACCATCTGTGTCATTTTTCTAACTCCTTAAATATTGTTTTCCAACGCTCAACATATGTATGATCCCGGTAGGTCCTGTTGTGTCCAGCCTGTCGTATCTCTTCACGCTCTTCTGGGTTAATAAGATAATAGTCTATCTTATCTTTTAGCTGGTCAAAGTTTCCAAATTCATAAGTTACAATCTCCTTATCAATTACAAAGTTATCTTCTATACCTTTAATGTAAGGAAATATAGTAAAGCCACCACGTCCTGTAGATTCAAATAAGCGGTCTGAGAAGTAATACGGGTAATCATAGCCAATACACAAAGTATCGCCTACAGCGACCTTAGAGTTAGCATAAACCCTGTTTAATCTTGCTCCACGTATAGTCCCGGTGTCACCATCTCCACCAACATGAGTAAAGCGTTCTTGGTACATATCTTTTAGCTTGTCTATAAGCTGCGGTCGGTATTGCCACTCTGGGTGATAGCCCCTTGATCCAACAAATATAACGTCATTTGCTGCTTCGTCTCCTGCAGTATCTATATAGACTTCCTTGTCGTAAATACCAGCCGGAATGTAATGTCCTTTAACGTCAGTGTTTTTATTAAACCAATCTGCCATTAGTTTATCTGTAGCAAAAAAGTGACCAATAGTCTTATAAAATGGATCGGTATCAAGATCCTTCTGTCGCTCTAAGCCAAGCCATAGGTCCAGGTGATAAGTCATGCTTGGAATACCAACACGTTTAAGTGTTTTGAATATAGTATCTAAGCCAACAGTTCCAGGTGTGACCCAACCATGAGTATGCACAAACACTAATACGTCTGCATTAAGTGACTCTTCTAGTATCTCTTCTGATGTAGCACTGCCCTCTTGTAATCGCATAACAGTATGACCTAGCGATTCAATACTATTAGCGTGGTGATTCTCGCTTGAATAGTCTACTGTAAAGTTGCCTACAAATATAATTCTCATTTTACCCTCCAAAACAATACGGACAGCCTTGTAGTGGATTAAGACTGTCCATGTTACTTTTGAGATCCACTACTATCATGCTTACATTATAACATAGAAAAACCACCTTATTCATGGTGGCGGTGGACCTTTTAATCTCGTTATGAGAACAGGGTAATTATTCCTGATGCCCGACCAGCTCTTCCTGAGGTGGTTTAGTAAGTTTCCTTACTGTATACATTGTATCATAGTGCTTATGTTTTGTCAATACCTTTTTTTGGCACTAAGCCATCTGTCCCTCTAAAGCAACCAGACTGTCTGACTTATGCTCTGTAGTTACTACTTGAACCCGATTATTAACCAGCTATGGTCTAATCCTTTGATATGTCCCCTGATAGAAGTATAACTATATTTCTTATAGGCTTATTAGAGTCGCCGGTGTCATGGCAGGACAGAGCGGCAATTCTGTAAACCTATAATAATATTTAGTTTTTATAAGGCTAGCTAAAAATAGCCCAGAATATAAGTTTTTAATTGCTATAAGTGTTGCTTTAATAGATATGGTTTGTTATACTAAAAGTACATGACAACGCCTGATCCCACGTTACGGGATCATTTCTATTTGATACATGACAAATAGCTAGTCCTTATTATACATATATACATCTTATTATCAATAAAAAAAGACCCTATGCCTCACGCTCAGGGTCTAATTTACTATAGGGTGAAAGGACTACACTATAAATGAAGAAATTCCCTATAGACTCTGTATTATACCACTTATCCACAGCTTTTTATAAAAATGTACTTGATTAAACATCTTCTTATGTTTATAATTATAGATGTAATAAATGAAAGGATTACAATGAAAATAAACGTACAATATCAAATTGATCCAGGTACTCCAATTACCTGCGAGTTTAACGATTTTTGCAACCATGCAGGTGCATATTGGGAAGAAGATGCCATTGATTTTGGTAGCTTTGAAGATCCAAGAACATACGGCTGTTTAGTGTGCGACAAATGTAAAGCATATAATTTTAACGATATAGGGTGGGACTACTAATGTACGAAATTAAATACTATTTAACTGCTGAAGTAGATGGTGAAGTTGTGTTCTCTAGTTACTACGAAGATACAGTAATGCTTGAAGCAGAATTGCG
>Ga0114976_10001943_pt1 | contig 13010 bp, 15 predicted proteins | sample S_130805_EF_Meta_FD_87319 | JGI IMG/M metagenome (GOLD analysis project Ga0114976, IMG submission 87319) | Freshwater microbial communities from Lake Simoncouche, Canada to study carbon cycling - S_130805_EF_MetaG | ecosystem: Environmental > Aquatic > Freshwater > Lake | place: Lake...
CCATGGGCGAAATGCTCAATCCGTCGTCCACCAACGAAACACTGCAACTTCCACCCAAGGCCGCCTGAGCCGTGGCCACCTCAAGCTCATCAGCAAATTCCACCACGTTGACGGACGCTATCGAGCGGCCACGTTCAATCAATCTGGCCCCCATTGGAAAGGTCATCTGGCCCCCATAGGAAAGCCCAATACCAGGTGGGGTGGTGGTGGTGGGGAGCCTCTCTCGCCCCCCTTCAATCAGCCCGATCCGCGCCATCCAGCAGCGCGGGCCCGATCAGGTAACGGCCGGCTCGACGTTCGCGCACCTCTTCGACCTCCACGAGCCAGCCGGCGGCGACGAGTTCATCGATCATCTCGGCTGCGCGCTCCTCCTTCATCGTGAGCGCATCGGCCAGCGCGGTCGCGGACAGGACGAACGTCTCGCCAGGGGGTTGGGTCGCCACCACGAAAGCCAGCGACCGCAGCGCCCCGGGTGACAGCGACCAGACGGCAGCACGCCATGCGTCCATGCGCGGGCGCCGGATTGCGGGCCGGGCGGCCGGGTCTCCGGACGGATCGGACGCGACGGGCGCCACCACCTCATAAACCGCGTGTGAATAGGCGCCGAACCGGGCCCCCCTACAAAATCGGCCTCAAGCTCCTGAAAAGGAAGCAAAATCGGCTCGCAGGCGGGGTCCCGATCGGCGCCGATCGGGACCCCACCCCACGGACAACTTTGCTACGAACTTCAGACACTTGGATCGAGCTCCGGGTGGGGTCCCGCTTCGGCGCTGAAACACAGCCAGCATGGCCATCCCGGCGATGGCTGCGCCAGCGGTGATCCTCGGCGAAGCCTTTCTGTCGGACCATGGCCGCTCCGTAGCGCCGCTGGGCTCGTCGCTGATCCTCGGCGTCGCACTTTTCAGCTTCGGGATGCAACTGGCGAATGGCTGCGTGTCAGGGGTGCTGGTTGCGGCCGAGCACGGATCGTGCTGGATGGCGCTCGCTTTTCCGGGCGCGCCGGTTGCCGAGTTAAGCGATGCTGGATCGCAGGCAGAGGCCGACGCGGAGCGGGCGATCAGCGAGGCCATATCGGTCGGCCCTCGAAAGGCGACGGCACAGGACCTGGAGTTCACGGTACGGCAGCTGGTCGAGATCGCACTGCGGGCGCTCTCGACCGGCATCAACGATCCGTTCACGGCCCTAGCCGTCCTTGATCGGCTCGGCGCAGCGCTATGCCAGCTGGCGTCACGTCGGCTGCCCACCGGCATTATCGAGCGCGCTGGCAAGGTCGTGCTGTACCGGACCGTCACCGACTACGACGGGCTCTGCGATGCCATGTTCGACATGATCCGCCAGAACGCCATTGTATCGTCGGCGGCGCTGATCCGGCTACTCGACATCCTCGGGCGGCTGCTGGCCGTCGAGCCGGACGCGCAGCGGCGCGCCGCGTTGCGCCGCCATGCGGCGCTGGTGCAGGCAGCGGGTCGGTCCGGTATCCAGGAGACTGCGGGCCTTGCGGCGATCGAGGCCCGCTGGCGCGCGCTGCAGGAGGATGAGGCGCGGCTTCCCGCAAAAAGCCGGCTGCTTACTCGAGGCGACCGGGGCCACTGCAGCGTGTCTCATCGATCCCGGCGTTTCGACGCCGGTTCGGCTGTTCAATCCGCAGCGCGGCCGATGGCGGCCACGCACCATCGGCCACCGCCGATCGCTCAACCCGCAGCCCGATTCAGTGCCCAGTCATAGCCGTAGCCGGCGATCGCCGGGTTGGCGCGGATGGCGACCGCCTTGGTCGGCTCGGCATGCCGCAGGAGGTGCGGCACGACCCCGCCATCCCGCTCGAAGTCGGCGGCGAACCAGTTGTAGATTGAGGACAGCAACAGCCCGTCCGAGCGCACCGTCACCCCGCGCGGATGCCCGATATAGGCCCGCGTAGCGTCGGTCAGCATCACCTCGCGCCGCGCCGGCGTCAGCGCGGCCTCGGGCAGGTTCGGGCAGCCGAGCGAGGCGCAGTTGACCACATAGTGCAGCCGCGGGTCCTGCCAGATCGGCCGCAGGATGCGGTGCTCAATGTCGTTGAGCGTGAGCGCCTCGCCCTCGACGGTCGCAACATGCGCGTCCCAGGGCCCGCGCAGGAAGACGCCGCCAGAGAGGTTGATGTCGCGGATGCTGGTAACGCCCGGCGACTGCAGCACGGTCCGCACGGTCAGCCCGTTGTAGAGGTTGACCCAGAAGCAGAACTGCTCCTCGCGCCGCAGCGTGGTCACGGGAATGGCGGCCAGGCTGCCGAGCCATGCTTCGAGCGCCCGGACGTCGGCCGCCGTCACCGCGGCGTAGTCGACCCGTGCGATGCCGTCGCCGCCGATCCGCCGGTAGCGCCGCAGGAAAGCGGTCCAGGGCGCATGGTCGAGGCTGCGGGTCGAGGCCTCATCATGCCCGGTCCAGCGCGGCCAGAGACGGGCGCGCGGCGCGAACAGTGCCTCAAGCCCCTGCGCAGCAGCGGCGCGTGGCAGGGCGGCGAGGGCCGCGATGCCCATCCAGTGGCGGCGGGTCATCATGCGTCATTCCTCCAGGACAGGCCGGCCCGGCTGCCATCGAGCCCGAGCAGCCCGCGCCGCAACGCCTCGGTCGGTGGGGCCGGGCCGAGCCAGCTGGCCAACAGGTCGTGCGCCGAAGCAGCGCCGGCGAGCACCACGTCGGCACGTCCGGGGCCCGACAGCCGGGCCTGCTCGGCGGCGAAGGCATAGGTTTCCGCGTCGCCCGGCGCGACATCGCGTACCCAGTCGAGCAGCGCTGGTGGCGCCGGGCAGCGGCAATTCCCGGCATAGGACTCCTGCCAAGCGTCCTGCGCGACGCGCGCCGGCACCGCGCGGGCATAGCGCAGCCGCAGCAGCTTCGGCCCGGTGGCGGCGAGGATGGCACGCGCCTCGCGCATCGGGGCGGGCAGGTAGAGCGCCGCGCGATAGACCAGCACGCCGAGGTAGCGCCGCTCGCCGATGCCATTGCGGACCAGCCGGGCGCCGCCCGTGGACAGCGCATCCGGAAACTCCGGCTCGGCCGCACCGGCCGGTGCCGTCGCGCCAGCCGCCGCCAGCGCAAGCACGCCGCGCCGTCTCATCGGCGCGCCTCCGGCCGCGCCAGGACCAGCGCGGCGAGGCCCGCCAGCACCAGGTCCTCGAGCGGCGTCCAGGGCTGCAGCGGCCGCGGCCAATGGACGCCGAAGCAGCCGCAATTCGCCAGCGCGATCCCGCGCCAGAGCGTCACCGAAAGCAGCGCGGCATTGCCGAGCGACAGCGCCAGCGCGCCGAAGGCCGCCGGCCGCAGCCACCGCCGGCTGGCCAGCCCGCCGGCCACCACCAATTCGCCGAGTGCCAGCGCGAGCCCCACCGGCGCCGTCACCGCCGCCGGCAGCACTCGGTACTCCGCCAGCACCGCTGCGAAGCCCTGTATGTCGAGCAGCTTGCCGAGGCCGGTCGCGGCGAAGACCAGCACCAGCAGCCAGCGCGCCGCCGTGGCTGCGGCGGTCACGGCGCACCATGCCGGATCTCGATCCGCACCCGCCCCTTGGCGGTCCGCCGCGTCGGCGTGGGCGGCAGGACGGGCTCCGGCCGCGGCGTGACCGCCCCGCTAACCGGGTTCCACCAGCCGCCCGGCCCGGGCAGCGGCCGCAGCAGCATCTGGTCGCGGCGCGCATTGTGCAGGCACATCGACATCGGGCCCTCGGCCGTCGCCACCATGAAGGCGCAGGCCGCGATGCGCTGGCGGTCGAGCGCTGCGGCATCCATGAAGTCGTGGATGAAGAGCGTCAGCTTGGCGGCACGGCCGCGCGCCGCGAGCAGGTCACCGGCCATCGCCTGCAGCTTGCCGAGCGCCCAGGGCAGCACCTGCGCGGCATGGCGCGGCCGTGCGGCGAGGCGCCCGAGCAATTGCATCGCCCGGCGCGCCGGACGGCCGCGGTCGAAGGGCGCGGTGCCCATGGCCTCCAGCACCGTCGCGGCGACCGCCGGGTCGTCCAGCAGGTCATGCGCGCGGCCATTCACCACCAGCGCCAGAGCATAGCGGTTGCACTCGGCATGCCCGACCGCGACCTGGTCGAAGCGCAGCGTGGCGCCGAGCCCCGCGCGCAATTGCGCGGCGACGCTGTCCTTGGTGATCGGCGTGGTGCGGGCGCCGAGGCTGCCGCGCCCGGTGGCCGCCTGCAGCTGGAAGCTCGCGAGGTTGATCGCGGCCGAGTGGTCTCGGAAGAACCCGGCAACGGCCGGGATCTCGGCGAAATTGCCGTCATGCACCGTGGTGTTGAACACGACCGCGAGGCCGAGCCCGCGGGCGCGCTCGAGGTACTCGGCGCGCACCGCGTTCAGGGTAACCTCGTCGGCATAACCGCTGCGCTGCTGCGTGGTGTCGACATGGAAGGCCACGTCGCTCAGCCCGGCCTCGGCCAGTGCGGCGAGCAGCGGGCGGGTCGCGCGGATGCCGTTGGTGAAGAGCGAGGCGCGCATGCCGGCGCCGGTAATCGCCCGCACCACCGCGACGAGGTCCTCCACCGGCCGCAGGGTTGGCTCGCCGCCGGTGACCTGCACCTCGGTATGCGGGCCGAATTGCGCGTGGATGCCCTCGATGCGGCGAAACAGCTCGGGCAGCGGCAGGTCGCGCACCGCCTCGGCATGCTCGGAGAGGTAGCAGAGCGTGCAGTCGAGATTGCAGCGCTGCGTCACCTCGAGCGCGACGCAGCCGATCGCGAAGCGCCGCCCGAGCGATTGCCGCGCATGCCACTGCCCGGCCCCGTGCATGCGCGCGCAGCCTGCACCGACCGGATCCCCGGTCGGCGGCAGCGGCTGCGCCGCCAGGATCTCGGCGGGCGTGAGCCAGTCGGGTGCTGCAGGATCGGGCGGCATGCTGCGACTACGCGTGGCGCCGCGCCGCGGTTACGCCCTGGTGCGCCATCACCCGGGCACTGCCGTATCGAGGAAGCCACCGACCGCGGCCCAGGCCGCCGCCGCGCCGCGCGGATTTCGGTCGCTCCGCAGGATCGAACTGCCATGCGCGCCCGCGGCCGGACGATACTGCTGCAGCACCGCGGCGGGCGAGGCAGCCAGCAGCGCCGCGGCCGCGGCCTCCTCCGCCCCGGCATCGGAGGTGACGAAGATCGGGCAGGTCACCCGCGCCGCGGATTGCCGCACCGAGGTGCCGGAGAGGTACTCGCCGGGCGAGCAGGCCAGCAGCGCCGCCGGCGCCACGCCCGGCTCGGCGGCCAACAGGAAGACCAGCGCCGCGGAATAGCTGCTGCCCCAGAGCAGCAGGGGTGCGCCGGGCCAGCGCTGCCGCGCGAAGACGGCGGCGGCGCGCAGGTCGGGCAACGCCGCCAGGTAGCCGGGGTCGCGCGCCAGCTGGGCCGCGGTCTGGTTGCCGCGCCCCCAGGCCGGGCCGCCGGAGCGCTGGTCGATCGCCAGGGTGGCGAAGCCGCGCCGCACCAGCTCCGGCGCGATCGGCGCGTATTCGCCGCGGTTCGAGCTAGCCATATGGAACAGCGCGATGGCACCGCGGGGCCGGCCCGCCGGTGCCAGCGCCTCGCCGAAGACCGCCAGGCCATCGGCAGCGCGCAGCGTGACCGCCTCCGCCTCGGCCCGGGCGGCGCCCGGCAGCACCGCCATCGCCGCGATCCAGCCGCGCCGGGTCATCATGCCGCGACCGCCGCACCGATCAGCCGGCCATCGGCGGCCTGCAGCAGCACGGCGACCCGCTCGCCGGCCGGCCGCGGCGCCTGGATCCGGCCGCCCGCGCCGGTGGCGGCGTCCAGCGGCTGCAGGCTGCGCACGACCTGGACATGGCTGAGCCGCCGGCCGCCATTCTCACCGCCCGCCACCCGGGTCTCGTGCCGGGCGTCGAAGCCGAGCAGCCAGGGGATCGCGCCCGCCGCGCCCGCGCCGAGCCCGATCGCGACCTCCGTGGCGCCGGCCTCCAGCGTCACCGGCACGCGCAGCGGCGGTGCGGCGGCCAGCGCGGCCGCGACCGCGCCGCGATTGGAGCCGACCACGTCGCGCCAGCCCTGCACGACGAGCTGCGGGGTATAGACCTCGCCATGCCCGAGGCTCGCGGCATAGCGCCGCTGCCGCTCGGTCGCCGCCGTCAGCGAGAAGGGATCACGCCAGCCGAGGCGGTTCCAGTAGGTGACGTGCAGCGACAGCGCCAGCACGTCCGGGCGATGCGCCGCAAGCTCGGCCAGCACATCATCCGCCGGCGGGCAGGAGGAGCAGGATTGCGAGGTGAAGAGCTCGACCACCAGGCGCGGGGCTGTGTTGGCAGCCTCGGCGCGCGACGCGACGAGCAGTGCGGGGGCCAGCAGCAGGGGACGGCGACGCATGGCGGGGCTCCTTCGGATGGTGGCGGGTCAGGGCATGGCGCCGAACCAGCGGCGGGCGATGGCATCGGCGGTGCCGTCCTCCTGCATCGCCAGCAGCGCGGCGTTGATCGGCTCGCGCAGCGGGCTGCCGGTGGGCAGCGCGATCGCATAGAGCTCCGGGCGGAAGACCGGGCCGACTAGCGTGGCCCGGCTCGGCCCGCGATGGGCCAGCCAGTGCCGCAGCTGCGGCGTCTCGTAGACGATCGCCTCGAGCTCGCCGCGGACCAGCATGGCATAGGCCTGCTCGGTGTCGCTCACCGGCACGAAGGGCAGGCCGCGGCCCTCGAGCCAGGTGGCGGCGATGCTGCCGGGGGCGGTCTCGATGCGCCGACCCGCCAGGTCGTCGGGCCCTGCGATGTCGGAGCGCAGCTGGCCGACCGTCAGCGCCGCCGTCACCGTCGCGGTGAACTGCGCGACCAGCACCACGCCGACCAGCCACAGCACGACGACGGTCAGCCGCTTCAGCGGCCGCGGCGTGTTGCGGTCGCCATGCTCGCCGGTCGAGATGATCAGCATCACCGCCCAGAGCGCTTCCGCGATGGCCTGCGGATAGGGCCGGCGGAAGACGCCGTCGTAGCGGCGCTCGACTAGCCAGAAGGCGTGCGCGAGCAGCAGCACGACCAGCGCGCCGATCAGCAGCAGGTCGCGGATGGCGGGCGAGGTGAGCGCGGCGGTCAGCGCCGAAAGCGGCCTGGCGGGCGCTGCCGCGACCATGACCTGCAGGCCGGATGAGACATAGGGCAGGCTGAAGTCGATCCGCGCCTCGCGCGCCGCGGTGATGGCGAGCGCCGAGAGCGCCAGATCGGCCTGCCCCTCGGCGACGCGGGCGAGCTGCGCCTCCTCGCTGAGGTCGGGCAGCACGGTCCAGGCGGTGTCCACGCCGAGGCGCCGCGCGATCTCCTGCCAGATCTCGATGCTGTAGCCGGAGACCGGGGTGCCCGGCAGCTGCACGAAGGGCGCGGCGTAGCCGGTCGAGACCCGCAGCAGCGGCCGGGTGCTGGTCGCCGGCGCCTGGCCGCGCGCCGGCGCCGCGATCAGCAGGCAGGCGATCAGCCAGGACCAGCGCCGCATCCTCAGCGCCCCGCCTCGGTGCGGTTCTCGTCTGTCGTGAACAGCGCGGCGATGCGCCAGCCCGCCGGCGTCGCGACGCAGAGCGCGCTGACCAGGATGTGATAGCGCTGCGGCGCTGCGGCCTGGCCAACGGTCAGCACCAAAGGGACGTGCAGGAAGGCGGCATCGCCCGTGACCTCGACCGCGCGAGCGCGGGTTGCATCCGGCTCGATCCGCCAGACCTCGTTGGCCTGGAAGCCGGCCATGCGCGCGAGCGCGGCCTCTGGCCCCCAGACCGAGAGGCCGTTGGTGACCCAGAGGAAGCGCGGGCTGTCGAGCAGCAGGCTGCGCACCCGCCCCTGGTCATGGGCGTTCTGCGCCGCGACGAAATCGGCGTAGAGCCGCTCGGCTGCCACGGCCGGGCTGTCGGCGGCCGGGGCGGCCGGGGCCCAGAGCAGCAGCAGGACAAGGACGAGCGCGCGCATGCGCCGCTCAGCCCGTCGGCATGGTCTCGCGCCGCAGCTCATGCAGCACGAAGCCTTCCAGCGGATCGCCCGCCTGCTCCCAGGGCCGCGCGGCGAGCGCGCGGCGGGTGTCGACGAGCCCGGCCTCCCAACGCGCGCGAATGCCGGCGCGGCTGAAGTCGATGTCCTTGGCGTGGTCCTCGTTGTCGATGCCGGGCGCCAGCAGCCGCACCACGTGCATGACCGTGCGGCAGCCATAGGCCGCGAGCTCCTGCACCGCCGCGTCCTTCTGCGCAGTCGCCGGCAGCCGCGCCGTCAACTCATTGATCACGTGCCGCAGCCGGTGCATCTGCTGCTGGCGCTTGATATGGCTCGCCGCGCGGCTGGCGTATTGCAGGTCCTTCTGGCGGTGCATGACCTGCGCGATGGTCTCGGGCTCCGGCCCCGCCGGGTTCCAGATATGCACGGCGAAGACCAGAGAATCCCGCCGCGGCACATCGTCGAAGACGCATTCGACCGGGGTGTTCGAGAGGATGCCGCCATCCCACCACAGCTCGCCCTCGATCCGCACCGCCGGGAAGGCCGGCGGCAGCGCGCCCGAGGCCATGACATGCGGGATGCCGAGCGGCATGTCGCGGCTGTCGAAGTAGCGCATCTCACCGGTGCGGACATTGGCGGCGCCCACGGTCAGCCGCGGCGCGCCGGTCGCCAGCAGCGCCGGGTCGATCAGCCCGGCGAGCGTATCGGCGAGCGGCGCGGTCGAGTAATAGCCGGCGCGCTCCGGCGTCAGCGGCACCTGCCAGCCGAGGAATGCCATCGGATTTGGCTGGAAGAAGCCGCCGACGCCCTGGGTCAGCGTCGCCCAGCGCGGCAGCACGGCGGAGAGCCCGGTCATCCGCGCCCAGGTCTCGAGCAGGCCGTTATGCGCGACGCGGTCCCAGAAGGCCCGCAACCGTGGCAGCCGGTCGGCCGGCGCATTGCCAGCGATCAGCGCGGCATTGATCGCGCCGATCGAGGTGCCGATCACCCAGTCCGGCTCGATGCCGGCCTCGTGCATCGCCTCGAAGACCCCGGCCTGGTAGGCGCCGAGCGCGCCGCCGCCCTGCAGCACCAGCACCACCTGCGGTGTGCCCGGCACATTGCCCTTCATGCTTCCGTCCATCACTCCGGCCCCCCCTCAATGCGCCGTCCAGCCGCCATCGACCGGCAGCGCCACGCCGGTAATGGAGGCCGCGGCCGCGGAACACAGGAACGCGACGGTGCCGGCAACCTCCTCGACCGTGACGAAGCGTCGGGTCGGCTGCTCCGCGAGGAAGACCTGGCGGATCACCTGCTCTTCCGACAGCCGATGCGTGATCGCCTGCTGCGCGACCTGGCCGGCGACCAGCGGCGTCCAGACATAGCCGGGGCAGACCGCGTTGCAGGTGATGCCGTGCTCGGCCGCCTCAAGCGCCGTCACCTTGCTGAGCCCAACGAGGCCATGCTTGGCAGCGACATAAGCGGACTTGGAGGGCGAAGCGATAAGTCCGTGCGCCGAGGCGATGTTGACGATCCGCCCGAAACGGCGCGCCTTCATCCGCGGCAGCACGGCGCGTGTCGCGTGGAACACCGCCGAGAGGTTCAGCGCCTGGATCGCGTCCCATTTCTCCGGCGGGAAGTCCTCGAGCGGCGCGACGTATTGCATTCCCGCGTTGTTCATGAGGATGTCGCAGGGCCCGAAGGCGCGGGTAGTGCGCTCGACCAGGTCTGCGACCTCGCTGGCCTCGGCGAGGTTGGCCGGATCGTGCCGTACCGGCACGTCATGGGCATCGGCCAAACGCCGGCATTCGGCGGCGATGTCGTCCGGCGCACCGAAGCCGTTCAGCACCACCGCGGCACCCCGGGCAGCCAGCGCCTCGACAATGCCGAGCCCGATACCGGAGGTCGAGCCGGTGACGATCGCCACACGGCCCTCGAACTCGCGTCTATCACGGTCAAGGGCATCAAGCCCCGCGGTGATGGTGAGGCCGGTCATGGCGCGCTCCCCTGCTGTTGCCGACAGGCTGCGCCCACGAGCGTCCCCCGGGCCAATGCTCGCTCGGCAGCATATCGATGACCGGCGCTCATGATGTTGCGTCAGGGAGGTAACCTCGACGGAGGACATGTCGAACCTGCCCCAGGGGAAGTTGGCGACGAGGGGACAAGCAGGACGACGCATGGAAATCCACGAGATCCGCTACTTCCTCGCGGTGTGCAGGACGCTGAACTTCACGCGCGCCGCCGAGCAGTGCCACGTGACCCAGCCCGCGCTGACGCGGGCCATCCAGAAGCTCGAGGACGAACTGGGCGGGCTGCTGTTCTCGCGCGAGCGCGGCAATACCCACCTGACCGAGCTGGGGCGGCTGATGCAGCCGCACCTGGAAGAGGTGATGACGAGCACCGCGGCCGCGAAGGAGCAGGCGACGCGCTTCCTCCGGCTCGAGAGCGCGCATCTCCGCCTCGGCGTCATGTGCACCATCGGGCCGCTGCGCTTCGTCGGATTCCTCAACCGCTTCCGTGCTGACCACCCGGGCGTCGAGCTGACCATGACGGAATGCGTGCCCGCGCGTCTCTCCGAGGCCCTCCTGCAGGGCGAACTCGACGTCGCGGTCATGGCCAAGGCCGATGGCTTCGACGCAAGGCTGCGTTCGGAGCTGCTCTATCCCGAGCGTTTCGTCGTCGCCTGTGGTGCCGGCCACCGTTTCGCGCGACGCAATGCTGTGGCGATGCAGGACATGGACGGCGAGATCTACCTGCAGCGGATCAACTGCGAGTTCAACGACGTGCTGCGCGAAGGGTGCGAGGCGCGCGGCGCGAGCCTGGTGCAGTCCTACCGTAGCGAGCGCGAGGACTGGATCCAGACCATGGTCGCCGCCGGCATGGGGGTGTGCTTCCTGCCGGAGTATTCCGCCACCCATCCGGGCCTGGTCACGCGGCCGGTGCGCGACCCGGAGGTGACACGGGAGGTGTGCCTGGCGACCGTCGCCGGGCGACGCTGGTCCGCGCCGCTGGCGAGTTTCGTGCAGGCCGTCCGGGACTACGCGTGGCCGGAAGGCGCCGAGGCGGCGCTGGCAGTTCCATAGCGGCAGGGCATCGCGGCGATGCGCGATCGGCTTTGGCCGCAGGTGCGCCGCCCGTCCGATGCTGTGCGCTGCCACCGGGGGAGCCAGCCCATGCCGCCGACGCTTGCGACCGCCGCGCCGCGCGCCATGGCCAGCCTGGCCTGGCACCGCACGATGCTGATCGGGCTCATCGCCTTCCTGACGCTGGTCGATCTCTTCGCCGCCCAGGCGATCCTGCCGAGCCTCGCCGCGCATTACCGCGTCAGCCCGGCGGCCATGGGCAGCGCGGTGAATGCGACGACGCTCGGCATGGCGCTCGCGGCCGGCGGCGTTGCGCTGTTCGGCCAGCGGATCCCGCGCCGGGCCGGCATCCGCGCCAGCCTCGCGGTGCTGGCCGTGCCGACGGCGCTGCTCGCGGTCGCGCCGGACCTGCCGAGCTTCGCCGCGCTGCGCGTCATGCAGGGGCTCTGCATGGCGACCGCCTTCACCCTGACGCTCGCGCATCTCGGCGAGCGTTGCGCCATGGGCCAGACGGCGAGCGCCTTCGCGGCCTATGTTACGGGCAACGTGGCGAGCAACCTGCTGGGCCGGCTTGGCGCGGCGGCGCTGGTCGATCACCTCGGGCTCGCCGGCAATTTCGTGGGCTTCGCGCTGCTGAACCTGGCGGGCGCGGCCCTGGTGCATGCGACCCTCGACCGCGTCGTGCCGACCGATGGCGCCATGGGGCGGGGCTGGCGGCAGCACCTGCGCGATCCTCAGCTCGTAGCCTGCTTCGGCATCGGCGCCTGCATCCTCTTCGCCTTCGTCGGCACCTTCACCTACGCCACCTTCGTGCTGGCAGGGCCGCGCTTCGGGCTCTCGCCGATGCAGCTCGGCCTGGTGTGCCTGGTCTTCCTGCCCTCAATCGCGACGACGCCGCTCGCAGGCCGCGCGGTGGCTCGGCTCGGCGCCCGGGCGACGCTGGTCGGCGGGCTTGCACTGGCGGGGCTCGGGCTGCCGTTGCTGCTGCTGCCGGGCCTCGCCGCGATTGTGCCAGGGCTGATGCTGGTCGCGGTCGGCACCTTCCTAGCCCAGGCGGTCGCGACCGGCGTGGTCGGGCGGCTCGCCATGCAGGACCGCGCGGCGGCGAGCGGGCTCTACCTGGCGTGCTATTTCCTGGGCGGCATCGTCGGCAGCGTCGTGCTCGGCCTCGCCTACCAGGCGCTGGGCTGGAGCGGCTGCGTCGCCGGCATCGGTGGCGCGCTCGGCCTTGCCGTGCTGCTCGCGCGGCGGCTACCGCGATGACGGGGCGGCATCGTCACGCTGCGCAACCGGCATTTCCGCGCGCGCGCGGTGAGCGCGAGGATGCGCCGCATCCCAAGGGGAGATGACATCATGCGCCTCGGTTTCGCTGCGGCCGCGCTGGCCGCCCTGCTGCTCGCCCCGGCCGCCGGCCAGGCCGGCGGCTGCCCGGACGAGCACAAGCTGACCAAGCCGCGCGCCATCGAGGATGCGCCGGATGTCGCCACCCTGCGCGAGATCCTCGCCGTCGTGCCGCTCAGGGGCTGGCGCGGCACCGGCGACATGCTGCTGCGGACGCGCCGGCTGATCGTGCTGCCCGGCGGCATCGTGCCGACGCACGAGCATGACGACCGGCCCTCGATCGTTACCGTGATCGTTGGCGAGATCACCGAGCACAGCGCCTATTGCGCGGTGCCGATCCTGCACCGCACCAGCGAGACCACGCCGGAATTCGGGCCCGGCCACAGGCACTGGTGGGAGAACCGCGGCAGCACGCCCGTGATCCTGATCTCGTCGGACGTGGTTCCGAACGACATGATGGACGATCCGCACATGTAATCCGTGCTGGCGCGTCGCGCGCCCTCGCGGTAGCCTCGCAACATAATAGGGGACCACCGACATGGCGCGTCTCGAGGACAGAGCTGGCTCGGGAATTCTGGACAATCCGGTAAGTGGATTTCCTGCCTGACAGCGGCGAAGCTGCCGCGATCAGGAGCAAGCATGACGAAGCGCACGAGACGAACCCACAGTCCCGGC
>Ga0114976_10001944_pt1 | contig 13009 bp, 14 predicted proteins | sample S_130805_EF_Meta_FD_87319 | JGI IMG/M metagenome (GOLD analysis project Ga0114976, IMG submission 87319) | Freshwater microbial communities from Lake Simoncouche, Canada to study carbon cycling - S_130805_EF_MetaG | ecosystem: Environmental > Aquatic > Freshwater > Lake | place: Lake...
AACCCGGAAGTTAAGCCTCTCAGCGTCGATGGTACTGCACGGGTGACCTTGTGGGAGAGTAGAACGTCGCCGGACTTCTTTTATAAAAAGGGGCGCTTTCACGAGCGCCCCTTTTTTATTTTCCCGTAGAAAATATTTGAGCAAAACGAGAAAGTAAATTCGAAAATTGCTTTCAAAATATTTTTGTAAATCGAGTGGTTAAACAAATTAAATATTAATAGAGATAAGAGAATAAGCACATGGAAGAGCGTCGCGGAAATTCAGATCGACCAAATAATTCTGGTCGCCCATCAAGCGGTCGTCCTTCATCAGGTGGATCATCAGGCGGTCGTCCTTCATCAGGTGGATCATCAGGCGGTAGACCATCAAGTGGTCGCCCTTCTTCGCGTCCGGGATCATCGCGACCTGGTTCCGCTGATTCTTCTGGTCGCCCATCACGTCCTGATTCAGGTCGACCATCATCTCGACCATCGGGACCAAATTCAGATCGTCGACGCGAGGACTTGCCAGCGCGTGGTGGTTCATCGTCAAGGCCAAGTGCCCCAGGACGAAATCGCGAAGGACGCGATGTCAATGACCCGCGCGGAATTCGCCCAACGCCAATGGATCGCGATCAATCAAGGTTGCGTCCGAGAATTTTCGAACCAGATATTCCAGAAGATGTTACCGGTGAAGAACTTGAGAAAACAGCTCGCGCAGAATTACTAAGTCTTTCGGCCGAGAATGCCAAAGTCGTTGCTAGACACTTAGTCTGCATCGCTTTATTTGCTGACGAAGATCCAGAACGCGCGCACAAACACGGAGTAGCAGCGGCGCATCATGCGGGCCGTTTAGCAGTAGTTCGTGAGAGTGCTGGTTATGCGGCTTATCGTGCGGGCCATTATGAAATCGCACTTAAAGAATTGCGTGCGGCAAATCGAATTTCCGGAGATGTCTCGGCATGGCCAGTGATGGCTGATTGTGAACGCGGTTTAGGTCGCCCGCTAAAGGCGCTAGACATGGCTGGCTCACCCGAAGTAAAGCGTTTAGATAAAGCTGGCGAAATTGAAATGCGCATCGTAGCAAGTGGTGCTCGTCGCGATCTTGGTGAACTTGATGCCGCAGTAATTACCTTAACTTGTAAAGAGTTGAAAACTGAAGGCGAAGAATGGGCAGTGCGTTTACGTTATGCCTACGCCGATGCTCTACTTGCTGCTGGTCGCAAGGATGAGGCAATTGAATGGTTTAGCAAGTGTGCCGAAATTGATACCGATGAAATTACTGATGCGTTAGATCGAGCATCAGAATAGTTTTATCCACATTTCATTTTCTGTGTGAGGCTAATTTGTCAGCCACCAAATAGAGAATCCAACTCCGAGTTCGATTAAGGAGTTTTGAGATGACCGTAAAAGAGAAGATAAGCAAGAAAGCAATAAGAGAAGCAGCAGTCGAGCTAGATTCATCATTGGCTTTAAATGATGTTTTATTGCGAGGTCGTGTTTCTTCAGTAGCCGTTGAGAAAGAGTTGCCCAGCGGCGATAAAGTGGCGGAATTCCGAATTGTCATTGCCCGAAGCGGCGAACTAGGTTTCGACACAATTGATATCAGTGCCTGGAGTTCAAAGTTACGGCGTAGTGCCAGCTCGTTGAAAGCTGAAGAATGGGTTGAAGTTTCCGGTTCGATTAAGCGACGTTTTTGGAGAGGATCAACTGGGCTTGCGAGTCGTTGGCAGATAGATGCGAGCGAGATTACGCGACTCTAAGAGCCAATTCGGGTCGCTCTAATTGCGCTTAAAAGTTCGCAAGGTAGGCTAGCGGCAAGAGTTTGCTGGCAGTAGCTGGCAGCCGCAGTAGAGGAGTAAACGAGATGGCTAACGATCTATTCGATTCATTGCGTACCTATATAAACAAGGTAAGCGTTAATGAGAAGTCCGCCGCAGAGATCGCCAATTCAGTTAATGCTTGGGTTCGCGAAAGCGGCGAAGCGGTCAAGCAAAAAATAGAGGAAGAAGTGGAGTCCACAGTTCTTCGAATGGGCTTTGTAAAGCGCGCAGAGTTTGAAGCTTTGGCAGCCGAGGTGGCAAAGCTTGGCGGCAAGTCAGTTAGCGCTAAAGCCGCGGGCACTCAGAAAGCTTCGACTAAGAAGTCTGCCGTCCCCAGAAAAGCAACTGCCAAGAAGGCCGCGGTCAAAAAGAGCGCAATCAGTAAGACTGCCGCTAAGAAGCCAGCGGCTAAAAAATCAGCAGTCAAGAAAAGCGCTGTCAAGAAAGTGAGCAAGTAAATGGATCAGCAGGAAGTAAACATTATTGATGATGTAAAACTTGAACTCAGTGAAATTGATTCACTTGATGTTAGCGAACATGGTCAACGCTATGAGGCACTCGCTCAGAAATTGCAACAAGCCCTCACCTCAATTGATGGTCTCTAAGGCTTAACGGTCTAATTAGGAATTTCGAATTTATGAAAACTAGACTCGATGCTGAATTAGTTCGTCGCGAACTAGCGCGATCGCGCGATCATGCAGCGGATTTGATTGAGTCTCGTTCAGTGTTGGTAGGTGGAATTCCAGCTACTAAGCCGGCATCCCAAGTTGATGCTGAAACTTCGATAACAATCGCGGGTAACCGAGATGATTTCGTTTCCCGGGGTGGACATAAATTAGCTGGTGCGCTCGATACCTTTACTGAAATTAAAGTCGAAGGAAAACGCTGTTTAGATGCGGGTGCGTCCACTGGTGGTTTCACTGATGTGTTGTTGCGTCGCGGCGCCGAATGCGTCGTGGCAGCTGATGTTGGTTATGGACAGTTGGCATGGGAAATTCAATCGAATCCAAAGGTTGTAATTCTTGATCGCACAAATATTCGTCATTTAACTGGTGAATTAGTTGGCGATCCAATAGATCTAGTAGTGGCTGATTTATCCTTTATTTCACTTACTTTAGTGCTACCGGCATTAGCTGCAGTTTCAAAACCTGAAGCTGATTACGTATTAATGGTTAAACCACAATTTGAAGTTGGTCGTGAGCGTCTAGGTGCCGGTGGGGTAGTGCGCGACCCAGCACTTCGCAAAGCAGCAGTTATTGAAGTTGCAGAATCTGCTTACGACGTCGGGCTCGGAACACTTGGTGTTACCGCGAGCCCGTTGCCTGGCCCGGCCGGAAATGTTGAATATTTCTTGTGGTTACGTCGTGGTGCACCTGCCATCGATGAAGCAGCACTTGATCGCGCTATCGAGATCGGGCCGCAGTAATGAGCCAAAAGCGCGCAGCAGTTCTAGTTATTAATCCTGCTCGAACAGAGGCAGTTGAAGCAGCAAGCGCTCTTGCGAACTTGCTATTAAAGGCCGATTTCGATTTGTTTACGATTTCTGATGTTGCGATCAACGGTGTTTCCTATTGCGTTGCCGATGATTTGCCAGCTGTTGAAATCGCGGTTGTACTCGGAGGCGATGGCACTATTTTGCGTGGCGCTGAATTAACTCGCGAGCGAAATATTCCATTACTAGGAATAAACATTGGTCACGTTGGTTTCATGGCCGAAGTTATCCGACCAGAAATTTCAGCCGTTGCCAAGTCCGTAATTGATAAAAGTTATGGTCTAGATTCACGAATGGTGCTTGCCTATGAAGTAATTCGTAACGGCAAGGTCGCAAATACTGGTTGGGCGCTAAACGAAGTAACAGTTGAACGTCAACACACCACAATGGTTGAGTTGTTCGTTCAGATCGATGGCCGACCACTGTCGCGCTGGGGCTGCGATGGTTTGATCGCCTCAACCCCAACTGGGTCAACGGCATATGCGTTCAGTGCCGGTGGTCCTGTTCTGTGGCCAGAAGTTGAAGCTTTGGTTCTGCTGCCGATTTCAGCCCACGCCCTTTTTGCTAGACCTATGGTTATCTCACCAAAATCTGAGATTGTGGTTGAGATTGAGTCTGACGAAGCTTTGCTCTCAGCTGATGCGTTACGTAAATTTCCGCTCTTGCGCGGTGATCAGGTCCGAATTACCCGCGACGCTAGCAAGATTCTCCTATCGCACATTGTGGCAACAACTTTTACTGATCGCATAGTGGCAAAGTTCAAGTTACCGGTTGAAGGATGGCGCGGTGAGTGAACGCTCTTTCCTAAGTGAGATCACAATCAAGAATCTCGGTGTTATTGAATCTGCAACTCTAGAATTTGAACCTGGTCTAACAGTGTTAACTGGCGAAACTGGTGCCGGCAAAACTATGGTGCTGACGGCCCTCAATTTAATTTTAGGCGGTAAGAGTGATGCGGCCTTGGTGCGAACAGGACAAGAACGGTTAGTCGCTAGTGGTCGTTTCGCCGTAACTAAAGAAATTGCAAATAGTGCGAGCGAAAAAGGCGCCGACCTTGACGGCGATGAATTAATTCTTACCCGTAATGTCAATAGCGATGGAAAAAGTAAAGCAATTGCTGGAGGAATTGCGATTCCAGCTGGAACTTTGGCAGAACTGGCAGTTGAGTTAATCGAGATACATGGTCAGGCTGCGAATTTACAGATAACCAAGAGTTCAAAACAACGCGAGCTCCTTGATCGATATGCCGGATCTGGGCTTCAGAAAGTTCTTTCGGGGTATCAAATTGAGTTGGCTAATTATCAAGTATTGAAAATTCGAATCGCGACTTTAAAAAGCGCGGCGAGCAAGCGTGATGCCGAGATAGCCGAACTTACTGAATTCACAAATGCGTTTAATAAGTTGAAACCTAAAAATGGTGAATTGGCGCAGATTGACATTGAGATTTCCAAATTAAGTTCGGTTGAAGAATTCCGAGTTGCCATCACGACCGCACTAGGCGCAGTGGAAGATGAAGAGAATGGCACCCTGACTTCGCTTGGAACTGCTCGTAAAGCACTTGATTCCGTGCGATCGAAAGACCCTGAGATCGAGAGTGTATTTAGTAATTTAACTGATGCTTTCTTCTTATTGGGTGATGCAAATTCGACTTTGAACTCTTATCTTTCTTCGCTGGAAGCTGACCCTGATCGTTTAAGTGCGTTACAGGAACGTAAGGCGGCACTTAACTCTTGGCTTAAGAAGTACGCAACTGGCGACATTGATCTAGACGCTCTGATTACCCGCGGTGAGAGTTCAAAGAGTGCCATGGCAGATCTCACGGGCGGCGATGAATTAATCGCAGAGTTAGAGAAAGAGTTAGTCAGTGTTAAGAAATCACTACTAACTAAGGCGAAGGATTTATCAGCCGCAAGAAGTAACTCAGCAGTGACACTTGCGACATCAGTTAGCGAAGAAATTCACGCTCTCTCAATGCCTCATACAAATCTGATTGTTCAAGTAACGCATCCTGATTATGCGGGCGCTTTGAAAGAATCTGATTTTACGATTAGCGGTTGCGACGAGGTCACGCTACTGCTGCAAGCCCATAAAGATGGCCCACTTGTTCCAATCGCCAAGGGAGCATCTGGTGGCGAAATGTCTCGCGTTATGTTGGGACTAGAAGTTGTGCTGGCAAAGGTTCAACCTGTCGGCACATATATTTTCGATGAAGTTGACGCAGGTGTCGGTGGCAAAGCGGCAATCGAAGTTGGTCGTCGTTTGGCGTTACTGGCCAAAGATGCCCAAGTAATTGTTGTGACACATTTACCGCAAGTAGCAGCTTGGGCAGATTCACATTTCGTGGTCAAGAAAAGCAGCGATGGCAGTGTTGTAGCCAGCGGTGTCAATAAACTCGCCGAAGCCGAACGAATAAATGAGATTGCCCGAATGCTTGCTGGCCTAGAAGATTCAGCCAGCGCGCAAGAACACGCCGCCGAACTCTTAGCAATGCGCGCAAACGGTTAAGCGACTGCGAATTTACTGATAGGTTTATATCCCATGAGCGATCATGTGACTAAACATTTATTTGTAACTGGCGGAGTCGCCTCTTCACTTGGCAAAGGACTCACCGCTTCATCGCTCGGTCGATTATTAGTCTCACGTGGCGTGCGCGTCACAATGCAAAAACTTGATCCATACCTAAACGTCGATCCTGGGACCATGAACCCATTTCAACATGGCGAGGTATTTGTTACAGATGATGGCGCTGAAACTGATTTGGATATTGGCCATTATGAGCGTTTTCTCGATACTAATCTGCATGGTTCGGCTAACGTCACAACTGGTCAAGTGTATTCGCGCGTTATTGCTCGCGAACGCCGAGGTGAATACTTAGGTGAGACCGTACAAGTAATCCCACATATCACTAATGAAATCAAAGAACGTATTCGAGCCATGGCTTCACCCGATATCGATGTAGTTATTACCGAAATTGGCGGCACGGTTGGTGATATTGAATCGCAACCATTTCTTGAAGCGGCTCGACAGATACGACAAGAAGTTGGCCGAGATAATGTTTTCTATTTACATGTTTCGTTGGTGCCATACATTGGTCCGTCTGGTGAATTAAAAACTAAGCCAACTCAACACAGCGTTGCCGCCCTTCGCGCCATTGGAATTGCGCCAGATGCAATCGTGCTTCGATCAGATCGCCCAATTCCAGATGGCGTTAAGCGCAAGATTTCGCTGATGTGCGACGTCGATGTTGAGGCTGTAGTTGCGGCAGTTGATGCGCCTTCAATTTATGACATTCCAAAGGTTTTACATTCAGAGGGTCTAGATTCTTATGTGGTTTCTCGCCTCGGTTTAAAGTGCCACGACGTCGAGTGGGGAGTCTGGGATGCTTTGCTTGAAAAAGTGCACAACCCAAAGCATCAAATCACGGTGGGCTTAGTTGGTAAATATGTTGATCTGCCCGATGCTTATCTCTCAGTCAGTGAAGCACTTCGAGCTGGTGGCTTTGCCAATGATGCCAAAGTTAATCTGAAGTGGATTGCTAGCGATGAGTGCGAAAGTGAGACCGGCGCAAGATCGATGCTCAGCGATGTTGATGCTATTTGTGTACCAGGTGGGTTTGGAATTCGCGGAATTGAAGGAAAACTTGGCGCACTTAAATTTGCGCGTGAGAATAAAATTCCAACACTTGGTTTGTGTTTAGGTCTGCAATGCATGGTTATCGAAGCAGCTCGAAATCTTGGTGGAATTCAGGATGCTAATAGCGCTGAATTCGAACCAGAATCTGGCACACATGTAATTGCAACAATGGCTAGTCAGAAAGAGATTGTCTCGGGTCAAGCCGACATGGGTGGGACAATGCGCCTTGGTTTGTATAAAGCCGAATTAACGCCAGGTTCGATTGTCGCAACAGTTTACGGAGCAACCTCGATTTCAGAGCGTCACCGTCATCGTTATGAAGTCAACAACAAGTACCGTGATCAAATTGCGAGTGCGGGCCTTATTTTCTCAGGAATTTATGAGCAAGAAAACCTCGTAGAGTTTGTCGAATTACCTAAAGAGGTACATCCTTATTACGTGGGAACGCAGGCACATCCCGAACTTCGCTCACGTCCTACAAATGCTCATCCGCTATTCACCGGCTTGGTGGCAGCGGCAATTGCTGGAAAGAAATAGTTTCCAATTAAGGATTAGCCATGCAGGTTGGCGTACCTAAAGAGATAAAAGTTCACGAATCACGAGTCGCAATTACACCCGATGGTGTCAGCGAATTGGTGCGCGCAGGGCATGAAGTATTTATTGAAGTTGGTGCTGGCTTAGGTTCAGCGATTACCGATGCTGATTTCATTGCTCATGGCGCGAAAATTTTGGCAACTGCTGATGAAGTCTGGAACACGGCTGAACTGATTTTGAAAGTTAAAGAGCCAATCGAGATTGAATATGCGCGAATTAAAGCTCATCACACCCTATTTACTTATCTACACCTAGCAGCTTCAAAGTCTTGTACTGATGCGCTGATAACTAGCGGCTGTGCTGCTATTGCTTATGAAACTGTTGAAAAAGATGGCCAATTACCTCTGCTCGCTCCGATGAGTGAAGTAGCTGGGCGTATGGCGACTCAAGTTGGTGCCTATTCGCTTCAGAAACCAAATGGTGGTCGCGGAGTTTTATTAGCTGGAGTGCCAGGAGTTGCACCAGGCAAGGTTGTGGTCATTGGCGGGGGAGTTGCGGGCCTTAACGCGGCTGTAATAGCAATGGGAATGGGCGCTGATGTGACCGTGCTTGATCGATCTATTCCACGAATGCAGGAGATTGATTCAATCTATGGCGGCCGCATCAAAACTTTATTCTCAGCTCATGCTTCGATTGAACGCGAAGTGCTACAAGCTGATTTAGTCATTGGCGCTGTTCTAGTTCACGGTGCCAAAGCACCCAAGTTAGTAAGCAACGAAATGGTTTCGCGCATGAAACATGGTTCGGTATTAGTTGATATCGCAATTGATCAAGGTGGATGCTTTGAAGATTCCAAACCGACAACTCATGCCGAGCCAACATTTAGAGTTCATAACTCAATTTTTTATTGCGTTGCGAATATGCCTGGTGCAGTACCAGTTGCTTCAACGTATGCCTTAACGAATGCAACAATGCCTTACGCGTTAGCCCTTGCCAATTTTGGTTGGGAAAACGCTATTGCCAAAGATCCAGCATTAGCAAAAGGTTTGAATATCAGCTCAGGAAAAGTTCGTTATCAGGCCATAGCTCTGGCGCATGCTTATGAGTTTTCGCCAATCGGTTAGTAGCTTTCTCGATCATTTACGGATCGAGCGAGGGCTAGCGGCAAATTCAATTGCTGCTTACGAGCGCGATCTACGTAAATTAGTTGAGTACTTTGATGCGCAATCGGTTAATACGGGCGCAGTCAGTAGCTCAGATATCACCGATTTCGAGAGTTCTTTAAAAGCCAATGAATTGGCACCAGCCAGCATTAATCGAATTATGAGTGCGGTTCGAACGTTCTATAAGTATCAGAATCGCGAACATGGAATAGTTGATCCAACAACCGAAATTTCACATAACAAATCTGCCCGACGACTACCTAAAGCGCTTACAGTTTCAGAAGTAACCTCTCTTATCGATGCGGGGTTGAGAGAAGGTGATGTCATTTCGCTACGCGATCATGCAATGCTCGAGCTTCTCTATAGTTCGGGTGCGCGAGTTAGCGAAGTGATCGGTATTAATTTGAGTGATTTCGCAAAATCGAATTTGAGCGGTGATGAGATTACGACCCTGCGAGTTCGGGGCAAAGGCGGCAAAGAACGCATTGTTCCGCTGGGGAAGTTTGCAGTAACTGCTATCGAAAATTATTTGGTGCGCACCCGGCCTGAACTAGCTGCTAAATCTGGTCGAAAAGAAAGTTCAATGAATGGCGCACTTTTCTTAAATCAAAAAGGTACTCGCATTTCACGACAAAGTGCTTGGCAGATCGTGCTTACAGCAGCCGAACGCGCAGGTATCACTAGCAAGGTTTCACCACACGTATTCCGTCACTCGTACGCGACCCACTTACTTGATGGTGGCGCTGATATTCGAGTGGTGCAGGAGTTGCTAGGACATGCCTCGGTAACCACAACTCAGATTTACACTCTGATCACAATCGACAAAATTCGTGAGAGTTACAGTTCGGCACACCCGAGAGCGCGATAACGTAAACTCTTTTAGTAGGTGATTACTGATTGCGTAAGCGACGAGCAAGAATGCTTTGATCGCCTTTTGCTTCCAAGTCAGCGACAATTACCGCAATAGACTCACGCACAATGCGACCACGATCTACTGCTAAACCAAGGTCTCCGCGCAGCATTAGACGAGCTTGATCAAGATCGAAAAGTTCATCTGCTGATAAGTACACAGTGATTTTCTCATCGTGACGTTCGCGACCACTTGGGGATTTTTCAACTGTTGTTACTCGACGACGAGGAATGGAACGCACACCTTTTTTACTTGATGAACGAGTTGGGGCTACCGAAGTGGTTGGGGCTTCGACAATTGGCTCAGGAGCATTCTGTCTAACTGCACTTAAAGCAGGTGAGTTAGAGCGGAATAGTTCATCGGCTCCTGGCAAGCTAGCTCTGCGGGTCATCGGGCGCCTCCTCGGGCAATTAGTTCACGGGCTAAACGTCGGTATGAATTAGCGCCACCTGAAGAGCTGGCATATGTGGTGATTGGCTCACCAACAACAGTTGTTTCAGGGAAGCGAATTGTTTTAGCAATAATTGTTTCGAAAACATCTTCCGGGTATTTTTCAAGAATAGTCGTTAGAACTTCGCGATTATGAACCGTCTTTCGTTCATACATAGTTGCCAAAATTCCAATTAGTTTCAAATTCGGATTAAGAAAATTCTTCACTTTATCTAGGTTTCCCTTGAGTTCAATAAAACCGTGCAACGCAAAATATTCGCACTGCAGCGGAACAATTACTTCATCTGCTGCCACAAGTGCGTTAATAGTTAGTTGACCCATGGTTGGCTGGCAATCAATCAAGATAACGTCGTAGCGATCTTTCAAAGAATTCAATGTGCGTTTTAGAAATTGTTGTCCGCCGATTTCAGCACCGAGTGTGGTTTCAGCCGTTCCTAAGTCACGGTTAGCTGGCAAGAAATCGAGCCCTGGCACCGATGACTTTAAAATGATCTGATCAACATCAGCTGTTGGATCCATGAGTGCGTAGTAAACAGTTTGTTCTAGCGGCAAGCTGTGCGCGTTTACGCCAAGGCCAAGTGATAAGCCGCCTTGAGGGTCGAAGTCGACTAGTAAAACTTTGCGACCAAGTTCAGTTAACGCAGCACCTAAGTTAATTGTTGAAGTTGTTTTGCCAACGCCACCCTTTTGGTTAAAAAGAGCAATCACTTTTGCTGGCAGACCATCCTGCGGAGCAGTAGGAACACTGAAGTTCTTAGGCGTTTTTCCCAAGAGGTTGGCGGTAGTTGCCACATCCTCTTCAATTGTCGATTTAGCGTTCAAGCGTTAAACCTCTTTCTGCTTAGGTGCGTGAGCCTACGCATCGAATAGCCCCTCGAGCAAGTAGTGTTCACCCGTGGAAACGCCGGTCACTCAAACTTCAGGAATCGATGTCGCATCCGATGCCATCGAGCCGAGCGCACCCAGTAACGAATTCAGCGTTCATTTAGCCAATTTCGATGGTCCATTTGATCTACTGCTACAGCTAATCTCGCGCCACAAACTCGACATCACTGAGATTTCCTTAAGCCTGGTAACTGATGAGTTCATCGCATTCATCCGTGCGCTTGAACTATCTGGTGAAGGTTGGCGACTAGATCAGGCGACTGAATTCTTAGTTGTTGCAGCTACCTTGCTCGAGCTTAAGGCGGCTCGACTCCTGCCTTCAGGTGAGGTCGAAGACGAAGAGGATCTGGCTCTACTTGAGGCTCGCGACTTACTCTTTGCCCGCTTGCTTCAATACCGGGCATTCAAAGAGATCGCAGCGACCTTTGGTGATCGTATAACCCTTCAGGACAAGGCTTTCCCACGTGTTGTGGCACTTGATCCCGCGCTATCTGCCTTGTTACCTGAGGTCCTTATCGGAGTCGGCGCAGAGCGCTTTGCGGCCATTGCTGACCGTGTTCTTACGCCAAAGACGCCAGCCCTGGTGTCGGTTGAACACCTTCATATGCCTTTGGTCAGCGTTGCTGAAGAGTCTAAAGGCGTGGTTGAGGCTTTGCGGAAATCTAAAACTTTAAGCTTTCGCAGCCTAATTGCCGATGCGGGGAGCACATTGGTTGTAGTGGCCCGCTTCCTAAGTTTGCTCGATTTATACCGTCAAGGAGTACTTCGCTTCGACCAGGTTGCAGCCTTGGGGGAGCTTCAGATCAGCTGGGTTGGCAGCGAGTCTGGCGAAGTCGAAGTTTCTGACGAATTTGATATTCCAGTGGTTTTAGAAGATAGCGAGGGCGAAAATGTCTAATGTGGAACTTGAGCGTTCAATTGAGGCGATCCTGATGGTCGTCGATGAGCCGGTTACCGAATTGACTCTGGCATCAGTACTGGTCGTGACAATTGATGAAGTCGTGGCAGCCCTTGAGAACCTTTCGGCCTCCTACGAAGGTCGAGGATTTGAGTTGCGCGCTGTAGCCGGCGGATGGCGCTTCTACAGCCATCCAGATTGCGCTCCAGCGGTGGAGAAATTTGTCCTGGATGGTCAGCAAAATCGCCTAACTCAGGCAGCTCTTGAGACCTTAGCGGTAATTGCCTACCGACAACCAGTTAGCCGAGCGCGCGTATCTGCCATCCGTGGCGTAAATGTTGAGGCAGTTATGAAGACCCTGATCACTAGAGGCTTAGTCGAGGAATTTGGACTTGAGCATGAAACTGGCGCAATCCTGTACAAGACCACGAGCTATTTCCTTGAACGGTTGGGCGTAAACAGCCTCGAAGATCTGCCGGCCCTGGCGCCTTACTTGCCGGATCTGGACCGCCTCGATGAAATTCTCGATTCTCTAACCGACTAAATAACGCAGATATCCGCAAACCCCACGATTAGCCCAAGACAGGGGAGAGGCGGTATTCTCAGCTCCTTAACCTGACTGTCGAGGAGATAGCCAAATGGCCGAGATGCGCCTTAATAAAATAATCGCCGATGCGGGAATCACTAGCCGCCGTGGTGCCGATGAACTTATAGCCGATGGTCGAGTAACCGTCGATGGACGTCCAATTCGCGAGCTAGGCGCTAAGATTGACCCAGATAACCATGAAGTAGCAGTTGATGGTGAGACAATTAGACGATCTTTGACTAAGTCTTATTTAGTACTTCATAAACCTAAAGGTGTTTTGTCTACGATGTATGACCCAGAAGGCCGACCATCGCTGGCCGATTTCATTGATCTTCGCAAGGAACGCTTGTTCCATGTAGGACGTCTCGATAAGGACTCGGAAGGCCTAATCCTGCTGACAAATGATGGCGATCTGACATTCCGTGCGACTCACCCATCATTTGGGCTAGAAAAGACCTACATTATTGAGTTCGAAGGACGCCTGGAAACAGGGGTAGATAAGGTGCTTTTAAAGGGCGTAGAGCTCGAAGATGGCATGGGTCGAGTGCTTAGCTTTAAGCAACTCTCAGCCAACTGGATCGAAGTTAAAATTCACGAAGGCCGGTATCACATCATCCGCCGCCTAATGGAAGCGGTCGGGGTCGAGGTCCTGAGATT
>Ga0114976_10001950_pt1 | contig 12987 bp, 9 predicted proteins | sample S_130805_EF_Meta_FD_87319 | JGI IMG/M metagenome (GOLD analysis project Ga0114976, IMG submission 87319) | Freshwater microbial communities from Lake Simoncouche, Canada to study carbon cycling - S_130805_EF_MetaG | ecosystem: Environmental > Aquatic > Freshwater > Lake | place: Lake...
CGATTCTTTTTAAAGCTTCCCATGCGCGCGCTTACAATGTGGGTTCGGATGAGGATATAAGCATTTTTGATTTAGCAAAAAGGGTGCTCCATGATATGAAAGTCAATTTGCCTATTAAAATAACTCAACATTCTGATAAAGATCGCCCGATTTCTCGCTATGTTTCCAGCACGCATAGGGCACGATTTGAACTGAGTCTGAACACAAAAGTGCCGCTTTCTGAGGCTATACGACGAACGGTTGATTGGAATCAATGAGATCATTGAACAACATTAACAAAAAAGCTTACCGCCCCTGCCCAGTTTGCGGAAAAGAAGAGGTGGAAATTCTTCACCACCAAAAATTCGCCTTACCTGATGATCATCCTCTGCCCAAGGATTTTGATGTCGTTGCCTGTGCAGACTGTGGATTTACCTACGCCGATACAATTGGCAGCACGGCAGATTATGATGATTATTACAGCCGTTTTTCGAAGTATGAGGATCAAGAAACCTCGACCGGAGGTGGAGGAAACGAGAAAGATTTAGAGCGCTTGGAGCAGACTGCGGATGCCATTGCAGCACAAATGACGAATCGCTCGGCAAAAATTGTCGATATTGGTTGTGCCAATGGCGGTTTACTAGGTTCACTGAAGACAAGGGGTTTTACGAACCTTCTTGGCATTGACCCCTCGCTTGCATGCGTCGAAAACACACAACAAATTCATGACATTCCCGCTTTGCAGGGATGGCTGAATGCTATTCCTCATGAGAGTCTTGGTGCAGATTTAGTGATCGTTTCTCATGTTTTCGAGCATGTGCTTGACTTAAAAAAAGCGGTCTTAAATGTCGCAAAGATTTTATCACCTAATGGGATCTTTTACATAGAGGTTCCGGATGCGGCGCGATATGCGGAATGCCTTGTTGCACCATTTCAGGATTTTAATATTGAACATATTAACCACTTCAGCGCAAGTTCACTAATTAATCTCCTTACGTCCTGCGGCTTTGAACCACTTCTTGTTGATACAAAAACACTCGAAGCCGCTGAAGGTATGCCTTATCCTGCGATTTTTGGCTTCTTCCGTCGTAGCATTGAAGGGAGCCAACGCGCCAACTGGGTCTACGAAGAAGGCTTTCGAGAAGCAATAGACTCTTACATTCGTCAATCAAGTGCGCAAATTCAAGATATTGAATCAAAAATATGCGAAGTTGTTAATCATCCAATTATTGTTTGGGGAACTGGACAACTCACGCTGAAGTTGCTTGCAGAAACAAGTCTCAAAGACGCAAATATCATTGCCTTTATCGATTCAAATCCTGTAAATCAAGGCAAGATACTTATGGGAAAGCCTATCCGCGATCCTTCATTCTTAAAAAATTCGTCCGCCCCTATTCTCATCGCCTCCTTGCTTCATGGTGCCAATATTGCTATTCAGATTCGTGAGAAGTTAAATTTAAGCAACCCTATTATAAAATTACATTGAAATGGACACAATCTTTAAAAACTTAAGCAATAATCTTGAAGAAACGCTTTCTGATCAAAGTATAAGTGATCTCCTTGAGGGCAGTGGCAAACTCTATATCTATGGAGCCGGCACAACAGGCCGTGATGTGATAAGACTCCTGACGGGAAAAGGATTTGTTATCAAGGCAATTATTGATGCCAAGTCCCCCTTGGATTTCTTGGAGGGAGTTCCTGTAATGCGCCCAAATGATCCGCGTATTTCTGAATCAGAAAAAGCAGAGACGCCAATCATTATGTCTGTTTTTAATGCCTATGTCCCTATGCCCGTGATCATGGAAATGCTCGCTCAGTTAGGCTGGGGTTGCGTTGTCAATTTTATCCATTTCCATCGTGCTTTTTCCACTGAACTTGGAGACCGCTATTGGCTCACTGCTATTGATTTTTACCAACATAATTCTCGGCGCTGGCAAGCGGCCTACAACTTATGGGCAGATGAAAAAAGTAGGGAACTCTACGCTCAAATTCTCCGTTTTAGATTTGTAGGTAATTATGAGCTTTCGCCTATTCCTGATAGCGATGAGCAATACTTTCCAACCAGCCTTCCTTCTTGGAAAAAGGATTTGCATTTTGTGGACTGTGGGGCTTTTGATGGCGATACAGTCGAATTGCTTCTAAATCGTGGATATAATCTTTCCGCTCTCGCGGCATTTGAGCCAGATCAGAAAAATTTCAGAAACTTAGCCAGAAAAATCCCCGCAATTGCTCCTGAAGCGCATCCGTCCTTGCTTTTGCCCTGCGGTGTGGCCGAACAAACGCAGCAGTTGCGTTTTCAATCTGGACAAGGCAGCGGTAGCGCTGTCAGCGCAACAGGAGACTCGATAATTCAGTGTGTTTCATTGGATGACTGCCTTGCAAATTTTGAACCAGATCTTATAAAAATGGACATTGAGGGGGCTGAATACGCTGCACTTCTTGGAGCTCGTTCGATTATCGAAAGGCATCGACCAGGTTTGGCGATCTGCCTCTACCATCAGGCAGCCCACCTTTGGCAAATTCCGGATTTAATCGCATCTTGGAATTTGAATTACGAGTTTTATCTGCGCGTTCATTATTATAGTGGTTTTGATTTAGTTCTTTATGCCTACCCAAAATAAATTATGATGCGTCTTGCTGACTATATTTTCCGCAAACTTGCTGATCAGGGCATCCGGCATGTCTTTATGGTTTCTGGTGGTGGAGCCATGCATCTTAATGATGCGCTTGGACGAGAAAAACGATTGAAATTCGTCTGTAACCATCACGAGCAGGCTTGCACGATGGCGGCAGAAGGTTATGCTCGAATAACAAACACGCCAGGAGTAGCTTGTGTTACCAGTGGGCCGGGTGGCATAAACGCTCTCAATGGTGTCTTCGGTGCTTGGACAGACTCGATTCCGATGTTGATCCTTTCTGGCCAAATGAAACGCGAAACGCTTCTGCAAACCCATGGTCTGCGAGGAAAACTACGGCAACTTGGTGACCAAGAGGTGGATATTGTTCAGATGGTTTCTGGTATTACAAAATACGCTGTAACTATCACTGACCCCAAAACTATTCGCTACCACCTTGAGCGTGCCCTTTATCTGGCAAGCCATGGGCGCCCTGGACCTGTGTGGCTCGATGTGCCGGTGGATGTTCAAGCGGTGGAAATTAATGAAGAAACCCTCGAGCCCTACTATCCCGCAGAGGATATGCCTCCAGTAGATGAGGCCCTTTTGCGTTTGCAGGCAGTAGAAGTAGCCAATCGCTTGAAATCAGCTTCGAGACCTGTGCTCCTTGGTGGAACTGGCGTGCGTTTGTCTGGCGCAATTTCGGAGTTTATGGAAGTAGCAGAGCGCCTCCAAGTTCCTGTTACAACGGCTTGGACTCATGATCTGCTACCCTCGGACCATCCGCTTTATTGCGGACGCCAAGGAACTATCGGAACACGAGCCGGTAACTTTGTTGTTCAAAATGCCGATTTTGTCTTTATTGTCGGGAGTCGGCTTTGCATCCGCCAGGTCAGCTATAATTGGGCAAGCTTTGCAAGAAATGCTTTTACAGTTCAAGTGGATATAGATGATGCAGAGCTTGACAAGCCTACTTTTGTAGCTGATTTGCCGATTCATGCGGATGCAAGATATTTTTTACAACTTGTTCTTCATCAAATTGGGTCGGAAGCCAAGCCAAGTCAGGCACAGATTGAGTGGCGAGATTGGGCTCGCGAGAGACGCCGCCTGCTTCCGACTGTTTTGCCTAACCATAGGGCAGCTTCCGTAGGAACAATTAATCAATACCATTTTGTGGAGCTTCTTTTTAGGGCTTCTTCAGCTTCAGACATTTTTGCCTGTGGCGATGCGACGGCTTGTATTACACCATTCCAAGCTGCAGAGCTCAAGGAGGGCCAGCGACTTTTCAGCAACAGTGGCAGTGCTTCTATGGGTTACGACCTTCCTGCCGCAATTGGGGCGGCAATCGCAGCTCCAGATCGTAGAGTCATATGCCTTGCCGGCGATGGAAGCTTGCAAATGAATGTTCAAGAACTGGCCACAGTCGCTTATCATAAGCTGCTGATTAAACTTTTTGTTTTGAATAATGGCGGCTATCTTTCTATTAGATCCACGCAAAACAATTTTTTCCATCTTCTCGTTGGCGAGGGACCTGAAAGTGGAGTGTCATTTCCAGATTACGCTGAGCTTGCTAAAGCGTATGGATTGCCTTCGTGCATATTGGATTGCAATAATCCGATGGAGCATCTTACAGAAATCCTAAGTCGCGAGGGACCTGAGGTTGTTATTGTAGAGTTAGATCGTGCGCAAGGTTTTGAACCCAAGCTTAGTTCCAAGCGACTTGCGGATGGCAGTATGGTTACTGCTCCGCTTGAAGATATGGCACCCTTCTTGGATCGGGAGGAATTCCATTCGCATATGCTAATTCCAAGTCCTCAATAAATGCCTGTCAATCACATATTTTTTGATCTGGATGGCACTTTGATAGATTCCTATCCAGGTATATTATTTTCTTTCGAAGCGGCAATCAAAGAGGTCCTCCCTAATCGAGAACTACCTAATTTTGTTCGCTTTGTCGGCCCGCCGGTGCGTGAGGTTTTCCGTTTAGCTCTAGCTGAATATGATCCGAAGATTTTAGAATCACTAGAAGTATCTTTTAGAAAAAGTTACGATGCGGTTGGTTTCAAAAAAACAAATTTATACCCTGGCGTTTTTGAGTCTGTTGAATTTTTGCACAAATCTGGAAAAATTTGCCATATATTAACAAATAAACCAAAGAATCCGACGCTTAAAATTCTAAATTGTTTATCCTTGAGGCCTTTTTTTACTGAAATTTTCACCCCAGACGCTCGTCATCCTTCATTTGCTTCTAAAGAGGAGGCTGCCTTAGAGGCGAAACACTTCCTGCAATTGAAACCATCCGATGCACTTGTTGTGGGAGATTCTAAGGACGATGCATTAGCTGCTAAAGCGTGTGGATTCCGTTTTGCTGCAGTGAGCTACGGCTACGGTCGCGTTCACGAGCAATCCATAAATCCAATTCACTTTATAGTAAAAAAATTTGAAAATATACTAAACCTTATCTAACAATATGAATCCAATAAATCAACCGCAAATCCACATTTCTTCGTCTAAGAATAATATATTTCAAGAATTATTTGTCTTAGAGATGGCAAACAACCATTGGGGAAATCTCAATAGAGGGCTTCGCATTATTTCTGATTTTTCCCAGGTTGTTCGATTCAATAATGTTCGCGCAACTATAAAGCTTCAATTCCGCGATGTGGACTCATTCATTCACAAAGATTTTAGAGATAGAACCGATGTTCGTTACATTAAAAAAACCATTGATACCAAATTATCTAAAAAAGATTTTGGAACTCTGGTTCAAAGTATCCGCGATCATGGTTGCTTAACATCTGCAACGCCTTTCGATGAGGCTTCAGTAGATATGTGTCAAGAATTTGACTTGGATATGATTAAACTGGCGAGTTCTGATATCAACGATTGGTTTCTCATAGAGCGCGTAGCACAGACGCGCAAGCCAGTATCTTTCTCGACAGGAGGTTCCTCCTTGAAGGGTGTGGACGATTTGGTGAAATTCTTTTCTAACCGTTCCATTCCATTTGCAATAAACCATTGTGTTTCGCTTTATCCAAGCGAGGATTCAAATTTGGATCTCAATCAACTTGATTTCCTGAGAGAGCGCTACCCAGGCGCCGTCATCGGTTTATCCACCCATGAATACACTAGTTGGGATGCATCAATGCTAATCGCATACGCGAAAGGCGCGCGAACATTTGAACGTCATATAGATATTGACGCAGATGGAATCCCGGTTTCGCCCTATTGCTCTCAACCCCATCAAGTCGACACTTGGTTTAAGGCTTTCAAGAAAGCTAAAGAGATGTGCGGTGGCAGTTCCACAGAACGCCGCTTTGTGTCCCTCAAGGAGTCCGAATACCTCGATGGCCTTGTTCGCGGAGTTTACGCTAAGCGAGATCTTCCCGAAGGATACACGATTAGGCATGACTGTAATAATGACGATTTTTATTTAGCCATTCCACTTCAAAAAGGGCAAATGTCCGTCCGTGAACTCATGAATGGCGAGCGATTAATTCAGCCTGTTTTAAAAGATCACGCGCTGATGATTGATATGATCGACTCCCCCTATGCACATGTTGAGTCGCTGAAACAAGAAATCTATAAACGCGGATTGTGATTTCACTGGCTCGCTTAGCATCTCAATTCTATCAAACTATTCAATTCCTGGAGATCAAAAATACTAGAAGCCAATGGCGAACCAGGCAGTATTTGCGTGTCTTTTCCTAAAAGGCAATCCATCCGATTGCTTAACGAATGAACATAGGGCCAACCTCCACGAATAAAAGATTCTTGTTTAAGAACCTCTGGATCTGTGAGGGCTATTAAGCGCGCATTGGAGTTAGAGAATACGCAAACATTCATTGTCCCACTGCCTTCAGCGATAAAAATTCCTGGCAGGTTAAACAATTCGAGTTTTTGTTGAGAATTTAGTTTCGAAGGGTCAACTGTAAAACCACCTAAATCTGCAACAAGACCTTGAATTTCCTTCGAATTTCTCACGCGGGCAGCGCGATGATCGTTTCTTGTTAAATAAATTGGAAATCGATCAACCCCAAAGATTGGTTCAGAATTTCCCCATCGATCTCTTACAAATTCCCTTATAGCCAGCGTGCGACTCAATGTGCTAGTTATCACAGCCAACATGAGCGATTTTGGTCTAAAGACAACGAAAGCAGCTTGGCCAAGTGCACCCTCCGAGGGCAAGTAAAAACGTTTTTCTCCAAAAACCTGCATATATTCATCTTGCCAACTTGGCGTTCGGGAAAATTGAGGAATCGGTTGTTTTTTTAAATCTGGAAACTTTTTGGAGAAAAAGGCCAGCGGTGCCAAAGCATCGACGAGAAAATGACTGAAATTTGCCGTATCATAGCACCAAACAAAATCTTCCTCAGATGTAATAATATCCTGTTCGTTGATTGATGCATTTAAACGATACCCATTGCTATGTTTTACAATAAAAGAGAAAAACTTAAGCCAATAATCATCTTTTTCCAAGAGAACCCCAGATTCTGAGATAACAAAGTGTCGGGTTTCCCCATGTGGAAAAGTCAAAACCAAAACAGTCGGTCCATTTAGTCGGTAAAGTGTCCTGTGATCACCTTGGAGTAAATCCTGCTCGACCTCAGCCCTGAACTGAGGTGGAAGTGGTATGTTATCCAATCCGGATAAAGCACTTTGGAACTCAGGACCACGCAAGAGCGGTTCACTTGAAAGAATCTCAACGGAAGAATCCCCACTAAAGATGCGCGGATCCTGTGAAGCTTTAGAAAAAAAAAGGGCGGTATTCGCGTTCAACTTATAAATCAGGATCTTTTTTCCAAAACAGCAATGTTGGACCGAGGTAGGCGCCAAGCACGTATCCGTGCGATATTACTTTTTGGATAATAACATTAGCATCTGGTTTTAATGGATTAAAACCATTGGCTTCCACTGCTAGAATGAGAGGATTATATTTAGCGATGTCCAAACTTTCAATAATTTCAGCATCCAACCCCTCGCAATCGATATCTAAAAAACCGATCCCGTGTTTTTTAACATCATCTGATAAATATTTATCAAGCAGTTCATTAATTGGCATTAAAAGCACCTTGCGCGGTCCCAGAAATGCCCATCCCTTGCGAACTAAGGCTTCGGCAGATTCTTTATCAAAAGTATTTACCGCTCCTTCTTGAAAACAGTAAAGATCAGCATGCCCACTTTTAGACGATATTCCCATATTCAAGTTAATATCTGCTGGACGGGCTTCTTGAAAAAGCTTAATGGAATCTGGATTAGGATCGACATTAATTCCCCTCCAACCCAGAAGACGCAGCACTTTTGTATTGGAAAATCGCGACGGATGATAGGCCCCAATATCCACATAAAATTTTGGCCGATTAACCAAGGCATTTGCTGACAGAAATTCCGCAATTAATGTATCTTCTCCAAACTGCGAATAAGAAATAGCGAGAAACGGATCGCTTATAATTTGAAGCAAAGCTTCTTTGCCAAGAGGATATAACTGTTGAGCGATCATAAATTTATTTTTTTATTTATCGTATTGAATAAAAGGTTTTTTTACAAACCAATCATCGCAGTTAGTTAGGTTTTCATGTCTTATCTCATATCCCTTGCTAAATAGCAGTTCACTAATTTTTGATCTATTTTCCGACCAATTGTGTTCACAGGTTATAATTTTAATATTGTATTTTTCAAAATCAAACGCCGACAAAATAGAAAATTCAGACCCTTCAGTATCAATCGAAAGGTAGTCAATATTTTTGGGCGCCTTGTGCTGCTTCAATAGATCTACTAAAGAAATAGTTTCAACTGAATAAGTTGCATAATTTGATCTGGAGTGAAAGTCGGCTTGTGCAAAAATTTGAGCCGTAGAGAGTGTTGCGGCCTCGTCTTCATGGAATTCGATGACATCTCCAGATTTATTCCATACACATCGTGTATCAACCATGGCGTTTCTATTTTGGCGAAGGTCGCTGTGCCAACATTTTGCTGGCTCAGACAAAATACCGTGCCAACCAAAGTTTTTTTCAAGTATAAATGAGTTACTTCCTTCTAGGCCATTTGTTGCGCCGAAGTCGACAAAAAAACCATTACGCTTATATCCGGTTTCTTTAAGGACAAATAAATCTTGATAATATTGTGATTTAGAATTTGTTATTCCAGAGATCAGATCAGCGCGAAGCACCAGCGTATTAATTGCATGGGCATGTTGCGCTAAGACCTGATTTTGATTTTTTACACAATCAATTAATTGCTTTATTGAGATGTCAAATTTTTCCATTTGGTATAAAATTTAGAAAATGTCTATTTTGAATTAAATTCATGATATTTTTTAAGCAAAAATTCTTTAGCTCCGTCTAAAGAAGGTTTTCTTGTGAAAATATCTGAATCAATCTTTTGCCGGATCAGTTCAGGTCTTAAAAGAAGAAATCTAACATATTCGACAAATTCCGATTGCGATGAAAAATTATAAAGATTTACTAATGCATCTGGGTTAAAATCTAAAGAGAGATAAGAATCCGAGTAAACCAAAGGAAGACAACCCATCGCTCTTGAGTGAATAGGCTTTTCGGTGTAATATCCTGGATAAATTGAGTTTTCAAAGCAAAGATTCACCAGATATTTCGATATCAATTCACACTTGCCTCGATAAAAACCACCAGCCCAATTCTGTTCATTTCCAAAAGGTCTGCCTACACCTTCTGAAACACCTAGCTTTGAAAAGGCTTTAAAAATTTCAACCCTATAATGCTCGAGCGTGTTAAAGACCGCAACAACCTTTTTCTGACGAGATTCATAATTATCTAAGTATTTTTGAAGTGGTCGATTTTTATTTAAAAGCCATTCCGTTTCCTCAGGCGTAAAAGTTGATGGCAAATCCTCGAACCATGATAGCTCATACATCCAGCCAGGTAGTCTAAAGTTTCGTCCCTCATTTTCAAATCGATCAAAAGTTAAAGAACAATCATAAAATCTATAATCTGGTCGGTTGTTTTCACCTGTCATAAAGACACGCCAAGCTTTGGTTTGTCCCTCAGCATATCGAAATTTATCGTTTCCGTATGGTCCAATGACAAGGATATCTGCAGAGCTATGGTCTGCGCAGTAATCGATATTAACATCCAGTGCGCTTGACAGAAGTCTATTATAAAACGAATCGCCGTTAATTACAGCACCAAAATCAACGAGTGAATATTTCAGTTTTGATTTCATTTTTTTAACCCGTGATTTGTCGAACTCTGAATGAGTCGGGACAACTTTTGATGTATTTTGGCTCGATTTCTCACAGTTTGCGCCTATTACCTTCTCAGAGCCCAATATTTCCTCCGCAATTTTTTCGATGCGCACAACCGACTCAGTCACCGAAAACTGCATCGCTCGTTTTTGGGAGTTGATTTGGAGTCTATCGCGCATCTCTTTATTTGTGGCCAACGAAGCGAGATGTTGCGCCAGAGAGGCAGGGTTGCCCATTTCAAAGACAAGGCCATCGATGCCATGCCTGATGACCTCTTGAGTTCCGCCGGTGCCTGAAGTGATGACGATCAATCCCGAGGCCATGGCTTCGACTTGGCTGATTCCGAAGGCCTCGGGAACCTGTGTGGGGAACACAAGCACATTGCAACGAGCAAATAAGGCGGCAAGTCCTTCGCGATCTAAAAAACCATTGAAGCGAACATTGGCCGCCATGCCATTGTTTTGAGCGAATTCCTTCAGAGTCCGGATGTAACCTTCATCTGTGGAGTCGCCAGCAAAATCAGCCTCAAATTCAATGCCCGATTGTTTTAAAATGTTCAGGGCATCCATCAAAACATGGGCCCCCTTGTATGGCATGACTAGCCCAGCAAATGCGATCCTCAGTCGACGAATATCGGGAAGGAATTGCTTAAAGAAGCGATCCACGCGTGCCCCTGGATAGACAGTGCTGAGCTTGGAAACTTTGTAGCCTTGTTCCAGAAGATTTTTACCCAGCCAATCGCTCGCCGGAGCGATCGTGTAAAGCGGCGATTCCATATTTTCTTGAGGATGGTAGCCTGGCGTTTGGTTACCCAGCGAATGAAGAACGGGTATTTTGTCCGCGATCAAGGCCTTAAGGATATCAATTCCCAGAAAATCAAAGTTTCCTAATAACACGAAGTCCGGCTTGTGAGCATGAGTCGCCGCAAGAACTTTTTCTTTGTTCGCTTGAGCAGTGCGGCGGAGGAAATTCAAATCCCCGAGGTGCTGGACTCTGCCGTTTTTCCATTCCCCTTGGAGAACGAGACTTCTTTCAACCAGTGGCTCCAAGTCCGGTTCCCCGGCATCCGGAGACTTCTGAAGGTATGGGGCATCGCCCGTGAGGATTTTTAATCGATGACCACGCTTGATCAAACCATTTGAAAACTCCCAGATCTTGCGGCCATAGCCTCCCATTTCCTGAGGCGGAAACAAGTTTGTGACAACCAGAATGGAATGGGTAGTTGTTGGTGCTGGTGGCGTTCCGCCTGATACGGCTTGTTTGTATTCCGAGATGTGGGCGGATGAGGCAAACTCCCGCTCTAGGTCTTCTCGAAGGGCGTTGATTTCAGGTGGCAGCGGCTGAATACGATGAGCCTCGTGCAGCAGAATCGCAGCATCCTCTTCAGCGCCGGATTGAAGGCACAGGTCGGCCAGTTGGAAAAGGGCCGGGAGACTGTTGCGATCCAAAAACAAAGCCCGCTGCAACGCTTTTTGGTAAATTTCTGAAAACTCCAGAGCAAGCGCCTTATCGGCAACAAGCAAAGCTTGAAGAGCATGGGTGCAGGCATCCAAAATTTCCGGTAGGTCTGCTTTGACTTTTTCCACATCGGCCGCTTGAAGAAGCCTCAGAGATCGCAATGCGCGGTAAGCAAATTCATACACGCCATTAATAACTTCCACGAAACCCCATTCCTGTAAGTGCGCGGAGAGGCCCTTGGGGGCAACGACCCATTTACCCTCAAAGAAGCCCAGCATTTCATCCAGCTGAGTTTCATGCCCCGAAAGGAACAGGACGGCTCCACCGGCGGAATTTACCAACACACGAGGCAGATCAGCAAAAAATGCCTTGGCGGCATCCAGTGACTCCTCGGCAGCCCACACCACGAGGGGCGGCGTCGTGCGGTGCATTTCTTGAAGAAATTCGTAAGCCTCAACGCCAGGCACAAGATCGGTTCCTTGCACGCCGGTGCGGGCCTTGGCGGCCTCCTCATCCAAAGAATACAAAGGATTTTCCTTGCCCTCGAAAACCAGCTCAAAAAACTCCTGAATTTTGATCTCCGGATGATGAAACTCGAGCAGTTTCTGCTGACCGCTGCGGCGGATGCGATCGGCTTCGGCCGGATGCTCCAGATAGTAGCGGGCTTTTTCGATCAACTCGCCCACGCTACTCCATACCTCGATATCCACACCCGGCTTGAAGAGAAGTTCCAACCCGGAGGAAGGCGTGAGTTTGTCAGTAAGAAGAAACCCTCCTGCGGCAAGTGCCTCAAAAACACGCAAATTCAAATCGCCGTTGAGCGAGACATTGAGCGTCACAATGGAATCCGCGTAGATATCTGCAGCCTCGGCGGGTGTGCCACGCAACATCTCGAGTGGGAGAGCAGATTTTTTCAGGCTCTCAAGGACCCGGCAGCGGTAGGGATGGAATTTCCCAGCCTGACCGACAAAAGAAAATTGGCGAGTGGGATTGGCGGACGGAGTTCTTGGAAAAAAAGTAAAATCAAGTGCCGGGATCCAATGAATATTTTGCAATCCAGCCTCAAAAAACCATCGCGCATGATGCCGTGTGTGGTCGAAAATAATGCGGTCGAATTCTTCCTGCTTCGCATAGGCAACGAGCTTCTGGATCGGAGAGCCCATGTGGTGCGTATCGCCCACCAAGAGAACACGAGGACACTTGAAGGCCTTGAGATTGGATGGCAAATTTCGTCCAGTGGCATCTGCCTTAACCAGCAAAATATCAGGCTGCTGAGTAATTTTGTTTTTCGAAAAAAACTCATGGGCATCGTAACTTCCTGTTGGTGTCTGAATCGCCCGCGTTGAGGAAATTAGGTTGGTTAAAGCATCGGGACTACAAAAAATCTCCTTTGAAGACAAAAGCTTCTCTCGATAAAGAGAACGATCGCCCAAAAAAAACAAAAAAGCTCTGCAGTCGATCATAAAAACGGTTTTTTAAACATTTCAGATAAAGGAACTAATTATTTTAATTTAAGCAAGGAATCTGTGTTTTTCGAAATTCCGTTTTCAATAAGCCTATGGCTAACAAAGTGGGAGAAAAAGCGCAATGGATATACTGAAAGACAGAACCGGTAACGAGTGGCGGCTAACTTGTAACGAGTGGCACGCAAAGAATGCGGAATAGTTAAGTGGATTGCAAAGTGGCCTTGTGCGCAGCAATTTTCATGCCGAGGAC
>Ga0114976_10001951_pt1 | contig 12985 bp, 11 predicted proteins | sample S_130805_EF_Meta_FD_87319 | JGI IMG/M metagenome (GOLD analysis project Ga0114976, IMG submission 87319) | Freshwater microbial communities from Lake Simoncouche, Canada to study carbon cycling - S_130805_EF_MetaG | ecosystem: Environmental > Aquatic > Freshwater > Lake | place: Lake...
CCGTTGTTTTTGAATTGTTAAAACCTTTTGCTGAACAGGTGTAAAAGTACAAAGAAGATGGACGTTAGCCGAGAATGGAATAGATTTACTTTATAAGAGAAGGCAAGCACTTTTTACTATTTAAAACTACACTTCATGGCGGAAATTCAGGTTTTGTGGGTAGATGATGAAATTGAGAGTTTACAAGCGCAGGTGATTTTTTTGCAGCAGAAGGGGTATTCCGTAACCGCTGTTTCTAATGGTTTTGATGCAATCGAGTTGGTAAAGCGCCAATTTTTTGATGTGGTGCTGATGGATGAATCTATGCCTGGGATTTCGGGATTACAAACCATGCAGCAATTAAAAGAAATTAATAAACTGCTGCCAGTTGTATTAATTACCCGAAATGATACGGAGCGTTTGATGGATGAAGCTATTGGGAGTCAAATTGCCGACTACCTAATTAAGCCAGTTAATCCTCAGCAGGTTTTACTCAGTTTAAAAAAAATCATCGATAACCGGCGGCTGGTTGCAGAAACAACCACCTCTCATTATCAGCAACAAATGAATCAATTGTTTGCTCAGTTGCACAATAATCCAGATCATCAAACCTGGATGGATATTTACCGGAAATTGGTGTATTGGGAACTTGAGATGGAAAAAAGTGATAGCCCCGAAATGCAGGAAATTTTTTATGCGCAAAAGCAGGAGGCCAATGTAGCTTTTGGAAAATTTGTTAGTCGGGAATATTCGGAATGGCTAAATCCTCGCAGTTTATCGGCACCGGTAATGAGTCATCACCTGCTTTCACTAAAAGTGTTGCCATATTTGCAAACAGGTAAACCACTGTTTTGCGTGTTAATTGATAACCTCCGCTTAGATCAGTGGAAGGCGATAGAACCCTTACTAGCCGAATCGTTTCGGATTGTAGAAGAAGATAGTTTTTATTCGATATTGCCAACTGCTACTCAATATGCACGCAATGCCATCTTTGCCGGTTTATTACCGGTAAACATTCAGCAACAGTTTCCGGAATATTGGAAAAATGATGAAGAAGAGGGCGGAAAAAATTTGCATGAATTATTTTTTTTACAGGCACAATTGAAGCGCTTGAAGAAGGAACATCTGAGTGTGAGTTATCATAAAATTACACATCATCAGGAAGGGGTTCAGCTGGCTGCTCAGGTACATAATTTATTACACAATGATCTCAACATCATCGTATACAATTTTGTAGATACCCTAAGCCATGCAAGAACAGAAATAGAATTATTAAAAGAATTGGCTGGTGATGAAACCAGTTACCGAAGTTTAACCCGCAGCTGGTTCGAGCATAGTCCATTACACCAGACCTTGAAAAAACTTTCCGAAAAAAAGATAACCCTGGTGCTGGCAACCGATCATGGAAGTGTGCGGGTAAAAACGCCCCATAAAGTAATTGGGGATAAGCAAACTACCGCCAATTTACGGTATAAACATGGCAGAAATTTGCAGTATGAGGCAAAGGAAGTGTTGGCTTTCAGAGAGCCTGCTGTGGCTGGATTACCAACCCCTACGGTAAATTCGAGCTATATTTTCGCCAGGGAAGATGGATTTTTATGTTATCCCAATCATTTTCATCAATATGCACAGTTTTACAAAAACTCCTTTCAACATGGCGGGATCAGCTTAGAGGAAATGATTATCCCCGTTATTCGTATGGAAAGCCGAGGAAAGTGAAAAACTGGTAATTATATCACGCAATCTTTTCAGATATGTGGATAAAAGAAAACGTTTTACAACCCAGTGCTGGTTAATTTTGAATAGAAATCGTAGCTCTGATGATGAAGTATACCCAAGGAACGCTGGATAAATACACTGCCATTCTTACCGAATCGGGATATATTATTCGTTATGAGCGGGGCACTTTTCAAAGTGGCTGGTGTTTGCTTGAATCGCGGAAAATAGTGGTGCTCAATAAATTTCTATCAACCGACGGGCGCATCAATATCTTGATAGATATCATCCCTCAGATTCCCATTTCATATGATCTGTTGACGCTAGAATCGCAGAAGTTGCTGGATACAATTGTAAAAAGGGTAGAACACGCTGCCTGATTTCGGGAAATACCTAATCTTTATCCTTTCCATTTATTGTAAATTTGTTGGGTGAATGTACCGGAGTTACATATAACTTTTTTGGGTACCGGAACCAGTTCCGGGGTTCCCATGATTGGATGTACATGTGCAGTTTGCCTTTCCTCCGACCCTCGTGATAATCGATTGCGCAGCAGTATACGGGTAAGCTCTCCCACCACTACGTTAGTAATAGATACTACTCCCGATTTTCGTTATCAGATGTTGCGAAGTCGCACTTTACAGTTAGATGCTGTTTTATATACCCATCCGCATAAAGATCATATTGCCGGCCTTGATGATATTCGTGCCTACAACTTTTTCAACAAGAAGGCGATGCCCTTATATGCCAATTCTTTAACGGAGGAGGCATTGCGGCGAGATTACTATTATGCATTTGCCGATTTAACTTATCCGGGTATTCCAGAAATACGCATTGAGCCTATTGATAATAAGCCCTTTTTGGTGGGTGATATTCCTATTCAGCCCATTGAAGTATGGCACCACCGGATGCCTGTATTGGGGTTTAGATTGGGCGATATTACCTATATAACGGATGCCAATCGCATAGAGCCGGAGGAATTGGAAAAAATTAGAGGTTCTCGTATCCTAATTCTGAATGCCCTTAGAAAAGAAAAACACTTGTCGCATTTTACCCTGGCTGAAGCTATACAGGTGGCAGCATCGCTTCAGATACCAGAAGTGTATTTTACCCATATCAGTCATCAATTGGGAACCCATGCCTCCATTTCGGCCGAATTACCCCCATCTTTCCATTTAGGGTATGATGGATTGGAATTAACCCTTGGCAACTGCTGATTTCCGCTCGAATGTTAAGCTACACCCGGCATTATAAGGCCGGCAAAACGGAAAATATGCAATCGCATTGGCAATCTTATTTTATTTTCAGCAAAAATGAACGGATAGCGTTGGTGAGTTTTATGGTACTTATGAGTGCTTTTTTAACGGCCCCGTATTGGTACCATTTGATAATTCCTCCATCTAAAGAGCAAAAAGCCATCCGATTTCAGTTAACGCAGTTTGCAGCGGATAGTCTGATACCTGGTAGTTCTGAAACAGCCATTGCTGCTGAAACAGAAGTTGACAATAAACGGACTACCCTTATTCTCCATCCATTTAATCCAAATCAACTTCAAGAAGAAGATTGGATATCGATGGGACTACCTGCAAAAACTGCCCGAACGATTCAGCGCTATATTAGTAAGGGAGGTCGGTTTCTACAACCCAATGATCTTCGAAAAATTTGGGGAATACGTGAATCGGATGTGGCGCGATTATTACCCTATATACGGCTGGAGAAACCTGCTACTATTCATCCACTTACACAATCTTTTCAAAAACCGCCTTTAGAGTATTCTCCTATAGATATAAATGCAGCTGATTCAGCTGTATGGGCATCCTTGCCGGGCATTGGTAAGGTTTTAAGCAAACGCATTATTCATTACCGACAGCGATTGGGAGGATTTCGGTCTGTTGAGGACCTTCGGCAAGTGTATGGATTGGCTGATTCGGTTTACAGAAAACTTTTACCCTTTCTGCGCATATCGGTTGCTGAAAAAGGCAAACCCAATTTGAACACTTTAACTGCAAAGGGTTTAACACAGATTGTAGGAATTGATCAAGGAATTGCTCAGGCTATTGTTTTTTACCGGCAACAAAATGGTCCTTTTCAAAACCTCAATGGGTTACGCCAGCTGGTATTCATCAACGATTCGTTGTTGGCAATCCTCAGCAATCGGGTGCTGATTCAGTAGAAAGCCTAAATGGTGTCTTCTGATTGGCTACCGGTAGAAAAAATTTGATCTACGGCACCTCCCAGCATCGGGAATTTTTCTTTCACAAATGCGGCAATACTTTGAATTGCTTTTGTGGCTTGCTCGGGAGTGATTCCGGCTTCTTTAATCAACTTGTTAATGAGTTCCTGCATACAAAAGGGTATAAATTGAATGATAAGATGCAATATTAAATTACTCCTTTTGAATGATGCCTGAAAGTTATGCCCACTGTTAATGGAGAGGATGTGGAGGCGCGCTTAGGCCACTTTTAATGCACTCAGTTTGCTCTTGTTAAACATTTGCTGAGCATACGCTAATGTAATGTGCAAATGACGAGTAGCGGTTCCTGGTAATTCGAACATGGCATCGGTAAGAATACTTTCACAGATGCTGCGCAGTCCACGGGCACCCAATTTATATTCAAGAGCCTTGGTTACCATAAAGTCGAGTACTTCCGAATCGATTTGCAATTGAATCCCCTCCATTTCGAAGAGGCGCGTAAACTGACGAATCAGGGAGTTTTTTGGCTCAGTAAGGATATTGCGAAGGGTTTCTTTATCGAGCGGATTCAGGTAAGTAATTACCGGCAATCGACCCAGCAACTCGGGTATCAATCCAAAGGATTTTAAATCCTGTGCATTAATAAACTGCAATAAATTTTTACGTTGATTTTCTTGTTCATCTTTATTCACACTAAATCCTATCGCATTGGTATTCACGCGGCGGGCAATCACTTTATCAATACCATCGAATGCACCCCCACATATGAAGAGGATATTTTTGGTATCCACTTTAATCATTTTTTGTTCGGGATGTTTCCGTCCTCCCTGAGGGGGAACCAGCACTTCTGTTCCTTCCAACATCTTTAATAAACCTTGCTGAACTCCTTCTCCGCTTACATCTCGGGTGATAGAAGGATTATCGCCTTTGCGGGCAATCTTATCCAACTCATCTACATATACTATACCTCTTTCGGCTGCGGTAACATCGTAGTTGCAGTTTTGTAATAGGCGAGTAAGCATACTTTCCACATCCTCCCCCACATAACCGGCTTCGGTAAATACGGTAGCATCTACAATAGCAAAGGGTACATTTAAAAGGCGTGCGATGGTTTTTGCCAGCAGGGTTTTACCAGTTCCGGTTTCACCCACCATGATGATATTACTCTTTTCAATTTCCACATCATCCGACAGAACCGATTTAGCGTTTACTCTTTTGAATTGGTTGTAAACGGCTACTGAAAGTACTTTTTTGGCCTCATCCTGCCCAATCACATATTCGTCTAAAAATTTCTTGATTTCTAGGGGTTTCCTTACCTGCAATTTATAACTACCACCTACCGTGCTGATTTCCTGCTTAACATTAATTTCCTGCTCGATGATTTCACGGGCATGTTCTACACAGTTTTCACAAATGTGACCGTCTTGCCCGGCTATGAGAATTTTAACCTCTTCACGACTACGGCCGCAGAAGGAGCAATGGAGGGATGAAGCAGCTTTAGCCATAAATAGTACCGTTGGTAGAAACTAATAATGTGATGCGTGTGTAAAATAACGAAAAAACCTTCCCTTCTATTTGATAGGATAGCTGAATTGGCCGAAAAAAGTTAAAAAACCCTATATTTTGGTTAATACGGCATCCACAATGCCATAGTTAACGGCTTCTTGTGCATTCATCCAGTAGTCGCGGTCGAAATCTTTCATGATTTGGTCTACGGTTTTACCGCAATTGTCGGCCAGAATACGGGCACCGATTTCTTTGGTTTTTCTGATTTGGTTGGCTTGAATTTCAATATCAGCACTGGTGGCCTGATAATATCCCCCCAAACTGGGTTGATGGATCATCACTTCTCCATGCGGGTAAATGGCTCGTTTTCCTTTGGTGCCTGCACTTAACAGGATAGATCCCATACTAGCTGCCAGCCCCATACAGGTAGTACTTACCGGACTCTTAATTAATTGCATGGTATCATGAATAACCATACCGCTGGTTACTACTCCACCCGGACTATTGATGTAGAATTTAATTTCTTCGCCGGGCTTGTCGGCATCTAGCAGCAATAATTTGGTAACGATTTCTCGAGCAGACTTATCATTCACCACTCCCCATAGGTATATTGTTCTTTTTTGAAAAAACAGGTTATCCAGCTTTTTCATCATCATCGCACCCAATTGTTCGTTTTTCTCTTCTTTGTTTTCCTGCTCTTCGTCATCTTCATTTTGCCAATGCATGCGGGTAGTTATATTATTCAGGTTCATGTTGGTAGTATTTAGGGGTCGGGTATTATTTTTTGATTTTCTCTTTGCGTGGATTCGTTAACAGCACTTCATCAATTAGGCCATAGTCTTTGGCTTCCTGGGCCGTCATCCAAAAATCGCGGTCGCTGTCTTTAGTAATAACTTCTAAAGGTTTACCGGTATGGTGGGCGGTTATGGTATATAATTCTTCTCTTAGTTTTTTAATCTCCCGGGCTGTGATTTCGATATCGGTAGCCTGCCCTCCGATAGCACCACTGGGCTGGTGAATCATTACGCGAGCATGTTTTAGGGCGGTTCTTTTTCCCGATACGCCGGCACACAACAATATCTGTCCCATACTAGCGGCCATACCGGTGCAAATGGTGGCTACATCCGGACTAATAAATTGCATGGTATCATAAATACCCAATCCGGCATATACGCTACCACCGGGGCTGTTGATATACATTTGGATATCTCGGGTACGGTCGGTACTTTCTAAAAAAAGCAACTGAGCAGTTACAATATTGGCAACATAGTCGTTGATTCCCTCGCCCAGAAATATAATTCTATCCATCATCAAGCGACTGAACACATCCATGCTGGCTACATTCAGCGGTCGCTCTTCAATAATATAAGGTGTAAGGTTGGTAAAACCCTGTTGGCGGTAATTATGCAGGGTGGCACTGCTAATACCCCGGTGTTTTACTGCATATTGTTCAAATTCTTTTCCCGTATTCATATATATGTATTTGCGCTTTGAAGATAAGAGATTTCCTCTTGCCGTTTACAGCATTACAAAATCTGTGCAAGAGTACAGGAGCGACAACTAGTCAGTAAACCTCAAATAATTATTCAATAATTGTCACAATATCAGCCGTTTATGGCACGATTGCTTAGTGGGAGTGGTGATGCAGTTTTTCGGCAAAAGCTTCCCGGGTAATTGGTTCCTCGGTGGCATTTACCTTTCCTTCCAGCCAATGGAACATTTTATCGGTGCTGATACAGTGGTAACTGTCTTCCACAAACTTTTTATCCTGCAACATACGGTTGGCATAATCTTCCACCCACTGTTTGTTCTCACCCATCATATCAAGCTGGCCACCCATGTAACTGAATAACTGCATTTTGGCAAAATCGCGGATATCGTCGGGGGTTACTTCAATTTTATTGTCTTGTATCACCTGGTTACTGATGAGCGTCCACTTCAGTTGATTGGCAAATGAAGGGTATTCTTTTTCAGCTTCTTCGGCAGTTTTGGGTTTTTCGCCCCCTTGTTGCAGCCAGCGTTTGAGAAAATTCTCGGGGAATTCCATGGGGGTATGATCTACCAGGGTATGATAAATTTGATCGAATACCTGGTTTTTTGCTTGTTGAGCAAAATGTCCAGCAATCGTTTCGCGAATGGCTTCTCTTAATTCGGCCTCTGTTTTGATTTCTTTACCCGGATAAGCTTTTTCGAAGAACTCCTCATTCAATGGGGCAAGGGTTATATGCGTAATCTTGTTGATTTGCATACGCAGTGGCTGATTTTTTTGCGATTCCTGCATGCCCAGTTCAGAGCAAATAGCAGCTAAATGTTTCTCGCTAAAAGCGGCTTCCAATGTGAGGGTAGGGGCATGCTCCTGATTACTGCCAATCAGTTGCTGCTGCAAAGTTTCCGTGAAATCGGTTACCAATAAGCTGGTGTCTTTCTTTACCCCATTTTCTACTTCATTTCCTGCTTCATCTACCTGTATAAAAGTTACTTGCAACACGTCGTCTTTGCCAGTTATGGTTTCCGTTTCAGATCTTTCCCCATTTCTTCTTTGCAAATTTTCCAATTCTTCCTGAATCATTTCATCCGACACAGTAACCACATAGCGGGTAACTTGTAGGTTTTCGGGTTTCAAATCCAGTTTGGGTTTAAGACCGATTTCAAACTCGAACTGATAATCTCCAGGCTGATTCATATCCAGTTGAGGGGTGCGATCCATCAAGGGAAGGGGCTGAGCAAAAATGTCTAACTGCTCATCCTGCATATATTTATTCAGCTCATTTTCCACTTTTCTAAGTACTTCCTCACTAAAAACACCCTGTCCATACATCTTTTTTACCAATCCAGCCGGAACCATACCCTTTCTAAATCCTGGGATATTGGCATTTTTGGCATATTTCTTCAAACTTTGCTCAAAATCGGTCAGGTAATCTTGCTTAGCAAGGGTTATGGTAAGCTTGTCGTTCAGTAAGCTGATGTTTTCTCGGGTAATGGTGGCCATGGGAATGCTTTTATGCTTGTTTTTGAGCCGGCAAAGGTACAATTAATACCCGAAATAACAGGGAGATAATATTAAAGATTGCTAGCCCCTTTCTAATAAGGATTATTCGTGTGTCAACGGATTGAAATCCGTTGTTATGGTATGAGGAGATGCTTGGGTTTGTGTGTCAACGGATTAAAATCCGTTGGTATGGTATGAGGAGATGCTTGGGTTTGTGTGTCAACGGATTAAAATCCGTTGTTATGGTATGAGGAGATGCTTGGGTTTTTGTATCAACGGATTAAAATCCGTTGGTATAGTATGAGACGAGGCTACGCCTCTTTGTAGGCGAATTGAAATCCGTTGTTATTGTAAGAGGAGAGGCTTGGGTTTTTGTATCAACGGATTAAAATCCGTTGGTATGGTATGAGACGAGGCTACGCCTCTTTGTAGGCGAATTGAATTCCGTTGTTATGGTGTGAGGAGAGGCTACGGTTTTTTGGAGCCATCATAGAATAGCTGAAACAGGGCTGGGGGGATTAGAAGATTGTTACATATATTATTTTTTCATTTTGTGTAGTCTGTTTACAAGCCTGGGCTCTTTAAGTTTAATATGCAAGGCCTAGTGGCAGGGTGTTTTTAGGTTATTGAGTGGGAATCAGATAGAATGCTTTGTTAGCCAAATTTTTAGTTTTGTACTGAACAGCTATTAATTAAAGCTAGGTAAACCTATTATGCAGATTAAGGATGTACCTTTACCGCCCCTATAAGTGTTAAGAAACAAGTGAGGTGTTTATGATAAATGAAGTAATTAATTGGCCATTTACCATTGTATTTTTTGTGGCTTTATTGGGTTTGTTGGTATCTGTAATGCTCATAACGGTTAACCAAATCGATATTTTCCCCAATCGTTTACTGGCCGGATATTTAAGCTGTTTTTCTTTGCTTGCGCTGAATTACAGTTTGATGACCACTTCTTTCTTTCTTCAGTTTCCCCATGCCTGGAGAATCCTGGCCTGGGCCTCTTTCTGCTTTGCCCCCTTTGGCTATTTGTATGTTCGCAGTGTTTTGGAACAGAATTTCTGGTTTCGCAAGAGGGATTTATGGTGGTTTCTACCCGCCCTCATTCACTCCTTATGCTTAGTTCCATTTTTTGTGCTGTCCTCCCCTGAAAAGCAGGTAATTCTTGAAAAAATATTTGCCAATCGTAAACTGATTATTATAGAGCCTGAATCTATCCTTTATGATGGGGTGGCGGTATGGATGCGGGTGGGGGTGATTGCTGCGAGTGCGTTTGCGCAGATGCGCATTCTTTACAAATGGCGCCCCATTATTTATAGGAACGATGTGAATCATCAAAATATTACCAATTATAAATGGCTGGTACTCTTTAGTTTAACCATGCTAGTATTTTGTATTCTGATAATTTTTCAGATTTTCTTTCATATGATAATGCCTGCCGACCTCAATCTGCTGGTGTTGTTTACCATCGCATTTACCATTTTATTTATTTGCTTTTATCTATTATTTAAACCCTCCATCTTGTATGGAATGCGGGGATGGCTGCAGCAACCCGAGAAACCCGCGTCTGATTTGCAAGAACCTGAAAAAACTGAACCGGTAACAGAGTCGCTAGAAACCCCCTTAGTAGCTATTGATAAGAAAAAAATTTATCTGTCGGTAGACCAGGGGAATACCATCCGGCAAGTATTGGAAAATCATTTAGTAGCAAATAGTCCTTACCGCAAAACCGGTTATACCATATCCGACCTTTCCAATGAAGTTGCCATCCCCTCTTACCTGCTTTCAGCATTTATTAACCAAGAATATGGTAAAAACTTCAATGAATTGATCAACGAATATCGGGTAGGTTATTTCCTTGAATTGGTAAAACAACCCAATGCCAATTCGCAGTACAAACTAGAAGCCCTCGGTAAGGAAGCCGGCTTTAATACCCGCGCCTCTTTTATCCGGGCTGTAAAAAAGAAAACCGGTCTTACCCCCTCCGATTTTGTGACTAAAAAGGACAATTAACGGTCTGTTTTGTTTCTAATTCCAAAATTGTTACATAGTTTTATTAAATTCCTTTAACGATCAAGCTTTTTCTTCTATTATGCACTCAAAATCTGTAATATGAAAATTAACATCACCAAAATGTTGGCGGCAGCCGCCAAATTGGTTTGGGTGGGAATTTTGCTAGTCTCCGTTTTGGAGGCCAATGCACAAGCCGACCCAACTCAAGTTAGAAAGGAAAACTTTAAAGGCGTAATCGATTTAGACATTCGTAAGTCTAAAGCTGACTGGGCCCCTTATACCCCAAAAAGTGCACCTGCTGGGGCTCCGAATATATTATTTGTTCTTTATGATGATACTGGGTTGGCTTCCTGGTCAACCTACGGAGGTGCTATCAACATGCCAACTTTAGATAAATTGGCCAAGAACGGGTTGATTTATACCCAATGGCATACCACCGCCCTATGTTCTCCCACCCGTTCTACTTTATTAACAGGTAGAAACCATCACCTTACCGGTAATGCTGCCATTACAGAGGGTGCCAATGGATTTCCGGGAGCGCATGGTCGTATTCCCGAGCAAACGGCTACCATTGCACAGGTTTTGCAGGATAATGGATGGAGCACATTCTGGATGGGTAAAAACCACAATGTACCAGAGCAAGATGTATCATCTGGCGGAAGCCGCAAACAATGGCCAACCCAAATGGGATTTGATCGTTTTTACGGATTTATTGGGGGTGAAACTAATCAGTGGTATCCTGATTTGATTGAAGACAACGGATTTATTGAGCAGCCTTATGGGCCTGAGAAGGGCTATCACCTTTCAAAGGATTTAGCTGATAAGAGTATTAAATATATTCAAGACCAAAAAGCCACCAACCCTTCTAAACCTTGGTTTATGTGGTTTTGTCCCGGTGCCAACCATGCCCCCCATCAGGCACCTGCTGATTATATTGCCAAATACAAGGGCAAGTTTGATGCTGGTTATGATGCGTATCGTGCCTGGGTTTTACCTCGTATGATTGCACGTGGCATTGTTCCAAAAGGAACTGAATTAACTCCTTTCAATCCAATGCCGCCGAATATTGCCGCCAAAGGTGACTATGTGCGCCCTTGGAATGAGCTGAAGCCGGAAGAGAAAAAATTGTTTTCTAAAATGGCTGAAGTTTTCGCAGCTTTTTCTGAATATACGGATGCGCAAGTAGGAAGAATTGTTGAGTATCTAGAGCGAACTGGACAGTTAGAAAATACCATCGTAATTTATGCTGCCGATAATGGGGCATCTGGGGAAGGTTCTCCGAATGGCTCTGTAAATGAAAATAAATTTTTCAACGGCTATCCCGATGAACTTTCTGAAAACCTGAAATTGTTGAACGAATTGGGTGGGCCTAATACTTACGAGCATTTTCCTACCGGATGGGCGGCTGCATTTTCAACCCCCTTTAAAATGTTCAAGCGCTATAGTGAATATGCCGGAGGTACCTGCGATCCACTGGTAATCTCTTGGCCCAAAGGCATCAAAGCTCGTGGAGAAGTGCGTAATCAATACCACCACTCTACAGATATTGTACCCACCATTTTAGAAATGTGTGGTTTAGAAATGCCAAAAACATATAAAGGAGTTGGTCAATACCCGCTTTCTGGAGTTTCTATGAAATATTCTTTCGATGCCACTCCTGATGCCCCTACCCAAAAGAAGCGGCAATATTTTGCCATGCTTGGAACCCGCGCTATTTGGGAAGATGGCTGGAAAGCAGTAGCTGTGCACGTACCTATTACAGGTCAAGGAAGCTTTGAGAAAGATGAGTGGGAATTATATCATGTGGATGCAGACCGTTCTGAGTCTAAAAACCTGGCTAAAGAAAATCCAGAGCGTTTACAAAGAATGATCAAAGCCTGGTTTGAAGAGGCGGACAAAAACCTGGTATTGCCACTGGATGATCGCACAGCTGTTGAACAACTGGGCATAGAACGTCCTTCCGAAGAAGCTCCCAGAGAGCGATATATCTATTATCCGCATACAGCGCCTGTTCCAGAGGGTGTGGCGGTTAATGTGAGAGGTCGTTCCTATAAAATTTTAGCAGATGTAGAAATCAAAGACATCAATGCATCCGGTGTGTTATTTGCACATGGCTCTAGATTTGGCGGACATACCCTGTTTGTTAAAAACAAGCGCCTGCATTATGTATATAATTTCCTAGGTATTAAACCCGAACAGCAATTTACTTCTTCAGTTGAATTGAAACCCGGCAAGCATACCTTAGGTTTTGAATTCATTCGTGAAAAAACCGGACCTAACGGCGAACAAATTGGAACCGGTAAGCTTTACATTAACGATAAGTTAGTTGCCTCCGGACCCATGAGAACCCAGCCCGGTAAATTTACCCTTTCCGGAGATGGACTATGTGTGGGATACGATAGTGGGGATGCAGTGAGCAGTCAATATAAATCTCCTGGAGACTTTAAAGGAGGAAGTATTTTGGGTGTTGGGGTAACCGTTGAAAAAACCCAATATCTCGATTTACAGAAAGAAGCGCGCAGTAGATTTAGAGATTAATTTTTTGAATGATATAATATTTGGACTGGCTCCCGTTTTAAGTGGGCCAG
>Ga0114976_10001952_pt1 | contig 12980 bp, 13 predicted proteins | sample S_130805_EF_Meta_FD_87319 | JGI IMG/M metagenome (GOLD analysis project Ga0114976, IMG submission 87319) | Freshwater microbial communities from Lake Simoncouche, Canada to study carbon cycling - S_130805_EF_MetaG | ecosystem: Environmental > Aquatic > Freshwater > Lake | place: Lake...
AAAAGCATGTAGCAATCAAAAACGGCCCAAAAGAAAAGATAAACTTTAATTTGTAATCCAATAAAAGTTTATCTTTTCTTTTGGGCCGTTTTTGATTGCTACATGCTTTTTAATCAGATAATTATATATTATTCTAAATCAAAGAAATAAATGTTAAATAGCCAAACCTAGATGAAAAAAGCTTTAATTACTGGAATTACCGGTCAAGACGGAGCCTATTTGGCTGAATTTCTTATAAACAATAATTACGAAGTTCATGGCATGAAGAGAAGAACATCGTCTATTAACACACATAGAATTGATCACTTATATGAAGATCCTCATGAAAATAATCGAAAATTTATTTTACATCACGGTGACATGACTGATTCTAGTTCAATTAATCAAATTATTCAAAAAGTTAAACCAGATGAAATATACAATCTTGCAGCGCAAAGTCACGTCGCAGTATCCTTTGAAGAACCTGAGTATACTGCTAATTCAGATGCCTTAGGTGCGCTCAGAATTTTGGAGTCTATTCGAATTTTAGGACTGAAAAATAAGACAAAGTATTATCAAGCCTCAACTTCAGAATTATTTGGAATGACACAAGAAAGTCCGCAAAATGAAAAAACATCATTTTATCCTAGAAGTCCATATGCTGTTTCAAAATTATATGCTTATTGGATTACCGTAAATTATAGAGAGGCATATAAAATTTTTGCTTGTAACGGAATTTTATTTAATCATGAGTCTCCAATACGTGGAGAAACCTTTGTTACAAGAAAAATTACCAGAGCTTTATCTAGAATTAAACTAGGATTACAATCAATTCTATATTTAGGTAACTTAAATGCAAAACGTGACTGGGGACACGCCAAAGATTATGTTGAGGCACAGTGGTTAATGTTACAGCAGAAAAAGCCAGAAGACCTTGTAATAGCTACTGGAAAACAATTCACAGTAAGAGATTTTGTTGAATTGGCAGCCAATGAGTTGAGTATAAAAATTTTGTGGAGAGGAAAAGGAATAAACGAAATAGGATCATGGGAAGGAAAAGATATCATTAAAATAGACAAGCGTTATTTTAGACTAACCGAGGTTGACAATTTGCTTGGAGATTCATCAAAAGCTCGAAAAAAATTAGGTTGGAAGCCTAAAATATCTTTTCATAAGCTCGTAAAAGAAATGATTAGCAACGATTTTAAAATTGCTAGTAAAGAAAAAAAAATTTAAAATCTGAAAAATGAATGGGCTAAAAATTTTTATTGCGGGCCATAATGGCATGGTTGGGTCAGCAATATTGAGATTATTAAAAAAAAAAAATGCTAAATTATTATGTAAAGATAAAAAAGAATTAGATCTTACAAATCAAAAAAAAGTTATCAACTTTTTAAATAAAGAACGTCCAGATGAAATATATATTGCAGCCGCAAAAGCAGGAGGAATTTACGCCAACAGTACATACCCAGCTGATTTTATTTATACAAATATAATGATTGAAGCTAATTTAATTCACTCAGCATTTAAATGTGGCATTAAAAAAATACTTCTTTTAGGTTCGAGTTGTATTTATCCGAGAAATTCTAAACAGCCAATCAAGGAAGAAGAGCTTCTTAATGGTTATTTAGAGCCAACCAACGAACCATACGCAATTGCAAAAATTGCAGGAATAAAAATGTGCGAAAGCTATAACAGGCAATATGGTTTCAGCCATGGAATTGATTTTAGATGTGTGATGCCAACAAATTTGTATGGTCCACATGATAACTATAATCCAATAAGTAGCCATGTAATACCTGCTTTGATAAGAAAATTTCATGAAGCAAAGATAAAAAAAAAACCGTATGTAGTAGTATGGGGTTCGGGTTTACCTCGTAGAGAATTTCTTTATGTAGATGATTTAGCAAGAGCCTGCATAAAAATTATGAAAATTAAAAGAATCGACTATAAGAATTTCACTAAAGAAAATTGTAGTCATATAAATGTTGGGTCTGGGTATGATTTAACTATTCTAGAACTAGCAAAAAAAATAATGAAGATAGTAGGTTATGTTGGTGAGTTGCAATTTGATAGTGGCAAACCAGATGGAATGAAACAAAAACTTTTAGATAGTTCTAGAATTAGAAAGCTGGGCTGGAAACCTAAGATTAATTTAGAAGATGGCCTAGCAAAAGTTTATAAAAATTTTAAGAGTTATTTGTGCAAACAATAAAAAAAATCTTAAGTCTTCTAAATTCTCAAGAAAAAAAAAAAGCATTTCTACTCTTTACATTAATATTAGTAATGGCATTTATTGATATGTTAGGAGTTGCATCAATATTTCCTTTTATTTCATTAATGTCTAATCCGCAATTAATAGAAACTAACGATTTATTAATATATCTTTATAAAAAATCTTCATATTTAGGCATAAACAATGCAAAACAATTTTTATTTTTATTTAGTTATGCAGTTTTTATTTTGCTAATTTTTTCTTTGTCACTAAGAGCGCTTACAATTTACGTTCAAGTACGTTTTTGTTTAATGAGGGAATATAGTATTGGAAAATTATTAGTAGAAAAATATTTATATCAACCCTATTCGTGGTTTTTAAACAAGAATAGTTCGGATCTTGGAAAAAATATTCTTTCAGAGGTTAATCAAGTAATTTATCAAATTATAGTTCCAATGATGAATTTGATTACTCAAGGAACAATTATAATTGCATTGCTGCTTTTGCTTATATTGATAGATACAATGTTAGCTTTAAAAATAGCACTAGTATTAATTTCTGCTTATGGAATTATTTATTTTTTAATGAAAAATTTTCTATATAAAATTGGCTTACAGCGTTTAATGTCTAACAAAGAACGTTTTATGATAACTAATGAAGCGTTTGGATCTTTCAAGGAGCTAAAATTAGGCGGTTTTGAAGAAAATTATATTAAACGTTTTTCTCAACCAGCTAAAAGATACGCATATAATCAATCCCTAGCTGAAGTAATTGGATTAATTCCTAGGTATTTTATCGAAGCGTTAGCTTTTGGAGGATTGATAATTATAGTTGTTATATTTATGAATCGTGGTGGAGATTTTGTTAAATTGGTACCGATTATATCATTATATGCTTTTGTAGGTTACAGGATAATACCTGCATTACAACAAAGTTACAGCGCATTAACTCAACTTAAATTCTCAAGTTCTGCACTAAAAAATTTGTACAATGATTTGGTAATTCTAAAGTCAAATAAAAAAAAATATAATGAGAAAAGAACTATTTCACTGAATGACTCTATAGAACTGAAGAATGTTTATTTTAATTATTCTAATAATAAATTTCACACGTTAAAAAATATTAATTTAAAAATTCCTGCATTTAAAACAGTGGGAATAATTGGAAGAACGGGAAGTGGAAAAACTACATTAATTGATATTTTAATAGGTTTATTGGACATAAAAAGGGGTCACATGTTAGTTGATGGCTGTAAAATAAACCATGCTAATATTAAATCTTGGCAAAGAAATATAGGATATGTTCCACAACAAATTTATTTGAGTGATGATACTATTTTAGCTAATATCGCCTTTGGCATTGAAAAAGAAAATATTGATATAAATGCTGTTATTAAGGCTGCAAAAATTGCTGACTTAGATCATTTTATTTCCAAGGAGTTGCCAGATGGTTATTACACGGTCGTTGGAGAGAGAGGTATTCGTCTGTCTGGAGGTCAAAGACAAAGAATTGGAATTGCAAGAGCTTTATACCACAAGCCTGAAATAATTGTTTTGGATGAAGCTACTAGTGCTCTTGATATAAAAACTGAAAAAAATATTATGTCAGCTTTATTTATGATAAAAGAAAAAATGACGATTATAATAGTTGCGCATAGATCAAGCTCGATTCAAAATTGCGATAAGATCTTTGTAATAGACAAAGGAGAGATCAATGAGCAAGATAAATTTAAAGGAAAATAATTAAATTTAATTAATATAAAAAAAGCAGTAAAAAAAAATACTATTGAGATTTAATTATTTTTTATAAAGTGTATCCAACACCAATTCTGTTTCTGTAAGATTTCACTTTTAAAAGTATTGCATATAGCTTTATAATTATATAACTTTCCAATTGCACGATACCTACCAAAAGTCCTTTTAAATCCATTTACTCTAATAAACTTATTAGAATTATTTCTTTTTTCACAAAATTTAGATTTTAAAAAATTAATTGGACCCATTATTGATGTACCAATATAAATTATATCTGCATTTGTTTTAGAGCATTTTTTTATAAAATTTTTAACTTGAGATGAATTAAATATATAATCAACATGAGTTATTAATATTAAGTCATAATCATGAATTTCTTTAATTTTTAAATTTAAAAAATTAATATGCTTGTACTTTATTCCTAAATTTTTTATTTTTTCTAAGGGCCATTTAACTTTAAATGGTTCTGATAAAGTAACATTGATTCCAAAAAGATATAAAAAATATCCAATGTAACCATTGCCAGATCCTATTTCTAAAATATTGGAGTATTTATTTTTCAAGATTAAAGAAAGTTCATCAAAAATATAAAATTTCCTTTTTTCTTTATTTACTAAAGTTTGAAGCCAGATTTTAATGGGGGGGGGGGTGTGGTAGAGGAATTAGATATTGATCTATTTGTAAAATTCTGCGCTATATATGTTTTCCATTCTAAATTAGACATTTGTTTTTTAGTTCCAAGTTTTTCTGAGTGAAAAGAAGATTTTATTATAAAATCATTAGTTTCAAGTGAAAAAAAATTTCCTAGATAATTATCAACTCTTTTTATAATTTGCCTAAATATCATTATATTATTTATACTATAATAATTTATTTATGTTTAACAATATTTACGTAAATGGCTCTTTAGTTTTTTTAAATTTATGTGCCTCTGATATTCTTTTAAAAAAAAAAGTAATATTTTATTTAATTAATTTTGTCTCAAAAAAACATAAGGTAACAAAGGCTGAAATTAATTTTATTAAAACTACAGCAAATTTTTTTAATTATAAGGTTGTATTTAAAAAAAATAAAAATATCAAAATTAATAATAATGATATGATTTCAAGTAATTTAATTAAATATTTTTTACCTCATCTATCAGGACAAAGTATAAAAATATTTCCAGAGGGCGCCTCATGTTTAAAGAGATTACTTGATGAGTCAGTTTTTAGTAAACTTTATAATCACTTAAAGAAAATTATTAGAAGAATTTTTATAGGACATTACAATGTTAAGACTTATTTTATAACTCCAGATTTCGAAGGTAGAGTCTTAAAATTTTTTTTAAAAAAAAAAGACAAAACTTTAAAATTATTACCGACTAATACACTTAAATATAATTTAATCAGATATTCTAAATATTTTATAAAAAAAAATCCAGAGTTAAAAATTAAAGAAAAACAATTTATTTTTCACCCCTTTGTAAATATGCCATATAAACAAATTAATTGGCAAACTTATAAAGAATGGTTTACTAGATACAGAGATTTTATTGGAAAAAAAAAAGTTTATGTAAAATTACATCAAGATAGAAATTATTTTTCTATTAAAAAAATTTTTAGTGAATTTAAGACATTCATTGTACCGACTAAGTTTGTTGCTGTCCCCGCTGAATTACTATTAATTAATACAAACTCTACATTTTTGGGATGTTATTCTTCCATCTTAACTATTTACAAAAAAAAAAATACTAAAATTATTAATCCACCCTCAAAAGAGTTAACTAAATTATTTAACAGTGAATTTAAGTCTATAAAAAAAGTTTTGTGTATTTAACATATAAATTTTTATTATTTTTTTTCTACACAAACTGTTTTTTTAAATAATTTTTTAATAGTTATTATTAATTTTAAAAACATAGTATAATATTTTTAGTTTTAATCTGCTGACAATCTTTTACTCTTGATAAGCTAACTCAAACTATTTTTCTATCATATTCATTTTAAGTTATTTATATTTTTATATCTTACATCTAAACATCAATGCATATTTAAAAAATAAATTGAAATATTTTATAATAACCACTATAAATTAGTTTAATGATTGAAATTTTTAAAAATAATGAAATTACTTATGCTATTATTATAAGAAAAAAATATAAGTCAGATGGAATAAAATTCTTAACTCCTGATAATTATTCTCAACAGTTAGGTTACATGAATCGACCCGAGGGATATAAAATTTTACCTCATTTACATAATATAATTTCTAGAGAAGTAAAGTTGACAAATGAAGTTTTATTCATAAAGTCAGGAAAAGTTCGTATTGATTTTTACGATAATAAGCGAAAATATTTATCTAGCAAAATATTGTTCATAGGTGACACAATACTTCTTGCAGAAGGAGGACATGGCTTTGAAATGTTAGAGACATCAGAAATTATAGAAGTTAAGCAGGGCCCGTACGTTGGTGAGGAAGACAAAGTTCGATTTGAGCCTATTTCAGCTGATAGCATTTTAATTAAAAATTAAAATTACTTTTTTAAGATTATAAATTTTAAAATTTTTCATAAATTTTTTTTTCAACTTCAAACACAGGCATATTTTTAATCAAATCTTGCCTTTGATTATATGATAAAAAAGATAAATTATAATTTTTATCTCTAGAAGTATGAAGATTAATTTTAGTAAAAGCAGATTTTACTGAAATTGCTTTTATTCTGTTATTTAGCAAGTCGCTTCGAACAAAAAAAGCATTAATTCCGTCTGAAGTTGTACCAACAAGTTCTAGGCCTTTTTTGTTAGCAATATAAGTTATAGCCGCTAATGATGCTCCGAAATATAAATTAGAATAATGAGCTTTAGTCATGTTGAAATCACTTTGGTAAGGTATGCTAATTTTTCTATAATCACCAAAAAGAGAGTTATATTCGGCTATTAATATTCTTGGTTTAAAATTATTTATTTTTTCTATGATAAAATAATCATTCCCATCTAGATCTACCGAAAGCACAGCCAAGTCCTCTTCAAAGTTACTCATCTGAAGGATATTTGAAATATTATCAATATTAATAAAATAGTTAACTGCTATTAAATTGTTTTTTAGAAAATAATTATAATTTTTTAATCTTTTAATATTTTTTTTTGATCCATCTATTACAAATCCTTTATATTTATCTTTCATTAGTAAGAATCTACAGTTGGATTCGTAAAAATCTTCTACACCAAATTCAATGAATGTTTTATTTTTAATTTCTATAGAATTTATAAGATGTTGTAAAATTCCGTCTTCGCCGCCTTGAGAAAATATCTTAAATTCATACTCCTTAATATCATTACTCGTTCTAGTTAAATTATTAAAAGTTAAAATTATACCTTGATTAACTTTAATATCTTCTATTAAATCTTTTAAGTTGAAAAAAAATCTTATTAATTCAAAAATTTTTTTTAATATGAGCTTTAATCTATTAAATTTCATTTGATTTAAGTGGGGGCTATAGATATTTTAATTTAAATTATAAATTTTTTTATTTTTACTAAACATTTATAAATAAAATTATTATAAATATTAGTTAATTACTATATAATTTTAAAAATACTACTAAATTTATAAATAATTATAATGATGAATAATTTTATTCCAGTAAATGAACCCTTACTTAAGGGTAACGAAAAAAAATATTTGATTGAATGTTTGGACTCAAATTGGATTTCATCAGATGGGCCATTTGTAAAAAAATTTGAAGATGGCTTAGCAGCTCGATTAAATCGTAAATATGGAATTGCAGTAACAAATGGAACATCGGCAATAGATGCCTCAATAGAAGCTTTAGGTATAAAGCAGGGAGATGAAATAATTGTTCCAACATTTACAATTATATCCTGTGTGTTACAAATAATACGATCAGGGGCAATACCAGTGCTAATAGATGCTGATCCTTTAACATGGAATATGGATGTTAGTGCAATTGAAGAAAAAATTTCACACCGTACAAAAGCAATAATGGCAGTTCATATTTATGGGCTTCCTGTAGACATGGATCCTATACTTAATATTTGTAAGAAACATAATCTAAAATTAATTGAAGATGCGGCTGAATTAATTGGTCAAACTTATAACAAAAAACTTTGCGGTTCTTTTGGAGATATTAGCACTGTAAGTTTTTATTCAAATAAACATATAACTACAGGGGAAGGAGGGATGATATTAACAGATGACTTAATTTTAGCAACAAAATGTCGTGAATTAAGAAATTTATGCTTTCAAGAAAAAAAAAGATTTTTTCATGAAAAAATGGGTTGGAATTTGCGCATGACTAATTTACAAGCGGCTTTAGGATTGGCTCAACTAGAGCAACTTGATTTTTTTATAGAAAAAAAACGCTGGATAGGAAAGACTTATAATCATTTTTTATCAAAAATTGATGGTTTGCAATTGCCTTTGCAGTCCACAAGTTATGCATCTAATATTTATTGGATTTATGGATTGGTTTTAAGTGATCAAATTAATTTTAGCTCTGAAGATGCAATGAGCTATTTAAAAGAAAAAAATATAGGAACTAGACCTTTTTTTTATCCGATACATCAGCAGCCTATTTTTAAAAAAATGGGTTTATTTGTAGGACAAAAATTTCCTGTTGCAGAAAAAATTTCAAGAAAAGGATTTTATGTACCAAGTGGTTTAAATTTAAGTCAACAACAAATTGAAAAAGTTTGTGTTTGTATTTATGAAATGATGAATAAATTTAAATGTTAGCAAGGAGTAAGAAATTTTTTTCTTCTTTTCATTCTATTTATCAATACTATCATTGAGTTATAAACTGTTTCAAAAAATAATTTATTATAAAATATTTTTTTTACTACTTTAAGAATTTCTGAAAGTACATTCATTGATTGAGAAAAATTTAAAAAAATTAAATTTAAAATAAAAATATAAAGTCCACTAATAATTAAATATGCGGATAACTTAGAAGAATAGCTTTTGTTTATTTCGTAGTTATTTAAATATTTTTCAAAATACCAAACTCTTGCTAGCCAGTAGCCTGTAGAAAGAGGTTGTTTTCCATAAATTATGCTCATTGATTTTTTATGAAAACTTAATTGTGCCATAGTTGAATTACAAAATATTATATTGTCATTTTGTATCATTAAATTATATAGATAAAGAATTAAGTCTGGCCCTATATTCTTTTTTAACATTAATTCTCTTCTGAAATTTGATTCTTTAACAAAATCTCTTACTTCTTTTTCCCACCTTATCAAATTAGAAGTTTTAGATAAGCATGGAACTGGAGAAACAGGTAGAGAACTATAATTCAATGAATTAAAATATCCAAAATAATTTAGTATTATGTCTTTCGAATAAATTGATTTAAATATTGGCTCTTTAAAATCAATAATTTTTGAGATTTTCTCGTTTTTTCCATAACCCATTATAAATGTTTGCTTATTATTTTTTAGTTTATGAGCTAATTTCCAATAAAAAGGTGATATTACGTCATCATTATACATATAAGTACAATATTCTGTGTCCACAAGTTTTAATCCAATAAAAGCTGTTTCTTGAAATCCTAAATTTCGGTCAAATTGTTTTAATATAACATTTTTGTTACTTTGATATTTTGTACGCATAATTTCCCATGCGCCATCATCACTAAATCCATCTAACACAAGGACTTTTGCTTTAATATTTTGTGATTGCTTATTGATGTGCAAACATGAGTCTATAGCTCTTGTTACAAATTTTTTTCTATTAATTGTTGGAAGTATAAATGTTATTTCCAATTTTTTTCCTGCATAATATCGTGATCTACCATTATCTTTATTAATTTATCCACTCCAATTTTTGGTCTGAAACCAAATTTTATTTTTGCTTTAGATGAGTCGGCAACAAGAGGTAAATTTTTTGCAGGCCTTAAAAATTTTTTAGAAGTTTTAACAAATTTTTTATAATCTAATTTAAGATATTCAAAAGTTTTTTTTACAAATTCCTTAACTGAGGTTTGAATACCAGTTCCAATAACATAATCATCAGGCTTGGTTTGCTGCATTATATTCCAGGCAGCATTCATATATTCCTTTGCATAGCCCCAATCTATTTTAGCATTTAAGTCTCCTAAAATTAACTCTTTTTCTAAACCTAAAGATATTCTTACTGCAGTTTTGGTTATTTTTCTTGTAACATAATTTATTGTTCTTCTTTCAGACTCATGGTTATAAAAGATAGCAGTTGATACAAACATTTTGTAATTTTTTCTATACATTCTACAAGCATAATATGCAAAAACCTTTGCGCAGGCATAAGGACTTAATGGATAAAATGGAGTTTGCTCATTTTGTGGACAAACTTTAGTCAATCCAAACATATTTGATGTCGCAGGTTGGAAATATTTTATATTTTTGTTAAAATTTTTGATTATTTCTAAAATTCTACCAACAGCAGATCCTGTTACATCGAAATTGTAAGAAGGTATTTCAAAACTTATTCCAGCATGATCCTGATCAGCCTCATTATAAATTTCTATCGGTTTAGCTATATTTATAGCCTTTTGAATTGATATGGGATCGCATAAATCCCCATAATGTAATTTTAGATCGTTGATAATATGTTTTATATTTTGAAGGTTGTCTTTAGCTGTTCTACGAATAAGCCCATGTACTTCGTAACCCTTTTCAAGAAGAATTTCTGATAAAAATGAACCATCTTGACCATTAACACCAAATATTAGCGCTTTTTTCATAAAGTTAAAATTTTTTTTTTAACCAAGGAATAGTTTTATAAAAAATTAAAGGCAATTTTTTAAACCATTTAAACTCTGAACTCTGTTCATCAATTTTAATTTTTGTACTTGAATTGATAAAAGCTAAATATACAAAACTAATTGAATGAAAACCATTATTTACATTTTGTTTAGTCTTTAAAAAAAATTCCTCAAAAAAACCTAAATACTTTACTTTTACATTTTTAACACCAATTTCTTGATATAATTTTCTTTTAATACCATTTTCAATTAATTCATTTTTGTGTAACCTTCCGCCAATCATCCAGTATATATTTTTTAGTGGTTCATTTTTTCTTTTTATAAGCAAAAATTCCTTTTTTTCATTTAAAATTAAAGCATCAGTGCACACTACTGGAACTTTTTCCATGATTTTTTTATACAATTTTTCTTTAATAAACATAATTTTTTTTATTTATAACTCTTAAATTTGGAAAAGGACTTATCAAAGTTCCCCCATTTTTAATCCATTTTTTTTCTCTTAAAATAAATTCATTTGTAAAACCGTATGGCAGTATAAAAAAGACATCCGCTTTTTTTCTTGCTTCTTCTTCACTAATAATTGGTATATCTGTTAAAGTATATAATCCAAATTTTTTTGGATTTTTATCTGCAACTGCTATAATCTCTTTGTTAGTAAGTTTGAAATATTGTAGAATAACATTTCCTTTTGTAGACGCTCCGTAAGCATAGACTTTTTTGCCATCGTTTTTTAATTTCATTATTAGAGTTAATATTTTTTTCCTAGTATGATTAATTTGAGCTAAAAACTTAAATACATCATTTCTAGTTATGCTTTCTTTAAAATTAACACTGCCATTTCTAAAGTGTCTAGCAAAAATTTTATAACTACCTCCATTTATTTTATTTTTTTCAATTTTAAAAATTTCCAATCCATTTGTCTCAAAAAGATATTTTAATGATTTGTAAGTGTAATATTCGAGATGTTCATGACATATATTTCCTAAATCTTTATTTTCTAACATTGGCTTTAAGGTCATTAATTGCGCTATAAAGATTCCATCATTAGCTAAAACACATTTTGCATCATTTATAAATTGGTTTGGATCTTCCATGTCATAAAACATACCAATTGCAGTGATAACTTTTGCTTTATTTAAACCTAGTTTAAAATAATTTTTTTTATTCCAGAAATTATTTATTTGAAAATGACAACTACTTTTTAATTCTTTTCTAAGATTTTTTGCAGGCTCACAACCAATTGTAATACATTTGTTTTTAACATTGTATAAAAGAGTCCCATCATTTGCACCGATATCTAGAAATATTTCATTTTTTTTTAATTTAGCAATTTTTATTGCCTCGTAAGCAATTTTTCTTAAATCTTTTTTTATTGTTTCGTTAATTGAAGATTTATACCAGTAATGTTTTGAATAAAGTAATTCTTGCGGAGCAGTGTGTTTAAGTTGGTAAAGGTCGCAATTTTTACAAAAAACAATATCCAAAGAGCATTTGCCATTTCTCCCTTTTTTCTTCGGATCTGAGGGAAAATCGTTAACATATTGATTTCCTAAACTAATTAAGGGCTTTGATAAAATATCTCCACAAAGTCTACAATTTTTTTTGGTTATATTTTTTAACAATTTGATTTCCTAATTAGAATTTTTATTTTTAATTAATTTTTCGATTAATTTAAATATACAAATTTTTGGTCAAAAATTTTTAAAATTTATAGTATATTTAATTTGTAAATGCTATATTTTATTATTCGTACTTTCTAAATTTATAATAAATTTTATTAAATATAAAATTAATGAAAATAGCAATTATTGGTTCAGGATATGTAGGTTTGCCACTTTCTATAGCTTTTTCAAAATATTATTCAGTCATAGCTTATGATATAAATCAAAAAAGAGTCAAAGATCTTCTAAAAGGAATAGATTCTAATCAGCAACATCGTAAAAAAGAAATTTTAAAAAAAAAATTAATATTTACCTCTAATAAAAATCTTTTAAAAGATAACGATATTTATATCATTACCGTTCCAACGCCTATAAAATCAAATAATCAACCTGATCTTAATATGCTTAAGCAGGCAAGTATTTTAGTTGGAAAAATTATAAAAAAAAATGCATGCATAATTTTTGAATCTACTACTTATCCCGGTTGTACCGAAGAATTTTGTGTTCCTCTTATTCAAAAGTTTTCTAAGTTAAAATTTGAAAAAGATTTTTTTGTTGCTTATTCACCAGAACGAGTAAATCCCGGAGATAAAGCTAATGTACTAAAAAATATTGTTAAGATAGTAGGA
>Ga0114976_10001954_pt1 | contig 12979 bp, 10 predicted proteins | sample S_130805_EF_Meta_FD_87319 | JGI IMG/M metagenome (GOLD analysis project Ga0114976, IMG submission 87319) | Freshwater microbial communities from Lake Simoncouche, Canada to study carbon cycling - S_130805_EF_MetaG | ecosystem: Environmental > Aquatic > Freshwater > Lake | place: Lake...
GGCTGCGCCGTGATTGGCGTGGATTATGCGCTGAGCCCTGAGGCGATTTTCCCGCAAGCCTTGGAAGAATGCGCCGCCGTCACGCGCTGGGTTGCCAATCGCGGCGCGGAATGGGGCTTGGATACCAGCCGCATCATCCTTGGCGGTGACTCGGCGGGTGGCAATCTGGCCGCCGGCACGGCGCTATTGTTGCGGGAAACCGATCCCGCGCTGAAGCTGCGCGGCCTGCTGATCAATTACGGCGTCATGGATAGCGCCATGGCGACGCCAAGCTATGATACTTTCGCGACCGGGCATTTCCTGACGCGGGAGAAAATGGATTTCTACTGGCGCTGCTATGCGCCGAAGGAAGCGGATCGCGTCACACCCTTCGCATCCCCGATGCGCGCCGATTTGCGCGGCCTGCCGCCCGTGCTGGTGAATATCGCAGAGCTTGACGTACTCGCTGATGAGAACAGGCTTTTTGCCAATAAGCTCCGCGCTGCTGGCGTGGCAGTGACCGAGGAAACCTTCCCCGGCACCATCCATGGCTTCCTCCGCGCGCTTGGCCATGTGGCGGCGGCGGATCGTGCGGCGCGGCAGGGTGGTGAATGGCTCAAGGCGCGCTTTGCCTGAAATGAAAAAGGGAGAAACACCATGATTGATGAAGCAACCAAGCAGCGCATCCAAAGCCAAATGGGCGACCCCAAGCTCGCTTCCCATTACCTTAAGCCGGATCAAATGACTTGGCAGGCGACAGAGTTTCCAGGGATTGAAATGAAGCTGCTCTGCCGGGATGAAGCGCGGGGTATGTCCACCATCCTGTTCCGCATGGCACCCGGTGCGGAAGTGCCGCTGCATGAACATACGGATATTGAACAGACCTATGTCATGGAAGGCTATCTGGAAGATGAAGAAGGCCGCTGCGGCCCCGGCGAATTCGTCTGGCGCCCGGCGGGCAATACGCATGTGGCGCGCGCACCGGAAGGCGCGTTGTTTCTTTCGATTTTTCTGAAGCCCAATCGCTTCGTGGAAAAGCAGCCGGGCTTCGCGCGGTAATCGCCTAGGGCGGGCAGCTTAGCTGCCCGCCAGCGCTCTTTTCGCCACTTCCGTCAAAAACTTCGAAGCTGTCGGCAAAATCGCGTCGTTGAAATCATAGCGCGCATTATGCAGGTCGCGCCCTTCCTCGGCGGGGCCATTGCCGATCCAAACGAAAGCGCCTGGCACTTCCTTGAGGAACCAGGCGAAATCCTCACCCGTCATGGCTGGGCGCATATCGCGGCGGGTTTCGGTGACGCTCGCCGCAGCCGCCGCAGCCAAATCACGCTCCGCCGGGGAATTCGCCGTCACGCCAAGGCCAGGGCTGATGATCAGCGTGCCCTTCACGCCGCAGGTCGCCGCCACGCCATCCGTAATGCGTTGCAAGCCTTCCCTGATGGCGTCGCCCGCTTCGTCATACAGCCAACGCATGGTGCCTTTGATGGTCACGCGGCTTGGGATTTGATTCTGCGCCTCGCCGCCCTCAATCACGGTCAGGCTGACTACGCCGCCCATCAGCGGGTCCACGCTGCGCGCGATGATGGATTGCGCCGCCACAATGGCATGGCCTGCCGCGAGCATCGGGTCGCGCGTGAGATGCGGCAGGGCGGCATGGCCGGCATGGCCATCGAATATCAGTTCAATCCGCGCACCGGCGGCCATCACCGCACGGTCATGAATGGCAATGGTGCCGGCCGCCAGGCCCGGCCAATTATGCCAGCCGAAAATCCGGTCCATCGGAAAGCGCGTGAAAAGCCCATCGGCAATCATGGCCCGCGCACCACCGCCGCCTTCTTCCGCCGGCTGAAACACCAAATGCACCGCACCGGTCCAGCCCTTATCGTCCAACAGCATGCGCGCCGCGCCCAACAGCGCGGTTGTATGCCCATCATGCCCACAGGCATGCATCACGCCCGGCACGGTGGACCGCCAGGGCAGGTCATCCGCCTGTTCTTCGATCGGCAGCGCATCCATATCGCCGCGCAGCCCGACCGAACGATTGCCCCCACCGCGCCGGATGGTTGCCACCACGCCATGGCCGCCGATATTCTCGGCGATGTCGGTAATGCCCATCTCGCGCAGCTTTTGCACAACAAAGGCGGCGGTTGGCCCTTCTTCCAGGGTCAGTCCAGGATGGGCGTGCAGGTGCCGCCGCCATGAAGTAAGGGTAGCTTGAAAATCGTCGGTCATGATGCGTCCTTCCTACCCTTCCCCGAAAGGGGCCACCACCAACCACAGGTGGTTGCCTTGGCTGTTGCTATTCGCGTGTCTTTTGCTGGCAAATCCCCTGCCGGCGCAAGAACCGCCCACCATCGCCTATCGCGTGGAAGTCACGCCGCGCGACGATGACGACCTGGTTTCTGCCATAAGGGCAGTTTCGCAATTGATAAGGCTTGAGGAAACCGCGCCAACCGATGGCTATGGCCTGCTCGCCCGGGCGCGCGCCGATCTACCACGGATCGCCGAAGCGCTGCGGGCCGAGGCTTTTTGGGGCGGGGCGGTTCGGATCGAGATTGCCGGGCAGGATGTGACCCGGCAAGACGCCAGCCCCCAAGCCAGCGACCCGGAAAACCCCCTGCCGGTGGGTGTGATCCTGACCCCCGGCCCGCGGTATCGAATCGGGCAAATCCTGATGAGGTCTGAACCCGTGCAGGAAGATGCGCTGCTGGAACAGGCCGCCGCTGACCTGCGCCTGGCCGAAGGGGACCCTGCCCGCCCAGCGGATATCCTGGCCGCTGAGACAGCGCTGCTGCTGGCACTCCGCCGTGCAGGCTACCCCTTGGCGAGTGTCGTCGCCCGGGATGCTGTGGTGGATCACGACACCAAGACAATGGACATCACCTGGCGCATCGCCGCCGGCCCGCTGGCGGATTTCGCCCGGCCGACCGTTGCCGGCACAACGCGCACCGATCCCGCGCTGCTGGAACGGCTTGCGGCGCGGCGGCTGGAAGGCCAGCCCTATTCGCCGGAAAGGCTGGAACGCGCCCGCCGCGCCATGATGGGGCTTGGCGTTTTCAGCTTTGTTCGCGTGAATGAAGCGCCTGCGCTGGGTCAGGATGGGCGTCTGCCCGTGCATTTCCAGGTGCAGGAACGCCCCCGCCATGCGGTGGGCGGGCGCCTTGGCTTCGAGACCAATTACGGCCTGACCGCCAGCGGCTATTGGGAAGACCGCAATATCTTCGGCGGCGCTGAGCGGCTCCGCCTGGAAGGCGAGGTTGCGCGCATTGGCGAAACAGGGGTGGATAACGCCACCTATCGCGCCTTTGCGACGCTCCGCACACCGGAATTTTTGGGCCGAGATCTACAAAGCGTCTCACAAATCGGCGCGGTGCGCGAAAGGCTCCGTGCCTATGATCGTGATGCTGCCTTGGCGTCCTTCACTTTTGAACATCGCCTGACGGATACCATGGCGATTTCTGGCGGGCCCAATTACGAAGAAGGTCGCATCGGGCGCGATGGCGACATGAACGATTTCAGGCTGTTCGGCGTGATGGGTACGTTTCGCTACGACAACACTACCAACCCGCTTGATCCCCGCCAAGGTCAGCGCTTCAGCATCAGCGCCACGCCCTATTACTCCGCGTTGGATTCGAATAGGTTCGCGCGTGTTCTGGCAATAGGCAGCAGCTATTTCGATGTTACCGGTGATGGCGACAGCGTTCTGGCGCTGCGTGCCGCCCTTGGCAGTGCGCCGGGGGCGGATCGGGATGAGATAACCTTAGATAAGCGGTTTTACGCCGGCGGTGGCGGTTCAGTGCGTGGCTATACTTATCAATCCATTGGGCCTCGGGATAACGGCAATCGCCCCTTGGGCGGCGCAAGCCTGGTGGAAACAAGCATTGAATGGCGCCAAAGGCTGACGCGAAGCTGGGGTATGGCGGCCTTCCTGGATGCGGGTAGCGTGGGGGAAGATTCCAAGCCTGATTTCGGCGGGCTCCACGCCGGCACCGGACTTGGGGTACGTTATCTGACCGCGATCGGGCCAATCCGTCTTGATGTTGGCGTGCCGCTCAATCGGCAAAAGGATGATCCATCCTTTGCGATCTATATCGGCTTTGGGCAGGCTTTTTGAGATGAGGCATCTGCGCCGCCTGTTAATCCTACTATTGGCGATACCCTTATGCTTGGCCCTGATCATCGGTGGCGTGCTGGCCTGGGTGCAGTGGGGCAGCGGTGCGGCGGCGCTGGCCCGGCTCGCGGGTCGCTTGGTGCCGGGGCTCGTGATCGAGGAGCTCGCGTTGGCACTCCCGCGCGAGGTCAGCGCCGCGCGCATCACGCTCGCGGATGAGGGCGGTGGGTGGTTGGATGTCAGCGCGCCCCGCATCACCTTTGACCCGCAGGCGCTGCTGCGCCGCGAAGCGCATCTGCATGAGGTGACGGCGCGGCGCATCACGCTGGCGCGCCTACCGGCGGATAAGGGGGAAGCGCGGGACGGCAAGCTGCTGCCATCCCTGCCGCACCTGCCTGTCGCGGTTCGGCTTGACCGCTTGGCCATTGACGAAATTGATGTTGCCGAAAGCGTTCTGGGCCAGGCCTTCCGGCTTTCCGCGCAAGGCAAGGCAGCGCTGGTGGATGCGCGCTTATCGGGGGAAGTGTCGCTCACACGGCTGGATGCGCCGGGCACAGCGCAGCTTGAACTTGAGCTCGCCCCCGGTGCAGATCGGCTATTTGCAAAGCTTGATGTTGCCGAACCACCTGGGGGTGTGCTGGCCAGCGCGCTTGGCGTGCCCTCTGAACCAGCGCGGGTGATGCTTCGTCTGGAAGGTCCCGCCAGCGGTGCGGCACTCACGGCTGAAGCGCAGCTTGGCAGCGTGGCCGAGGCTGCGCTTGCCGGCACCATCAGCGCTGATGCGCATGGCGCGGGTTTCGCGCGGCTTGCCGGCCATGTCGCGGCGGCACCTTTGTTGCCAGCGCCGCTCGCTACTGCGCTCAGCCGGCTTGATCTCAGCCTTGATGCAACGCGCAACCGTGCCGGCGTGATCAGCTTCCGTGACGTCAAGACGCTTGCGCCGCTTGGCGAGGTTACGCTTTCCGGTAGCCTTGATCCCAAGCGCGAGGAAGCTGCCTTGCAAGGCACTATCGCGCTCGGTGCCAGCCAAATGCTCGCGGCATACCTGCCGGATGAAGTTGCGTGGGAAAGTGCCACCGCGCGCTTTCAGGTGGATGGCAAGCTGGCAGCACCTCAGGTCACGCTGGATGCGGCGCTTGCGGGATTTTCCAGCACCATCCCAGAGCTTGGCGCAGCCCTTGGCGCAAGCCCCCGGCTTCAAGCCCGCGCCACAGCACCGACGCGGATTGATAGCCTGACGCTAACAGGTGACGGCGCTGAGCTCACCGCTTCGGGCGATGTCGGCGAAACGCTTGATCTTCGCTTCGGGCTGCGGCTTGCGGATCTGGCGCGGCTGGTGCCGGAATTTGCTGGCGCGCTCACCGCAGAAGGTCATCTGCGGGGCGCGCGGGATGATCCTTCAATCACCCTGCAGGCCCGCGGCGAGAGCATCACGCGCGGCGCGGAATTGCTGACCGCACCCAGTCTGGATTTACGGCTGGAAACGCCCTTGTCGCGCCCGCGCGCCGAAGCGCAATTGCACGCGAGCTATGCTGGGCTGCCGGTGACATTGGATTTACTCGGCGTGCCAGAAGGTACCGCGCTGCGCTTGCAAAAACTTGAGGCATCCTTCGGCCCGGCGCGGCTTTCCGGCAGTGGTTTGCTTGATGTGCGAAAGCCACTTTTCGACGGCACGCTTTCGCTCAATATTCCCGATCTGGAACCCTTTTCCACCTTGCTTGGCCAGGAATTGGCCGGGGCCTTGTCGCTTGAAGCGGAAGGGCGTGATGCAAATGGCGCGCAGCAGATCAGCGCGAAGTTAAGCGCACCAGAGATCAAGCTGGATGGGCGCGCAGCGGCTTTGCAGATGGAACTTACCGGGGGGCTGGATGATCTGCGCGCCAAGCTCGAAGCACGCTATGGCGAAGCAAAGCTTGAAGGCGAAGCGGCGCTGAGTGGCAAGGATGAAGCGCTCCTGCTGATCTTTGAAAGCTTGGCGCTCTCGCTTGGTGCGGAGCAGCTGAAGATCACTACCCCTGCCCGGATTGAATTGTCATCGGATGGGCGCATCAGCCTTGCGGAGACAAACCTAACCAGCAATCGCGGCGGCAGGCTCAAGCTTGAGGGTTTCTGGAGCGAGGCGGAGATTGCGCTGAATGCCACGCTCAGCGCCCTGCCCATCGCGCCCTTCGCGGCGCTGCTGGCGCCGGAAGCGAAATTGGCCGGCACGCTTTCGGGTCAGGCAACGCTGAAAGGCACGGCTGCCGAACCGCGCTTCGACATCCGGTTGGAAAGCCCTGCAATCACCAGCGCCGTGCTGGCCGCACGGGGCGTGCCGCCTTTGCGCCTGGTCGCCTCCGCCACGCGCAATGCGGCGGGGGCGGAAGCGCGCGCCTCGCTCAATGGCGGCACTGCGGTGCGGCTTGCCGCCACGGCGCGGATAGCGGCGCTCAGCGCTGATGCGCCGCTTTCCGGCAGCGTCACCGGCCAGGTTGATCTGGGCAGCCTTGCGCAGCCGCTGCTTGCCGCCGGGGCGCAGCGTGTGGGTGGCATTGCCAATGTGAATCTGCGGCTGGAAGGCAGCTTGGCTGCGCCGCGCCTGGGCGGGCAGGCCAATATCGCCAATGGCAGCTTTCGCGATTTGCAGCATGGTATCTCATTGAATGAGATTACCGCGGCCATCAGCGCAGAAGGTCAGCAACTAAACCTGACACGCTTTGCAGCGCGCACTGCGGGCGGGGGCAGCCTTGCCGGTTCTGGCACGCTTGACCTTGGCAAGCCGCGCCTGCCTTTTGATCTACGCCTCAGGGCCGATGCCGCGCGCCCGGTCAATTCAGATCTTGGTAGCGCAACGCTTGATGGTGAGGTGCGCCTGGCAGGAGAGGCCTTGGGCGAAAGCCGGCTTTCCGGAAAATTGTTGGTGCGGCGCGCTGAATTGCGCATCCCAGACAAGCTGCCACCTTCTGTCCGTAGCCTGCCCGGCGTGCGAGAGGTCGGCCAGCGCCCACCCGGCACACGACCCCTGGCATCGCCAACACGAAGACAGGCCGAAGCCACAAGCCTGCCGCCGATCGCGCTTGATCTGATCATTGATGCACCGCGCGCGATTTTTCTGCGCGGGCGCGGGCTGGATGCGGAATTGGGCGGAGAGGTCAAGCTTGGCGGTACGCTTGATGCGCCGCGTTTGGACGGCGGCTTCATGCTCCGCCGTGGTACGCTTTCGGTTCTGGATCGGCGCCTTACCTTGAACCGAGCAAACATCACTTTCGATGCGGGGGGGATCATGCCCAATCTGGATGTCCTCGCCACCGCGCGGGCAGACGATGTGGATGTGAATGTCGCGGTGGAAGGCCCGGCGCGCGACCCGAAAATCAGCTTCACCTCCAACCCCGAATTACCGGCGGATGAGGTTCTGGCGCGGCTATTATTCGGTCGGCGCGGCGGGGATCTTTCACCCTTCCAGATGGTGCAATTGGCCCAAGCGCTTGCCGGCGTCACGGGCCGCCCTTTGCCCGGGTCTGGTGGGCTGATGGAACGCATCCGCCGCACCTTGGCACTTGATAGGCTTTCCATCGGTCAGGAGAAAGAAGGCGAACAACGCGCAGGGCAGGAACCAGGGGCGACGCTGGAAACCGGGCGCTATGTGGCCGATGGGGTGTATCTTGGGCTCAAGCAAAGCGCCGATGGCGGGCCGCCGCGCGTTGGCGTGCAGATTGACCTGATGCCAAGGCTTCGGCTGGAAGCGGAAAGTGGCGGCAATAGCCTGGCGGGGGATCGTGTGGGGATTGCTTTTGAGTATGAGTATTGATGGCTGTGCCCCTGGCACTTGGCGCGCGGGGGTGCCAGATTACAGCGTGATGACAGTTGCACGTGATGACAGGGTAACCGGGACATGATCCGCTACGAATTGCGCTGCGATCAGGCGCATGAATTCGATGGCTGGTTCAAGGATAGCGCGGCTTTCGACAAGCTGGCGGCAATCGGCCTTGTGGAATGCCCGCAATGTGGCCCGGCCAAGGTCGCCAAGCGCCTGATGGCGCCAGCCATTCCAAAGAAGGGCCGCCCGGCGCGGAATACCATGCCCGAAGCGCCACCCGCGCCAATGGCTGATGCGCCCGCGCCGCCGCCACCCCCTCCAGCGCTGCCCGCCGCCGCCTTGGCCGCCATGCCGGCGGAACTTCGCGCCATGCTGCGGCATATGCGCACCGAGGTAGAGAAAAATTGCGATTACGTCGGCGCTGATTTCGCTGACGAAGCCCGCAAGATCCACCATGGGGAGGCCGAAGCCCGCGGCATTTTCGGCGAAGCTACCAAGGATGAGGCTGAGGCGCTGCGCGAAGAGGGGATCGACATTGCGCGCATCCCCTGGGTGCCGCCTTCTGATGCCTGATCGCGCGCAACCTTGCGCTGTTTTTGATCTGGACGGCACGCTGGTGGATAGCGCCCCGGATCTCCATGCCGCGCTGGATCGGCTGATGGCGGTGAAACGCCTGCCAGGTTTTGCGCGCGCCGAGGTTGTGGCCATGATCGGCGATGGCGTGCGCGTTTTGCTCGAACGCGCCTATGCCGCGCGCGGGATTGCGCTGGACGAAGCTGGCCTTGAGCATTTCATGACGGATTATGAGGCCAATGCCGCGGTGCTGACGCGCGCCTTTGATGGCATTCCTGAATTGCTCGGCGGTTTGCGTGATGCCGGCTGGCGCTTGGCCGTCTGCACCAATAAGCCGGAAGGCGCGGCGCGGGTCTTGCTTTCAGGGCTTGGGCTTGATGGCCATTTCAACGCGCTTGGCGGCGGCGACAGCTTCCCCATGCGCAAGCCCGATCCGGGGCATTTGCGCGCAACCCTGGCTGCCGCCGGCGCGCTGCCGGAAGATGCCGTAATGATCGGCGATCACCGCAATGATATCGAAGCCGCGCGCGGTGCCGGCGTGCGCGCGATTTTCGCGGGCTGGGGCTATGGCCCGCATAGCATGGCCGGTGGCGCGCCGATTGCCGCTGATGTGGCGGCGCTCCGCGCAATGCTTCGCTGAAGCAGCTACTTTAGCTTCTGCAATTCCATCCTCATGGTGCCGAAGATGGTGCTTGCGAATTCAACGCGGATCGGGATGGGCGGCAGGCGCGGATCCACCTTGGCGAGCCATGCCGTAGCCGCGCGAGGCTGTTTGGCACGGACGGGGTCATCGCCAATGCGCACCCCGGCGACCAAACGGCTTTCCAACCCGCATTGAAGAGATTCAATTTCCCGCCCGGCATGGGTGATGCGCGCGGAACCGATGGTGCGGGACGACCAATCCAGCCGCCGCCTGCCATCAAAAATCGGCCCAGTGAGATCGCAACGACCGGTTTGCGCCACAGTGCGTGACATCAGCGCAAAGGCTGAGAGACCATCAATCGCGCCCCGCCGGGCTGAAAGGGGCACGGGTTCATTCGTGATGCCCGCGGGCGGTTCCATTTCCAGCGGTTGGGGCATGCCATCGCGGTAGAGCAAAACCGTGCGCCTGGCATCGCCGCGCCAATTGCCCTCGGCCTGGAAACGCTGCGGCGCAACACCATCAGCGCGCCAAGTGCCTTCTACCTCTGATCGAATTTCATGCGGGGCGAAAAGCTTGCCAATGCCGACTGCGCGACTGACCGAGCGCATCAAATAGCCATCCGGTCGGGATTCAAATTGCGCGGTGATTTCGACCACGGCGATCCCGGTTTGGGTGACCTGGTAAATCGCCTCCACCGCCGCCGCCGGGAAAAGCCCGGCGGGCGCTAAGGCCAGAAGCAAGGCAAGGCAGGGGCGCAACAGAAAACGCGTCATGACTGAGTTTAGCAATAAACACGCCAGAAGAGAAATACTTCAGAGCGTTTTCAAGCCAAGTGGAATCACTTGGCGGCTCGGAAAACGCGATTTAGCAATAGTTTAGTGTGTTTCCTGTGAACGGATGTGAACGGGAAACACACTAGATGCGCGTGCCATCGCCATGGCGGGCCTTGGCATGGTTGCAAAGATCGGCGGTAGGCGCGCGAAAAACTCAAGCTCGGCCCGGTTTTGGCGTTCAAGCCGCGCCAGCGCCGTGGCGTAATCAGCCTGTGATCGCGCCGGCGCCACCCCCGCCAGCACCGGCCTTTCATTGAAGCGCGGCAGCACCCCGCTAAGCGTCAGGCCAAAGGATGCGAGCAGCCTTTGGGCAAACACATCCAAAGCCTCCATCCGGCCGAGCAGATAGGGGTAGCGCTGCAACGCCGCCGTGATGCCCTGCCGGTCCGTGGCATTGAATAGCGTGCGCAATTGCGCATCCTGGCAATGCACCGCAAATTCCGGCACCGCATCCAGCGCCTGATTGAGGGTGAGCAGGCTGAGCGCAGCATGTTCAGGATGATCCGGCGTGCCGCGAATATAGTCATAAAGGGAGACAATACGTTCCAACGGTTGGCGCAAGACAGCGGCGATGCCTACGGGGCGTGGGGCGTACTCCACCAACGGATGGGCCACGCCATAATGGCCCGTGACCAGCATCGCCCGACTATAAATGCCATTGTCATTGGCGAGTACCGTGGCCAGCCCTGCCTCTCCGCCATATTCCGCCACAAGATCGGCATGGAAGAAGGCGCGATCCCCGAAGGTGTATTTCAACATACGGTTGATAGTGGTGCCGCCGGTGCGGGGAAGATGAAGAAAGCATAAAATCGGCGTCCCGAGCATGGAGGCCGTAAAGTTTTCCTTTAATATTACAGTCATTTCCTGGGTCTTGCAGAAGACCCAAGTAAATACCGACCAGATCATAATATTCGGTTGCAGCCGTAGCCGGCAAAAGCGGGAGGGAGACCCAAGCTTGACGGGGTAGCCCCTGCGCCCTTAAAGCAGCGCTCGGTCGGGCGCGTAGCTCAGCGGTAGAGCATTCGCTTCACACGCGAAGGGTCACAGGTTCAATCCCTGTCGCGCCCACCATCCCCACGCTTAATATGATTTTGGCAGGCCGAGCACTTTTTCGGCGATATGGCTCAGGATCAGCTCTCGGCTGACCGGGGCAATGCGCGGGATCATGCTTTCACGGAAATAGCGTTCCACCTGGTATTCCTGGGCATAGCCCATGCCGCCATGGGTTAGCACAGCGGCTTCTGCAGCGGCGAAACCAGCCTCGGCGGCCAGGTATTTGGCCGCATTGGCTTCCGCGCCGCAGTCTCGGCCCGCATCGTACAGCGCGGCCGCCTTCATGGTGAGCAAGCCAGCCGCTTCTAGCTGCGCCCAGATCCGCGCCAGCGGGTGCTGGATGCCCTGATTCTGTCCAATCGGCCGGCCAAAGACTTCGCGCGTGCGGGCGTAATTCGCGGCCCGGCTAAGCGCCGCCTGCCCGATCCCCACAGCCTCCCCCGCAATCAGGATACGTTCGGGGTTGAGCCCATGCAGGATGAGGCGAAAGCCCTCCCCTTCTGCGCCGATGCGGTCTTCTTCGGGCACTTCCAGGCCATCAAAGAACAGCATGTTCGAATCAACGCCATGCCGGCCCATTTTGTGAATGAGCCGCACTTCCACCTTGGCGCGATCAAGCTTGGTGTAGAAAAGCGTGAGTCCATCCGTCTTGCGCTTGACCTGATCAAGCGGCGTGGTGCGCGCCAGCAGCAGGATGCGGTCCGCAACCTGGGCGGTGGAGATCCAGATTTTTTGGCCATTGATGACGTAGCGGTCACCGCGCTTTTCGGCGCGCGTTTTTAGTTCCGTGGTGTTGAGGCCAGTATTGGGCTCAGTGACGCCAAAGCAGGCCTTTTCCTGGCCCGCAATCAAAGGCGGCAGGAAACGCTGCTTTTGCGCGGGCGTGCCGAAGACCACCACCGGGTTCAGCCCGAAGATATTCATGTGGATGGCAGAAGCGCCCGACATGCAGGCACCGCTTTCCGCCACCGCCTGCATCATCACGGTCGCTTCCGAAATCCCAAGCCCGGCGCCGCCGAATTCTTCCGGCATTGCAATGCCAAGCCAGCCGGCGGCCGCGACGGCGCGATAAAATTCCTCCGGGAAGCGCGCTTCCTGGTCAATCTTCAGCCAATAATCATCGCCGAAATCGGCGCAAAGCTTCAGGATTTGCGCGCGGAGTTCTTGTTGCGCCTCGGTAGCCGAATACTGCACGGAACCATCCTTGGGTTGGTCTTGATTCGAAATTGCGTTTTTGGCGCGGCCGGGTCAATCGCACGGCGTTGCCTTCCCTGCGGCTCTCGGGCACAAGCCGCATCGGAGCATAGCATGAACGAAGACACCCCTGCCCTGCCAGACCGGCTTTCCAATGACCCAAGCAGCCCCTTTTTCGATGAGGCGCTGCTGAGCCGCGGCGTTGGCATTCGCTTCAAAGGTCAGGAAAAGACCAATGTCGAGGAGTATTGCGTCTCGGAAGGCTGGATCCGGGTGAGCCTCGGCAAGGCCTTGGATCGGCGCGGCAAGCCGCTGACCATGAAGCTGACCGGGACGGTGGAGCCTTTTTTGCGGTGAGGTTTCAGGCCTAGAGCAATATTCGATCTGATGGACTCATCGGATTGAGTTTCTTGCTCTGAAAAACATAAGAGAAAACTTAAGCCGCGCCAGCCGTGCGCTTCATGCTCACCGATGCCGAAAATATTCCCGCTCCGCGCTCCGTGCCGCGGCGCAGAAGGCCTGGGCGGCGCCGGAAAGCGGCTTGTTACGCCGATATATGATGCCCGGGCCAGCGCGCATCCAAGGCGGATGAAATGGTAATTCGCGAAGCACGCCGGATTTCAGCGCATTGGCGCAAAATTCTGGCCAGATCATACAGACGGCGTCCGATGCTGTAACAACATCAATCATAGCTCGCGGCGTGGCGCATTCCATCACAGGGATAAAGAAGCGCCCATCTTCTGACAGTGACCCAAACCCACGAACCGACGGCAGCATCTGCGCTATACGCCCGGGAAGAC
>Ga0114976_10001955_pt1 | contig 12978 bp, 9 predicted proteins | sample S_130805_EF_Meta_FD_87319 | JGI IMG/M metagenome (GOLD analysis project Ga0114976, IMG submission 87319) | Freshwater microbial communities from Lake Simoncouche, Canada to study carbon cycling - S_130805_EF_MetaG | ecosystem: Environmental > Aquatic > Freshwater > Lake | place: Lake...
AAGTATGATGATGGTCCAGAGGCGCGTGGATTTATTGAGAGTTCGTTTATTGGTGGGTTGAGTCCACAGGAGTTCTTCTTCCACGCTATGTCAGGGCGTGAAGGTCTGATTGATACTGCGGTCAAAACCGCTGATACAGGTTATATCCAGCGTCAGCTTGTGAAGGCAATGGAGGACCTTACAGTACAACACGATGGAACTGTGCGTGATGCGAATATGAACATTGTTCAGTTCCACTATGGTGAAGATGGCCTCAATGCTACAAAGATTGAGGGTACAAGCATTGGTTATGCTAAACTCTCTGAGAAAGATATTCGTCGCGAGTTTGGCTTAGCGAAAGTTGATTTTACTCCTATTCTGACTGATGCAGTTATTAGCACAGATTCTACTAACTATGAACAAACTGCGGAAATGAAGACATATGTTGACCAGATTCTGGAGGATCGCAAAATGATTGTCGAGAGGGTGTTTAGTTCTGGGCGACAGGGTGGCGTCTTTGGTCCACTCAATCCTGAGCGCCTGATTATGAATTTGCGTATCCGCTTCGGTCTGAAGTCGGATTTGAAGACTGACTTGACTCCTACATATGTGTTACAGGGTCTGAACAAGTTGATTGAACGCACGCAGCCTTATCACAAACTTTGGTGTGCTCTTGTTCGTTTTCACTTTGCGCCGCACAAACTGATTGTAAAGGATCGCTTCACTAAAGCGGCATTTGATGCGTTAATGGAACTGTGTCTCTTGAAAAACCTGAAGGCGTCATCGCTCCCTGGCGAACTTGTAGGAATTATTGCTGCGCAGAGTATTGGCGAACCGAGCACACAGATGAGCTGTGTATATTCAAGTAAAATTGCTGTTAGAAATGTTAAAACTAACACACACATTGTGGGACCAATTGGAAAACTCATTGATGATATTTTGGAAAATAACAAGAGTAATGTTATTCAAATTGGTGAAAACAATGTTGTACTTGATCTTGATATGGAAAATGGCTACGAAATTATCGGAGTCTCAAATGATGAGAAGACATCTTGGAAGAAGATTAGCCAAGTCAGTCGCCATCCTGCGAATGGTGGCCTCGTCGAGATTACTACAAAGTCTGGGCGCAAGACAACTGCTACCTTAACACATTCTTTCCTTACACGTGGCCCTAAGGGTGTTATTCCGATTCTAGGATCTGAACTGAAGGTTGGAACGCGTGTCCCCATTGCGCGACAGATTCCTGAAGTGGCATCTCCATTATATTCCCTTACAGAGGGGGCAACTACGTTTGAACTTACAAAGGAGTTTGGATGGCTATGTGGCATTTATCTTGCGGATGGTTCATTCAGTGGAAATACTGTCCGTATCTGTAAAATCCATCCTATTGTGGAAGAAAAGATTCGTGCAATTGGGGGATATTATAATTGGGACATTACCCTAAGAAACTATGATGGTGCTTATGGTCCTGGAAAAGATACGAATATCCACTCTAAGGACCTCAAACAGTTCCTATATAAGCACTTCTCAACAGGTTCATACGAAAAGAAGATTGCCGCTCCAGTCTTCCAGAGCAATCTCGCATTCATTCAGGGAATTATCACCGGCTACTTTGACGGTGATGGAAATGTCAACGTAGAGCGTCAACAGATTCGTATAGGGTCTCGCTCTAAGACTCTCATCCACGATATTGCAGCACTCCTCAGTTACGCCGGAATTTTCGGAGCATTCGGTGAGGAGACCAGCATCCGCATTCCTGGAAAGATCCTTTATACATACCAGATTCTGAAGAAGTATGCCGCGCAGTTCCGTACCACGATTGGGCTTCATCTGAATGAGAAGGCAGCAGCACTTGATGCTATTGTTGATTATATGGAGCGTGATGGAAAGCACGATACAAAGGAAATCTATGACAAGATTCCGGAACTTGGCGAGATCATTGCGGAAACTGGTCGCCTCCTCACAATGCCTGGGCAGAGCCGCAACTTTGGGCGCTGGTCCAAGAAGGAGAGCATCGGTCGCCTAACACTCCAAGGATATATCGAAGATTTTGAGGAGGTTCTAGCGACCAGAACATTAGATGCCCAAACAGAAACCACTGTAAGGGAAAATATTGCGACACTTCGTTCAGCCGCATACAGTGATATTGTGTGGGATGAGATTGTTGAACTCAACATTCTAGAAGATCCTAAGGAGTTTGTATATGATTTCACAGTTCCAGGCAACGATAGTTTTATGGTAGATGATAATATTCTGGTTCATAACACGCTCAATTCTGTAGATTATGATACTGAAATTATTATTATGAAGAATGGAAAAGTCTGGACTCCAGAAATTGGTGAGTTTATTGATAACTACTATGAGGCCCTTCCAGAAGATAGCAATGTAATTCAAAAGTTACCTAATAATCAACTTTATATTGAATTGAATGATGGAAACGATTGGAAAGCGTTATCTACAGATGAAGATGGTAAAATGATGTGGACAAAACTTGAAGCAATCACTCGGCATCCTGTAGTAAATGAAGATGGTTCAAACACTATTTTGGAAGTTAAACTGGAATCTGGTAGAATTATTAAGGCTACAAAAGCACTATCATTCTTAACAAATGTTAATGGAAAAATAGAAGGTATTAAAGGGTCTGACTTGAAAGTTGGCGATGAAATTCCTATTGCAAACTCCTTAGATATTGGTGAGTATATTATTAAAGAAATTAATCTTCGTGATATTCTATCACCTACAGAATGGCTCTATGGAACAGATGTTAACAGAGCATTAGAAACAATGCGTGAGTATAATAATATTGGCGATCGTCACTGGTTCGAAATAAATCAGGGCAAACTCTTTACAGTTCCTTATAAACGAAGTGATGTATTCCGAGATGCTTTTGAAAATGGGAGAAACACAAATACAGTAAAAGATGGATGTGTATATCCTAAACGAACACGCCCTGATACATCTCATATTCCTGAGACAATTTCCCTTACAGGTGAATTTGGGTTCTTTGTTGGAGCATATGTTGCGGAAGGTATGAGTAATTCAACACAAATTAATATTACGAATAATGATGCTGAATATATTCAAAAAGTGAAAGATTTAATGGATAAGTGGAATGTTGGGACACATATTGTAAGTGAGGATCGCTATTGTGAAAAGACTGGTATTAAGGGTCATACAACAAGTTTAGTAATTCATTCTACACTTTTAGCAAAGATAATGGGGCATTATTTCGGAAAAGTATCTTATGAGAAGACACTTCCAGACTGGGTTCTCCAAGCATCTGATGAGTTTGTGAAAGGTTTGGTTGATGGTTATATTAGTGGAGATGGCACTGTATGTGCAAAAACTGGTGGTGTATCTGCATCATCTGTCTCTGAGACACTAATTGTCAAAATGATGGCATTATTAGCACGATATGGAATCTTTAGCACCATGTATTCCTATACACCACAGTTGAACAAGTTTAATTCTGTATCTACACAATATTCATTTAGAATTTTAGCAAAATATTCTAAGGTCTTTGCTGAAACATTTACATTATCTATAGTTAATAAACAGGAGAAGTTAGAATACCATTTTATGTATAATGATAATGAGCGTACTTGTATAAGGGAGTATCAAAATAATATTGTATGGGATAAAGTGAAGTCTATTAAAGAAGTTCTGCCATTAAGAGGTTGGGTATACGATTTGACAGTTGAGAAAACACGTCATTTTACAGGACTCAATTTAATAAATCTTTACGATACTTTTCATCTAGCCGGTGTAGCAGCGAAGTCGAACGTCACACGAGGTGTGCCTCGTTTGAAGGAACTTCTCAAAGTCACTGAGAATCCCAAAGCAATTTCCATTACTGGTTATTTGAAGCCCGAGTTCCGTCAGAACAAGGACAAGGTTCGTGAAGTTGTACAAGACTTGGAACTTACACTGTTGCGTGATATTACCGTTAAGGCGGCAATTTATTATGATCCTTCAGATGATAAGTCAATTGTTTCAGAAGATTCGGAACTCATTCAGTTTTACAAACTCTTTGAGGAGCGTGAGAACGAGGCGGCCCCTACAGATGATGGTGTTAAGTGGTCAAATTGGCTTGTGCGTCTTGAACTGGATCGTGAGCGTATGTTTAACAAGAACATTAGTATGGATGACATCTCCTTTATCTTAAATGATCGGTTCTCAGAGAACATTAATCTTGTGTATTCGGATTTCAACTCTAAGAAACTTATTATGCGCATTCGCTTGACAACTGATGAAAAGACTCTCGGATTTGGCGATGACTTGGCTGGAATTAAGAAGTTTCAGAACAAGATTCTGAATGGTATTGTTATTCGTGGAGTGCCTGGTATTCGCAGTGCGACTTTCCGCAAACACGCGGATCTATTGGAGTATGTTGACGGCGAGTATAAGCCTATCGAGCAATATGTAATTGATACAGATGGTAGTAACTTTCTGGAAGTGATGAATCATCCAGCCATTGATGGTACTCGTATTTATACAACACATGTTCACGATATTTATAACAATCTGGGAGTGGAAGCAGCCCGCGCGGTATTAATGTCTGAACTTGTAGGACTATTTGAGGAAGCAGGTGTGAACTATCGCCATCTTGGACTATTATGTGATGTGATGACGCACAAGGGGCGCTTTATGATGGTTGCTCGTTATGGCATTAATAAGAATGATATCGGTCCTCTTGCGAAGGCGTCATTCGAAGAGACTGAGAAAATCTTGCTCAATGCTGCTCTCTTTGGCGAAGTAGATCCAATTACAGGAGTATCTGCAAACATTATGACTGGTCAGGCAATTCGCGCAGGAACATCATTTAGCCAGATTCTACTTGATGAGAGTGCGCTGGGTCGTCTGCTTCAGGGTCTTCCTCCTACAGAGGAGGGTGAGGAGGAAGAAGAAGGAGCAGAATTAACACAAGCAATGATTAATTCAGAACTGTATGAAGATTCGAATGATGCGTGTGCGACGACACAACTTCGTATGAACATTACTATTCCTGGAGATATTCCTATTATGGAAGAGCCCGATGGTGAACTCACAATTCTCGAGTAATTATCACACCCCAAAAGGGCTAAAAGAATAAATCATTAAATAAATATGTTAGTGGTACAAACAAAACCTCCGTGGAAATGTATAGAATTTTTCAAAAGTCCTATATTTTTTCAATTTAATAGTTCGCAACAAGAATTCCCTTGTCCAGTACCAGAATCTGGAGAATGGCCTGATTTAACTCCTCAAGAATTAATAGTTCTTAAAAATGGAATTGGTGAAAAAGAGCAGGAAGATAATTGGGATCTCGCAAAACGTGTTACAAATCCCTATGAACTTATATTTACAAATTCAAAGCATGTAGAACTCCCACAATCAGTCTCAATAATAAAACCTCTCAGCCGATCTTTTTTCAAACTTGTGGAAATTCTGGAAGTTACAAAGTTTTTTGAAACAGTAAAGCCGACAAAATACCGAACTCTACATCTCTGTGAGGGACCTGGTGGATTTATTGAAGCATTTGTAGATAGAGCTAAATTATATAAAAAAAATATTCATAGCATTTACGCAATGACTTTAAAACAGACGAATCATAATATTCCAGGATGGAGAGCCGCATCACGATTTTTAGCACGTCATCCAGAAATTCATATTGAGTATGGACCTTCCCTTACAGGGGATATAATGGTGAAGGAAAATCAAGATTATTTGTCCGCTAAAATGAATCATTTAGTTCATCTTGTAACATCGGATGGAGGTTTTGACTTTAGTATAGATTTTGGAGCACAGGAGAAACTCGTATTTCCATTGTTAGTGGCGAGTGCTTTCATTGCGCTTTCTTGTTTGGCCCCAGGAGGAATGTTTGTTCTAAAAATATTTGATTCACACAGCCCAGTTACGCAACAATTTATCGCATTTTTGGCGGTTCATTTTCGCGAATTTACAATTTATAAACCGGTGACGAGCCGTCCATGCAACTCCGAGAGATATTTTCTCGGAATTGGATTTCGAAATTTCCCTAAAGAGTCTATAGCTGCATTTCAAGAATTAATGGTTCAGACAAATGAAATTAAGTCCATATGGGACAATCCAATTTCGAACAAAATAATTAAGGATATTACTCCAACTATGGAAAAATACGTTGATGAGCAGAAAATCGCACTTCAACGGGTTTTAGCATTTCCTATTTCTCCGAATAAGTCTGAACTGAATGGGTGGTGGTCCGAACAAGAAAAACTTTGTATGCAATGGTGTCAAGCATTCCATATTCCTTGGAGACAGATTTAGTGGGTGGGTAGGTGGGGGCAGCCCTAACGGTTATTTGTTGTTCCTCTGAGAGTAGGTGTAACATATGTGTTGACAAGTTTCTGGCCAACAATAATGGACGCTTGATGTTGAGAAAGTTCTCCAGAGCCCATACGCTCCAGCATAGCAATCATAGCACGTAACTGGCTCTTATCATAATTCGGCTTTGTAGCCATTTCAAATAGACGAGGATAAGCTGCGAAGAACTCTGGCACTAAAGATTTAATTTCCTCCGTAGTTTTATTTTGTGACTGATATCTTTCAATTGTCCGAATCATATCACGAACATATACACTTCTCTCGGCCGCAGGAAATCGTGTAGGTTCATTTTCAGCAATACGTGAGGCTGCGCGGACACCATTTGGATCCAAACCACTCATTTGTCTTTTGACTTCTTTAGTAAAATGAAAATAGTGTTTAAGTTTAGCGAATGTCTTCTAAACACGGTTCTATTGCGGCTGCGCCCTTGTTAGGCCCAAATACTGGTTCATCAAAAGCAGCACTTGATCCTATGAGTCCACAGAATTTAGCAGCATCCGCTGTAAGGCAGCAAATTCAGGCGACCGCAGATACAAAGTACGACCCTGATGTTCCACCACCTGTAGAAGGTTTTGTGGATAATGTATCAATTGGTACAAGTCTTGTATTAATTGCTCTTGTGTTATTATATAATCAATGTATTACCAGTAGTTGACACTATATAAAGTATCATGTATAAATAGAAGTATGTCAGAATTGTACTCAGAACCAGAGTTAGATTATATAGATGATAGTGATGATGAGGCTGGTCCAATTGTCGCACAAGACATCAAAATAGTTCAGCAGTTCAAAGAAATTGTTCAAGCAGTCAAAGGCAAAATATATGAAAAAAACATAATTACTGATACAGCACCTGTAATAAATCACATAAATCCTTATGAAACTGATAATTCGGAATTAAATGAACTTCATAAATATGAAGTAATTATGATGTCAATTGGAATAAATCTTCTACAAGGGCTTTGGGATATTGATAATGCGAAGATGTTAGATATAACACCAGTTATTCTTTGGAAGATTGTTATAGATGATAATTTATCTCCAGATTCCAAAATATTAATTGAAAATGAAATTCGCAGCCAATTTATTCAGCATCCAGTTAGCCGCATAAGTTCGGATAATATAGAGTAATTAGTAGTATGACACAGTCTGTGGCTTGCCCCCCGGGCTTACATAAACGGCGTTCTTATGTTTCACGTAGTGGTCGTCGCGTGAAATCAAGTTGTATTACAAAAAAGAAGAAAAAGACATGTGCTCCTGGAGAAATTCTAAAAACAGGTTATAAACGTAAATTTGGTAATACTGTGAGGGCAAAGGGTTATTTACGTAAGACTAAATCTGGAAAAATTATTCGTATTATGCCAAAGCAAGTAAAGACAATTCGTGTAGCCGCAACTTGTATCAAAGATCTTGGTAAAAAGGGAAAGGGTACTCAGAAGATTGGCCCATTACGTAAAGGTGAATTGGCCAAATATGGATATAGTACACGCATACCACGTGATCAACGGCGCTCCGCTCTTCGCAGAGCAATCGCCAAATTAGGGTCAAATAACGTATTTCATAAACTTGATGCGGTCGCGAAATTATCTGTCCGCACAGATCCTAAACGTTCAAGAACATTTGTTGCGGACCGTGACTGGGTACGCAATCAGTTTGGAATCAAAATATTTTAGGAAAACTAAATCAACCAATCACCCAACCCACTATATAATTTAACACTAGTTGTCTGCGGCAACAAGTGCGAAATTACTGTTCATATATCTAATCAGAGAAGGGCTATGGAAGTACCTATACCCCAACCACAACTACAACCGCAAGGGGCCTGGTTCTATTTTGTACTTCTATTAGCAGTATTAATAGGTTTCTTATATTTATTAATATACGGACTCGGTGTTGCGGACGTATCTGCAAACTGGGCCCAAAATCGCTGTAAGCCACAAGTAATGCCATTTGCGTCATTATATGGCTATAACACATCAGAAAATTTCAATTACTGTATGAATAATATGATAAGTGACCAAGCAGGAAGTTCACTCGGACCAATTTACCAGATTCTCGCGACATTTGTAGGGACTATTAGTACACTTATTTCAACTGCTAATTCTCTCAGACTATCCCTCGCAACCCTTGTAGGGGGTATTACAAAAGTTTTCCAGGAGTTTTCCGAACGATTCAATACACTTATGGTTCGTATACGAGTTAGTACAGTACGAATTAAAATGCTTTTTGGCCGTCTCTTTGCAACATTTAATGCTATTATTTATATGGGAATGTCTGGGATCACTGCGGTCTCGAATTTAGGAGACACTTTCCTTTTTAAATTTTTAGATACATTCTGTTTTGATCCTGATACTCTTATTGATATCAAAACCAAAGGCCCGACTCCCATTAAAGACGTTGTAATAGGCGATGTACTTTCCCTTACAGGTGGTTCTGTAACTGCCACCTTTAAATTTTATTCGGATGGCCAGCCAATGGTACAACTAGGAGAAGATATACTTGTAAGTACAAATCACTATGTGCGATTACCTTCTGGCGGATTCGCAAAGGCAGATAAACATCCAGATGCTGTTGCCGCTGCCGACTGGTCAGGAAATACTAAACGACCTCTCATTTGCCTCAACACGAGCGACCACATAATTCCTGTAGGGGAATATAGATTTTTAGATTATGATGAAACAGACGCAGCAGATAAACCAACAATGATTTGTGTTGAAAATATATTAAATAATAGAAAGACTGCTGTAACCGAGCCAATATGTCTTGAATATTCACCAGGTTTTGACGCGTCTACAAAGATTGCTCTTAAAAATGGGGGATTTGTAATGGCTAAGTATGTTAAACTTGGACAAGAAATTTCAAAAGGGCGAGTTGTAGGAATTATTGAAAAGAATATTGAAAAATTTGTGCGAATTGGAGAAGATCTAATTTCTGCAAGTTCTTTAATATGGAATGAAAAGACAAATTCTTGGACACGTGCTTGGCATTTAGGACAAATTTTCAATAAGAAACAAGCCGCCTATAGTTTTGTGGTAAGTCCAACAGCAACAATAGAAACACGGCAGGGAACAATGATTCGTGATTATATGGAAATAATGTCACCAGATTCAGAGGCTGAATATACTAGGGAAATTACCCTATTATTTTGAGAACAAGGCTTAGTTAGAGACGGGTACCAACGATGTTGACGTTCTTTATATTTTTCGGTCTAATTCTAATACTTATAATTGGTCTGGGAGTCCTCTTAGGATCAATGGACATTAAAAATATTCAGGCTGAATGGGATAAGCGAAGATGCGAACCTACAATAATGTTTAGCGCATTTCTATATAAACCGTCAACTGATCCGAGAAGTTCTTCAGATTTTGCTTCAGATAATTTCTCATTCTGTGTTCGGTCCCTTATAGATGATGTGTTCAAACAACTATTAGCACCAGTGTTGGGAATTTTCTCACAACAAATGGCAGCAGCAAATACTACTGGAGGAGTCTTCAATTCGTTGCGAAACCAGGTTGGAAATATGTTCAGAAGTTTCGGAGGTGTATTTAACGACTTTTTCGAAACATATAAACGGGGCACAATGCAATTGAGCCGAATTACACAACTTCTCAAACAAGCAATGTTGAAAGTTAGTGCGGCAGTAGTGTCTATTGTATTTCTCGGTATTTCACTTATGACATCGCTCTTGAACACATACGATTTTATTGTGAAGGTCGTGATTATTATAATGGCAATTCTTGTTGCAATGATTGTTCTCCTCTTCTTTGCCCTAATTCCGTTTATGCCTATTATATTTACAACAATCGCTGTATTAACTGCTGCGGGTCTTGGTGGCGCAGTAGGAGGTATGGCCGGCGCTTTCTGTATTGACCCGAATGCGTTGGTGTCCCTGGAAGATGGTTCAACTACCCCTCTCAATAAAATAAAGATTGGTACTAAACTTGGGGCTGGCTGTGGAACAGTTGAAGGAATTCTTGAAACGGATTCAACCGGCCCCCTCTATCGTGTTGAAGGAATCATTATGAGTGGTTCGCATATGGTCCTAAATGGTGATACATATGTGTTTGCGGAGAAGTATCCAGGAGCAACACTTGTCGCAGAAGAAGATAGACCTGCGAAACTTATTATACTAAATACATCGTCTCGCTCAATACCCCTGTTAGGAGAAAAAACTGTAATAGCAAAGGACTGGGAAGAAATTCCTGAAGATGATGATGTAGGCGCAGAACTATGGGAACAACTTGTATGGAATATTCTTAATCCGACGCAAGAGTACTCCCCTACAGAACATTACTACAATCCAGGACTCTTTTCAAATAAGTGCGAAGTATATGAGAAGAAAATGGGTGCTCTACAAATTGATTTTGTGGAACGTAATATGGAAATTCAAGATATTAATGGCACATATACAAGAGTTCTTGGACTTTATACGGGTACAGCCACAGTACCAGAGGAAACATTGAAAACAACACCATATACGTGGTATACAAATGGAGTTCGCAGACGTACTGAGGGTGGAATATGGACGAAAGCACCAGATGTTGAAGGAGTACCTGCGACAGGCTATCAATTAATTACGGATTCGGGTACATTTATCATACACTGTAAGGGAAAGATATTGAAAGTGCGTGATTTTACTGAAGTAGGTTGGAAGGAAATAGATAAGACATATGAATCTGTTAGAGAACATTTATCAAATATGAATAAAAAAAAAGAGTTACAACAGAATAGTAGTAAAACATGCGTCTCGGATTTCTCATCACAGGGTTGGTTCTCTTATTGGCGGCAAATTTTCTCTTAATTTCTGGATATGGTTCCGTCCCCCGACCCAGCCGCGAAGGCTTTGCGTCATATTTTCTAAATGAGGCGGGTGGCGCGAAGGACCAGTACAAGGCAATAGGTGCGTATGATGGTGTCAGAGTTACACCTGATAATAAGGTGAGTGCGTGGCGCAATACGGCTCCTAATGAGCCCCTGGTTGGTGGTGCGGCGGAGTTTGCGCCTGGTCCTGACAGCCTCTTTATGTTCAAGAACAATCAGTGTAAGCCTGAGTGCTGCGGTGCGTCATTTAGTTGCGGTGGTGGCTGCGTGTGCACGACACCTGCTCAGCGCAATATGATTGCGAGTCGCGGGGGCAATCGCACATCTCCTGACGATGGTGCGTAAGATATTTTATTGATTATTAGTAAAGTTGGATATTTTTGAAATAGCCAACTTTATTATGGGCAAGAAGTAGTGAAATGAGTAGCCAAAAGGTATATGATATATGCCTTATAGGTTGTGGAGTTTCTGGGACAATACTTTTATTAAAACTATTAGAAACAATTTCTCCTGAAAATATTTGTGTAGTAGATCCAGCATTTGATGGTGGCGATCTTATGCGACGTTGGTCAGATATAAATTCCAATACAACTTGGCAAGAATTTCTAAATGCGACAGATAAATTAGTAATTGCGAAACCAGTTATTGATAAAATAAGAGATAAGTATAATCCAGACTCAGTAACTCCTGTATGGGAATTAAGTAAATCTCTCAATACTGTTCTTAAACCTTACTTGAAAAATATGGATACAAATACTTGTCACGCAAAGTCTGCAAATTTTGATTCAGCAATTGGGCGCTGGAAAATAGTTCTGGAAAATCTAGGATGCTTTGGAACAAAATACGCAAAAACAGTTATATATGCGCCTGGAGGTAATCCTAAACAAGTAAATTTAAATAAGCCACAAATACCTTTAGAAGTTGCTCTTGATTCTTCACGACTTGCGAGATTATTAGAGCCCGGTCAAAATGTACTGTTATTTGGTCTTTCCCACAGTGGTGTTCTTGTTGTTCGGAATCTTTTGAAAATAGGTGTAAACATATATGCTATCTATAGAACTCCTACACCATTTACTTTCGCATCTGATGGCGCATATCAGGGAATTAAACAAGAAGCCGCAACATTTGCAAAAGAACTTCTAGAAAATCCAAATGAATATCTAAATCTTATTCCCAGCCACGATGCTGAATCTACAATCCGCGCTTTTACAAATTCTGATTTTGTTATTTCTGCTATTGGGTTTGTTAAAAAGACAAATACGTGTATATTTTCTGTTGATAATAATGAAATAATTCAAGCAAAATATAATACGGAGACTGGAGCACTACTAAACGCTCCATCTGCTTTTGGATTTGGCTTAGCATATCCAAGCACAACTACAATTAATGAGAAAGTCTATGAAGATGCTGGAGTTGGGTCATTTGTAAGGCACGCCATTGCTATAACACCAGGTATTATATCGTCAAGTAGTTAGACGTTAGTATTTAGTATGTAAGTTAAGACCTTTATGCCTTAACTTTCATACTAAACGGTATCGGCAACCCAATTGTAAAATAGTCTTTCATAACAGATGAATAGCATTCTAAACGGTGCGAATACACGCTTAAATAGCGTAATATCAAATACGGCTGCGCTTGGGCCAACAAATGCCACAGTGCCACAAATAGGGTCATTCCCCTTTATAGTTGGTGCTCTTGTTGTTGTGTTTCTCCTTATAGCAATATTCTATAAACAGATTACATACGGTATAAATTATTCGTATGATTCGCTAAGGGGGTTCTTTGGAGCAACTGACAAACAGCAAATACGTAATTCCGATGAGGATGAGGCTATTG
>Ga0114976_10001958_pt1 | contig 12970 bp, 13 predicted proteins | sample S_130805_EF_Meta_FD_87319 | JGI IMG/M metagenome (GOLD analysis project Ga0114976, IMG submission 87319) | Freshwater microbial communities from Lake Simoncouche, Canada to study carbon cycling - S_130805_EF_MetaG | ecosystem: Environmental > Aquatic > Freshwater > Lake | place: Lake...
ACAGAGAAGTCACCAAACTTTTCAATCATGCCTTCTTTGACCGCATGGGTGTACGCGGAAATTCGATGTTCCTTTAGTTTGCTTTCAACGAAAGCTAAAGTGAGTTGTGATCCAACAATTGGAATGTCTTGCTTATGTCGCAAGAGATATGGAACTGCGCCGATGTGATCTTCATGTCCATGCGTCAAAATTATTGCTGCCACATCATCAAGTCGATCTTGGATGTAGGCGAAATCCGGAAGAATTAAATCAACGCCGGGCTGAGTCTCTTCCGGAAATAAGACGCCACAGTCAACAATGAGCAGTTTCCCTCGATACTCGAGCACAGTCATATTGCGCCCGATGTCTCCAAGGCCGCCTAGTGCAACAACTCGAAACGTGTTATCGCCTAACGGCGGCGGAGTTGGCAACTCAATTTGTGAAAATGTCACAGACTGAAGCCACCCTTAATTAGATCTTCCCGAAGTACTCGCCTTTGGTCGGCTGTGGCTGGCACCAATGGCAAGCGAAGTGCTCCGCCACCCGTTCTACCGAGTTGGTCAAGTGCAGCCTTCACCATGATTGCTCCACCTGCCTTAGTCATGATTCCTTCAGTGATTGGAACTAGCGAACGATTAATTTCACGAGCAGTCTTCACATCGTTGTTTTGCATAGCTTCAACCATCAACTTATGGCGATCTGCAACGATGTGTCCAGTAACGCTAACAACACCGACGGCACCAACTGCAAGTAGCGCAAGGTTTAGTGGATCATCACCTGAATAGTAAGCAAGATCAGATTGCGCCATAATCTGCGAGGCAGCCCAAAGATCACCCTTGGCATCCTTGTTCGCAATGATTTTCGGGTGCTGAGACAACTGCAACATCGTCTCGTTGCTTATAGCCACTCCAGAGCGACCAGGAATGTCATAGATCATCACTGGTAGATCCGTTGAGTCTGCCACGGCAACCATGTGAGCATAGATTTCTGCTTGTGGTGGTTTGTTGTAGTAAGGAGTAACTACAAGTAGTCCGTGAGCTCCCGCTTTTTGCGCATCTTTTGCTAACAGAACTGAATGCGCTGTGTCATTAGATCCAGCGCCGGCGACTACTTTTGCTCGGCCACCAACTGCTTCGATGACTACTTTGAGCAATTCGAGTTTTTCGTGCTCATCTGTGGTTGGTGATTCACCAGTTGTGCCATTAACAACCAAGCCGTTGTTGCCTAAATCAACCAAATCATTCGCCAGATTTGCTGCCGCTTCAAAATCAATCTTGGTTCCATCCGAAGCAAACGGCGTGACCATTGCCGTCAAAACCGTGCCAAATGCGGATTCAGCTTTCACAGTCTCACCTATTCACTTTCGAATTTCACTACGGAGCTACTCGACCATTAGCCACGAACGATGCGTGGGTAAGCGGCATGATTCGCTCAAACGCTAATTCATACTTTTCTGCAACCATCTCGATTTCGCGCTGTGGGAAAGATGGGAAGTGTGAACCTTCTGCTTTACGACGCAAACTCAAGAAATTCATAAGTGCTCGAGCATTCATAGTTACGTACGCAGAACTATAAATTGTGACAGGTAAAACAATTCGGGCTACTTCGCGCGCAACTCCCGCTTCAAGCATCGCTTCATAAGACGCATAAGCAACTTCACACGCCTTCTTTGTCTCTGCTGTGACAATGTCGAACTGCTCGGGTGTGCCATCAACAAATTCATAGGCGCCAGCCTTACCAATCTGAATCAGTTTTCGCTCTTGGCCAGGTGTGTAGAAAATCGGTTCCAAAACTTTGTAGCGACCGGACTCTTCGTTATAACTAGCCATACGATGGCGGAAATGTTCCCGCCACATAAAGATTGGTGCTTGTACGAAGAAAGTGAAAACTGAGTGTTCGAATGGGCTGCCGTGACGATCACGCATTAGATAGTTGATTAGCCCCGCGGAGGCTGCCGAATCGGCGTTTACGTCGACCGCCGACTGGTCACCTTTAGTTGAGACTCGGGCCGCCCAGAGAACGTCCGCATCGCCTGCCGAATGCTTTACCAGCTCGACGGTGACGTCACTTCTGAAGGAGATCTCTTGGCCCACGAAACTAGACTAGCGGTGTGCCAGTACTAACTAAGCCGTTGGTGCCGTAGATAATTCCGAGGTCTCAAGTGCCGGAGTTGCTGGGGCAACCTTGTTTTTGAGTAAGAAGTAAAGCACCGTTACTGAGTAAGACACATATCCGATTACTTGAAGCGTTGTAGTTGTTGGCTTCAAATTAAACAGGCCTGCAACCAGAGTTGCTAAAAATGTTCCTTCAACCAACACGCCACTAAGGTCTAGAAGCACGTTGTCCTCACCTGGTAACCAGCCAACTTCTTGGAATTCGTGAATACCGTAAGAAAGTACGCCAGCAGCAACAAATACCAACAAAATGCTGGTGATTTTGAAGAACTTGGAAAGGTTGATTGTTGAAGTGGAACGATAAAAGATCCAACCAACAACTACAGCCGTTGCAAGTCCGAGTACAAGTCCAACAACTGATGCGAAGCTATTTCCCGTGGCGTGCGCAGCCGCCCAGAAAAAGATGGCAGTCTCGGCACCTTCTCTTAGCACCGCTACAAATGCCATCGCCGCAACGGCAATTGCGCCACCAGAGACCGCAGCATTGTCGAGCTGATTGCGCAGATCAGAACTAATCGTTCTTGCGGAGCGCTTCATCCAAAAAATCATCCACGTCACGAATCCAACGGCCACAAAAGAAACAGTTCCAGCAAATATTGGTTCCAGAGTTTCAGACAGTTCTCCAGAAATGCTTTCCAAGGCAATTGCAATGAGGATGCTGGCTGCAACTGCCGCACCCACTCCGTACCAAACGAACTTGATCAACGGATTGCGATTAGTCCGCACCAAATATGTAAGCAGAATGCTCACCACCAGAGCCGCTTCGATACCCTCGCGAAGACCAATCAAGTAATTGCTGAACATGTTGCAATCCGTTTCAGATCTGGATAGTCGCTATTTATGCAACTATCTGGTTACATAAATCAGCCTACCTGCCACTTTGAATTCATGCAAAAGAAGGGTGGAGTTCGCTAGGGCGAACTGAAAATGCCTAAATTGCCGCTTTCCTGGCCGAAACGATCCGTAATCTTTGGACCACTGAGATGCAGACAATTACGACGCTTGCCGCCATCAAAGTGGCGCCCGTGACAATTTCATTGAGCAAAATAGCCGACCAAAGCAGGGTTAGGAGTGGCTGGATTAATTGAACTTGAGATCCTTTAGCAACACCCAGTTCAGCTAGTCCGCGATACCAAGCAAAAAACCCGAAGTACATGGAACCAAAAGCCGTAAAGAGAAATGCTAGGAATGGGATTACGGAAACTTCATGGCTACTGCGTCCAAGCCAAAGTGATATCAAGAACCCCGGCATGGTAACGGGCAACATTAAAACCACGCACCAGGAAACAACCTGCCAACCCGGCATGTAGCGAGAAAGTATGGCACCTTCTGCGTACCCCATTGCTGCGGCTAAAACTGCACCAACCAAGTAGACGTTAGAAGTTAGACTTCCGCCCTCTTGGCCACCACGAACTAAGGCGTAAACAACCAATGTCAAAGTTCCAACTAGAGCAGCTAGCCAAAAAGTTTTTGGAACATGTTCGTGCAATCGAAAGACTGCAAAAATTGCGGTAGCCAGTGGAAGTCCCGCCGTAATTACTGCTGCGTGCGCACTAGTAGTTTCCTGCAATGCGAGCGTGGTTAAAATCGGCCAACCAATCACGATTCCAGTTGCTGTTACCAAAATGGGTCTAATGTGTATGCGATCTGGGAAACCAACTCGGGAAACCAAAAGAAAGCCAACAGCTAGTAAGCCAGCCAGAGTTGCCCGACCAAAAGTCAAAGTCCACGGCGAGAATGCTGGCAACGCAAGCTTGACCATCGGCAGCGTGAACGAGAAAATCGTCACTCCCAAAAGGGCATACCCAATTCCGCGATAATTGATGGCCATGAGGATAAGGCTAATGCGATAGGTTTAACGAACTATGAATGCCGTCCTAACTGACTGGAATATTGCGCGGCGCCAAATTGTCGGAAATGCTGTCAGCATCGGTTTTGCTGTAGCTATGTATGGCGTTTCGTTTGGGGCGTTAGGAACGACAACTGGACTAACCATCCCCCAGACCATGGCACTTTCACTTCTAATGTTTACTGGGGCAAGTCAATTCACAATTGTTAGCACTTTGGCTTCAGGTGGAACAGCGTTAACCGCGGTCATCGCATCTTGGTTGATGGGAACTCGAAATGCCGCATACTCAATGCGAATGACGCCAATCCTTAAAGCTTCTGGAGCCGGTCGCTTAGTCGCAGTTCAGTTAACTATTGATGAGTCAACAGCCATGGGATTAGCCCAAGATGAAACGGCCTTCGAGGGCCGAGCCTCACGTCTAGCCTTCTGGTCAACTGGGCTTTCGGTCTACCTGCTTTGGAATCTGGCGACCTTTATCGGCGCAATCAGCGTTTCAGCTATCGGTGATCCAAAATCATTTGGATTAGATGCTGCTATTGCCGCTGGACTATTTGCTTTAGTTTGGCCACAGATCAAATCTCGAACAGATTTGTCCGTGGCATTTGGTGGCGCATTAATCGCGCTGGCGTTAACTCCGATCGTCCCACCTGGCATTCCAGTACTTGCGGCTGCACTGGTGTCTGTCATTGTGGGCTGGGCTACAAGTAGGCGATTGTCGTGATGTGGTTTGCAGTACTCGCCGGCGCCGCTGGCTGCTATGCGCTCAAGTTTGTGGGCAGTGTTATTCCAGCGCATATTCTGGAACAGCCGACTGTGAAAAAGATTGTTTTGCTATTGCCAATTTCACTATTGAGCGCATTGGTGGCGGTTCAGACGTTTGCTACTAGTCAATCATTGGTAGTCGATGCCCGAGTTCCTGCGTTAGCCGCGGCCACTGTGGCACTTAGGTTTAAGACACCATTTATTCTTGTTGTCTTAATTGCTGCTGCTACTGCTGCCGCACTTAGGTACTTTGGGTTAGCTGTCTAAGTCAAGTAGATTTTCTAGTCCGTAAGTAAGACCTGGTGTTTGAGCTACTTTGCGAACTGCAATTAAAACACCTGGCATGAATGACTCACGGTCATATGAGTCATGCCGAATGCTCAAGGACTCTCCTGGACCACCGAAAACAACTTCTTGGTGAGCAACTAAACCCTGAAGGCGAATACTGTGCACTGGTACGCCGGCAACATTTGCTCCTCTAGCTCCTGGCAGAACATCCGATGTGGCATCAGGCATTGCTGTCATTCCGGAGCGAGCCTGTGCAATCAGTTCCGCAGTTCGGCGCGCGGTTCCACTTGGTGCATCTGCCTTACGCGGATGATGTAGTTCAATGATTTCGACACTTTCAAAATGTGGTGCGGCTTTTGCTGCGAATTGCATCATTAGTACCGCTGCAAGTCCAAAGTTTGGCGCAATCACAACATTGGCTTTACTCGCGTCAAATTGCTTCGCAATTTTTGACAATTTCTCAGAGTCAAATCCAGTAGTTCCAACGACTGCGTGAATGTTGTGCTCAGCCAGAAACCTTAAGTTTGCCTCAACGGAACTTGGTGTGGTGAAGTCAACCACCACTTCTGCACCACTTGAAACTAGTTCAGAAAGGTCGTCATTTAGATCCAGGGTGGCGACTAATTCACAGTCATTAGTTTCTGTGACGGCAGTGCATACTGCCTGCCCCATACGTCCTTTAGCTCCAAGGACACCTACCTTGATCTTTGACATGTTTTACTCCGGTCCAACAACTGCAGTAAGGCGATCCTGCGACCATAGTTGATGCGCAAGTGAATGCACTTCCTCCAAAGTTACAGCGGAAACTCGATCGAGAACCTCGGAAACAGATGGCACATAACCATTGTTCATCTCAGATCGGGCAATTCGGCTCATTCTTGAAGAAGTGTCTTCAAGCCCAAGGACCATTCCCCCACTAACTTGACCTTTAGCTTTGTTCAACTCCGCTTCGGTTATGCCATTGCGGGCGACATCATCAAGCACATTCGTAATAACTTCACGGACCTGGTCCAAGTTCTTTGGACTGCATCCGGCATAGACCCCAGCCATGCCAGCATCTTGAAACTGCTGACCAAAAGAGTAAACGGTATAAACAAGGCCGCGCTTTTCACGTACTTCCTGAAACAGGCGGCTAGACATCCCACCGCCAAGCGCCGCGTTAAACACTGATTGAATGTACCGACGCTCATCAGCACGATCCAGACCTGGAACTCCGACTACTAGATTTGCTTGCTCGGTAGCTTTGTCTTGTTTAACGAAGCCACCGGTCTGTAAAACCTTCGTTTTGTTCTTAACGGATACATGTGGAACGATATCGCCATCAAGGGCAAATCCCCCTTTGTTGAAGGCTTTGCGCACCAATTTCACAATCGCTGCATGATCCACATTTCCGGCAACAGCAACGATCAAACGGTCTGGGGTGTAGTACTTCTTGTAAAAGCCATTTATTGAGCGTCGTGATAGCGATGAAATGTTTTCAACAGTTCCAAGAATCGAACGACCAAGTGGCGCATCGCCAAACATCGCTTTGGAAAACTGTTCGTGCACCAAATCCGCTGGATCATCATCGCGCATCGCAATCTCTTCGAGCACAACTTGACGCTCTTGATCAACATCAACAGATGTGATGGTTGCAGAAGTAATCATATCCACAAGGACATCAATTGCTTGCGGCACGCTCGTGTCAAGAACCCGAGTGTAAAAGCACGTGGCTTCCTTTGAAGTAAATGCATTCATCTCTCCACCAACGGCATCAATAGTTGATGAGATGTCTAGTGCACTTCGGTTCTTTGTACCCTTGAACAACAGGTGCTCCAGGTAATGTGCAGAGCCAGTTTGTGAGGCAACTTCATCACGAGATCCGATATTTACCCAAATGCCAATGGCGGCTGAGCGCACTGATGGCATTTGCTCGGTAATGATTCGAAGTCCGCCAGGTAAAACGGTTCGCTTTACTAAGCCGCCTTGTTCGGCAGTCAGCAACGTGCGAGTGGTCCCTGGGCGTTGTTCATGCCCAAGGACCACTGCGGAGTTTCGTGATGTCACGGTTTTAGTCTTCGTCTCCAGCGTCATCTGCGCTTTCATCTGAACCTTCAACTACTGGCACAAGCGAAAGCTTTCCACGTGGATCGATTTCTGCGATCTCAACGTGAACCTTGTCGCCAACTTTAAGAACATCTTCAACATTCTCAACGCGCTTACCACCGGAAAGTTTACGAAGCTGACTAATGTGTAGCAACCCATCCTTACCTGGTGAAAGCGATACGAAGGCGCCAAAGTTTGTTGTCTTAACAACGGTTCCCATGTAGCGCTCGCCTACTTCAGGCATTGTTGGGTTAGCAATGGCATTAACCTGGGCGCGAGCAGCATCGGCTGCTTCACCGTTAGTTGCGCCAATGTAAACCGTGCCGTCATCACCAATGGAAATATCAGCACCAGTTTCTTCTTGAATCTGGTTAATGATCTTGCCCTTTGGTCCGATAACTTCACCAATCTTGTCGATTGGAATCATTACCGTGATGATGCGCGGTGCGTACTGCGACATTTCATCTGGTGTATCAATTGCTTCCAGCATTACGTCCAAGATTGCTAGACGAGCCTCGCGAGCCTGAGTTAAGGCGCCAGCCAAAACTGATGCTGGAATACCATCTAACTTGGTGTCAAGCTGAAGTGCCGTAACAAAGTCCTTAGTACCTGCAACCTTGAAGTCCATGTCGCCAAATGCATCTTCGGCGCCAAGAATGTCAGTTAGTGCAACGTACTCGGTCTTGCCATCGATTTCATCAGAAATAAGACCCATTGCAATTCCTGCAACTGGGGCTTGAAGTGGCACACCAGCATTTAGAAGTGAAAGCGTTGACGCACACACCGAACCCATCGAAGTGGAACCATTTGAACCTAATGCTTCCGAAACCTGACGGATTGCATACGGGAAGTCCTGCTTTGAAGGCAGAACTGGAACAAGTGCACGTTCCGCAAGTGCACCGTGACCGATTTCACGACGCTTTGGGCTGCCTACACGTCCTGTCTCACCAGTTGAGTAAGGCGGGAAGTTGTAGTTATGCATGTAGTGCTTGCGAGTTACTGGGGACAAAGTATCTAGCTGTTGTTCCATCTTCATCATGTTCAGGGTTGTAACACCAAGAATCTGAGTCTCACCACGTTCGAACAATGCTGAACCGTGAACGCGAGGGATTACATCTACTTCAGCACTCAAGGAACGAATGTCGCGGAGTCCACGGCCATCAATACGAATCTTGTCCTTGATGACGCGCTTGCGAACTAGCTTCTTGGTTAGTGAGCGAAGGGCTGCACTAACTTCTTTTTCGCGACCTTCAAAGTTGCCGGCTACCTTTTCGATAGTTAGTTCCTTTACGCGGTCTAGTTCAGTTTCACGCTCTTGCTTGCCAGCGATAGTTAATGCCTTAGCTAGATCATCAGAAACTGCGGCTTCAACTGCTGCGAAAACATCAGCTTCGTAATCCAAGAAAACTGGGAACTCTGCGGTTTCTTTACCAGCAACATCAGCAAGTGCTGACTGGGCGCGGCATAGTTCTGCGATGAATGGCTTTGCAGCTTCTAGTCCTTCAGAAACCACTTCTTCAGATGGAGCTTTAGCGCCACCCTTAATTAGTGCGATTGTGTTTTCCGTGGCTTCAGCTTCAACCATCATGATTGCAACATCGTTACCTACAACACGACCAGCAACAACCATGTCAAAGACTGCATCTTCAAGCTGACTGTGTGTTGGGAATGCAACCCACTGACCATTGATTAGTGCAACGCGAACGCCACCAATCGGTCCGGAGAATGGCAAACCTGCAAGCTGTGTCGACATAGATGCAGCGTTGATCGCAATTACGTCATAAAGTACATCGGGATTGAGTGCCATTACGGTAACAACAACCTGAACTTCATTACGAAGTCCCTTAACGAATGATGGACGCAATGGACGATCAATTAGCCGACAAGTAAGGATGGCATCTTCGGTTGGACGACCTTCGCGACGGAAGAATGATCCTGGAATCCGGCCTGCTGCGTACATGCGCTCTTCGACATCCACGGTTAGTGGGAAGAAATCGAATTGATCCTTGGGTGACTTTCCGGCTGTTGTTGCAGATAGCAACATTGTGTCGTCATCCAAGTAAACAACGGCGGTGCCGTTTGCCTGACGTGCTAAACGTCCGGTTTCGAACTTAACTGTGCGCTTTCCGAATGACCCATTGTCAATCACAGCAACGCTGGTCTGTACTTCGTTACCCTCCATGGGTAACCTCCCTCTTCATAAAGGGATAACACCGCACTTCAAACGAGTGAAATGCATTCAAATCACATGTCGATCTTCGATCGAGAAGCGCGGCTCACTGAGCCGAACTTCACTACCGAGGACCGACCAAACTGCTCGAATGTGCGTGCTATCCGCGGTTATCGCAATAATGCGAGTCTTGATTTTGTGCTTGCTGTGCCGACGAAATATCGGCACAGCTCACTTCCTAAGAAGCGCACGAAAAGTTATCTGCGGATACCGAGTTTTTCGATAATCGCGCGGTATCGATTGATGTCTGTCTTGGTTAAGTAATCAAGTAGACGACGACGTTGACCAACAAGCAGTAGCAAACCGCGACGGCTATGGTGATCGTGCTTATGAGTTTTTAAGTGTCCAGTTAGATCGTTGATGCGCTGTGTCATCAGTGCGATCTGGACTTCTGGGCTTCCGGTATCGCCAGGCTTAGTGCCGTGTTCTGCGATGATGGCCTGCTTTACTGCAGATTCCAATGGCATAGATTTTTCCTCTCGGGCGCGAACAGATCCGTAGATCTTTAGATATGACACGAGATGTGGGGCGCCCGCCCCTCATTCGTCTGTGTTGTAAGGCTAACAGTTAGGGGTGCTTCCAGCGAAATCGTGAGATTGAGCCCTAATTGAAGTACTTTTCTAGGTCTGACTTTGCCTTAGATACGTCACGATCCATCGCCGCAAGCAGTTCTGGGATTCCGGCAAAGCTTTCCATATCCCGAATGTGTGAAACAAAGTCTAGGTCGACAATTTTTCCATAAAGGTCTAGGCCAGTCTGGTTGATTACGTAGGCTTCGACTCTGCGGTTAGTCACATCGTTAAATGTTGGGTTGGTCCCTACGCTGATCGCTGATTTATGTGCCACACCGTCGATCCAGAGTATTCCTGAGTAAACGCCATCTGCCGGAATTAGAAGTCCTCCTTGGACGTCTATGTTTGCAGTTGGATAGCCGATCTCACGTCCTCGGTGATCACCATGAACCACTTCACCAGTGACACGATGTGGGCGCCCGAGTAAACCATTAGCACCTTCAACGTGGCCCTTCAGAATTGCATTTCGAATTCGCGTTGATGACCAAGCGTTTGCATCACCTACGAGATCTACGATGCGCACTTCGAATTCAAACTTCTTTGCCATCTGTTGCAGAGTTTCTACTGTCCCACTTGCACCATGACCAAATCGAAAGTTTCGACCAACAATTACCACTTGGGCATTTAAGGCACCAAGCAAAATGTCTTCCACAAACTCATCACTCGACATATGCGCCATCGCATCGGTGAATTTCAAAGTCTCTACGTGATCAACGCCATTTTCCATTAGTAGCCCCGCTCGGCGCTCTGGAAGTGTTAGCAAACCCGCAAATGAATCAGGGTGTAAGAATGCCTTAGGTGGCGGATCGAAAGTTGCAGCAGTCAAAGTTCCGTTGATGCTTGAAGCGATACTTTTTGCGATACCGAGTACCTGTCGATGGCCAGCATGAACTCCGTCAAAAACACCAATGGTGACGACGACCGGAACTTTAGAACGATTCATTAGTTGCAAACACTACCAATGGATGTAGCACTGAATCGGAATTTTCAAATAATCCAATTGCCTTGCCATCCGATGAAATCAACCCGACATGGCCGGAAGCTAGATCAACTGGTGCTGCTAATCTAACCCCGTTCACGGCCTTAACTGCCTCAGACTCAGATAGCACAATGTAAGGGAAGCCAATTTTGATTGCTGTCGCTAAATCCATAATCTCTGGGTTTTGCTGCAAAGACTCAAGCGACAGCATTGAATCGAAAACCCCGGAACGGGTACGCCTTAACTCAATTAAATGTCCTCCGACTTCGAGTTGCGCGCCAATATCTCTGGCAAGGGCTCTAATGTAAGTTCCAGCACTGCAAACCACACGAACTCTTACATCGACAACTTCTAATTCAGGGATTCGAATAATCGAAACTATTTCCAAATCATTAATCATCACACTTCGCGGCGGAATGCTGATCGCTTCGCCATCTCTTACTCTTGTGTAAGCACGCTTTCCATCAATCTTGATCGCACTAACAGCACTTGGCTGTTGCATGATTGGACCACGAAAGTCGCGGACTGTTTCAAGAATTTCACTCTCTGTTATGTGACTGGCTGAAGATTGTGTGACTAGATCCCCTTGGGCGTCATCTGTTGTTGTTGAGATACCCAGTCGAATCGTGCCTAAATATTCTTTATCGTGAGCGGTGAAGTAGCCGAGCAATCTGGTTGCTCTACCTATCCCAATGACTAACATTCCAGTTGCCATTGGATCTAACGTGCCAGCATGACCAACTTTGCGAGTATTAAATAATTTGCGCATCTTGGCTACAACATCGTGCGATGTTGGCCCAGCCGGCTTATCAACCAGCACGATACCTTCTCGGCTCATAGCAAACTCAACAGCTACTAGCGAATAGTTTTCGCATTTAGTGACTCAATTAAGTTGGATACCGTCTCTTCTAGATTGTTAGTTGAACTATATCCAGACGCATACTTATGTCCACCGCCACCTAATTCAATTGCAATGGCACCGACATCAACAGAAGTCTTGCTGCGTAGCGAGACTTTCCAATGTCCATCATCCGCTTGCTTTAAGACCGCAGATACTTCTGCCTCCGCAGTCTTTCGCAGCGCTTCGATAACTCGCTCAACAGCAAGCTCATCAAGTCCAGGTCGTTGTGCGATTGAGACACAGGTATAGACAAGTCCCTGTCCTGATGCGGCCTCTGGTATTAGAACCGCGCGGTTGACTGCATCTCCCATCATCATTAGTGCGGCCAATGGTTCGTCATCAAACAAAAGCCGGGACAGATTTGTGCTGTCAATTCCAGCGTCAAGCAAGCGAGCTGCAGTACGCAGTGTGTGTGAGGTTGTCGATTGGTACTTAAATGATCCGGTATCAGTTGCTAGTCCAGAATAAATAGCACCTGCAATTTCTTTGGTGATGGGCAATTCCAGGCGATCAATTAGCTCTAGAACTATTTCGGCAGTTGCAGCTGCCTTTGGATCGACTAGATGAATCGTGCCAAATCCTGTGAATGATGGATGATGATCAATTGCAATTGACACTTCTGCCGTTTCCAAAATTGCCTTTGCGGTTCCCAGACGTGTGTCCGATGAAACGTCGCAAGAAATAACTAAATCAACGGGAAGCAAATTTTCCGGAGCTTTAATCAGTTCAGTTCCTGGCAGGAAGCTCAATGAAACTGGTGTTGTAAATCCAGTTTCGCCAACGCTGACTTGAACTTTCTTTCCCATACCCTGCAATGCAAGGCCCAGGCCCAGCGCAGAACCTAAGGCATCAGCATCGGGTGTGACATGAGCAAGTAGCAAAACACTTGAAGACTCTGCGATTGCTGAAATTGCTTTATCCCACTCGGGAGATGCTGAAAATAATGACACGTTACCTACTCAGCAACCGAATCTGATTTCCGATACGGATCAGAATCGCCGGCATAACGTGCCCTCGATGCTTGCTCATGAACAGCCTTATCTGCAACTGCTGCTTCTTGCAATAAGTCATCAATGACTCGCACATTTTCCGGTAAGGCATCGCGGATGAATTCCACAGTCGGAGTGAACTTAATCCCAGTCCGTTTACCT
>Ga0114976_10001962_pt1 | contig 12957 bp, 14 predicted proteins | sample S_130805_EF_Meta_FD_87319 | JGI IMG/M metagenome (GOLD analysis project Ga0114976, IMG submission 87319) | Freshwater microbial communities from Lake Simoncouche, Canada to study carbon cycling - S_130805_EF_MetaG | ecosystem: Environmental > Aquatic > Freshwater > Lake | place: Lake...
AGGCATATCGCTGATCTGCGTGGAGGCGGGCACGCCCGGCTTCACCAAGGGCCGCAACCTCGAGAAGATCGGCCTGCACGCGCAGGACACTTCGGAGCTGTTCTTCGAGGATGTCCGCGTCCCCGTCGGCAACCTGCTCGGCGAGGAGAACAAGGGCTTCAACTACCTGATCCGCAACCTGCCGCAGGAGCGCCTGGTCATCGCCGTGCGCGCCGCCGCCGGCATCGAGGCGATGCTCGACAAGACCATCGGCTACACCAAGGAGCGCATGGCCTTCGGCCAGCCGGTCATCGACTTCCAGCACAACCGCTTCAAGCTGGCGGACGCCAAGGCGCAGGCGGCGATGCTGCGCGTCTTCGTCGACCATTGCCTGGCGATGCATCTGCGCGGCGAGCTCTCGGTCGAGCTCGCGGCGGCCGCCAAGCTGATGGGTGCCGAGATGCAGAACCGCCTCTTCGACGATTTCCTCCAGCTGCATGGCGGCTATGGCTACATGGCGGAATACGAGATCGGCAGGGCCTGGGCGGATGCGCGGATCGGGCGGATCTACGGCGGGTCCTCCGAGATCATGCGCGAGATCATCGGGCGCACGCTGTGATCGCTCGGCGTACGCTGCTCGCGACGGCGCTGGCAACGCCCGCTCTCGCGCAATCGCGCTTCCCGGACCGCCCGATCACGCTGCTGGTGCCCTTCCTCGCCGGCGGCGCGACCGATGTGCAGATGCGCGCGCTGGCCGAGGCCGCAACGCGGCACATGGGCGTCAGCGTGATCACCGAGAACCGGCCGGGCGCGGGCTCGACGTTGGCCGCCGCCGCCGTCGCGCGGGCGAAGCCGGATGGCTACCTCGTCGGCCAGATGACGCTGCCGGCGCTGCGCATACCCTTCATGCAGCGCATGCCCTACGACCCGCGCCGCGACTTCACGCCGATCCTCCACCTGACCGGCTACACCTTCCTCGTGCTGGTCCGCGCGGATGCGCCCTGGAAGACCTGGCAGGAGCTAGTCGCCGATGCGCGCGCCCGGCCCGGCAGGCATCGCTGGGGCAATACCGGCGCCAACGGCACGCCGCACCTGACCATGATGGAGCTGGCCGAACGCGAGAAGCTTGAGGTCGAGCACATCCCCTATCGCGGCGATGTCGAGGGCGTGACCGCCCTGCTTTCCAACCAGATCGAAGCAACGGCGGGTGGCACCGGCGCCAATCAGCTCGTGGCCGAGGGCAGGCTGCGCTACCTCAACGCCTGGACGCGCGAGCGGGTGAAGCGCTGGCCTGAGGTGCCGACGCTGCTCGAGCTCGGTTATGCCGGCATGGTGGTGACCTCGCCCTATGGCCTGGTCGCGCCGGCGGGGCTCGACCCCGCGATCCTCGCCACGCTGCAGGAGGGGTTCCGGAAGGCGCTGTTCGACCCGGCGCATCTGGCGACGCTCGATCGCCTGGACCAGCCGGTCGAGTATCTCGACAGCGCGGCCTATGCGAAGAACATGGCCGAGACCATCGATGCGGAGGAGCGGCGCGTCGAGAAGCTCGGCCTGCGCGGCGGCTGAGACCGCGCTCGCCAAGGCGTGACGCGAGACCCGGCGCGAAGGTGCGGAACCGCACATCGCGCCGCCTCCGATGCGCGCATTCTCTGGCCGCCACCCAAACCGAGGGAGGGGGCCATGCTCAAGAGTACCAGGATCTTCGGCTGCCGCCTCGACTGCCTGCTCGAGGATGTCGCCACGGCGGCACTCGCGGTGGCCTATGTGGGCGGCTTCGTGCTCATCCTGCAGCTTGCGCTGCGACGACTGTTCTTCTGATCAGCCGAGATAGCGCTCCTTGAGGATGCGACGCAGCAGCTTGCCGGCCTCGCTGCGCGGCAATTCCTCGACGAACTCGTAGCTGCGCGGGCGCTTCGGCCCGGCCAGATGCTGCCGGCAGTGCTCGGCGAGCGCGGCTTCGGTCACCGGTGCCCGCGGCACGATCACGGCATGCACCTGCTCGCCCATCTCGGGGTGCGGGATACCGACGACCGCGACCTCGCCGACCGCCGGATGCTGGATGAGCACCGCCTCGATCTCGGCCGGGTAGAGGTTCACGCCACCCGACAGGATCAGGTCGGCCCGGCGATCGGAGAGGTAGAGCCAGCCGTCGTCGTCCACCCAGCCGAGATCGCCGAGCGTTGCCCAGCCGCGCTCGTCGTAGCAGGCCGCGGTCTTCTCCGGCGCATTGTGATAGGCGAAGCGCGGCGCGCCCTCGAACCGGATGATGCCGGTCTGGCCGGGCGGCAGTTCCGCGCCGTCCTCGCTGGCGATGTGCAGCGTGACGCCATTCACCGGCCGGCCGACGGAGCCCGGCCGCTGCAGCCAGTCCTGCGGCGATATCACCGTCGTGCCGATGCCCTCCGAACCTGCGTAGTATTCCCAGAGGATCGGCCCCCACCATATCATGATCGCGCGCTTGACGGGCACCGGGCAGGGCGCGGCAGCATGGATCGCCGCGCGGTGCGACGAGAGGTCATGCGCCCGCCGCACCGCCTCGGGCAGCGCCAGCATGCGCACGAACATGGTCGGCACCCATTGGCTGTGCGTCACGCGGTGCCGCTCGATCAGCGCCAGCGCCTCGGCGGGATCGAACTTCGCCATGATCACCGCCGTGCCGCCCTCGCAGAGCGTGCGATAGACGTAGCGATTGGGTGCCGCGTGGTAGAGCGGCGCCGGCGAGAGATAGACCGTGTCCTCGCCGAAGCCGTAGAGCGCCTTCCAGGTCATGTCCCATTCCGGCGCGTCGCGGTTCGCGTAGGGGATCAGCGGGCGACGGATGCCCTTCGGCAGGCCGGTGGTGCCGGAGGAATAGAGGAACTCCCGCCCGACCGGCCGCTCCGGCAGCGGCGCCGCCGGATCGGCCGCGGCGAGCGCCGCCTCGTAGCCGGCATAGCCCGGCAGCCCCTCGCCCAGCGCGAAGCGCGGGCGGTCGCCGATCACCCCCTCCTCGACCAGCGCCGCCGCAAGCTCGGCCAGCGCCGGGCTGGCGATGACCAGGCGCGCGCCGCTATCGGCCAGCACATAGGCGACCTCCTTCGGCCGCAGATGTACCGAGAGCGGCGTGTAGTAGAGCCCGGCAATCCGCACCGCCTCGGCGATCTCGAGGAATTCCGGCCGGTTGTCGAGCAGCAGTGCGATGCCGTCGCCGGGCTGCAGCCCAGCACCGATGAGCCAGTGGGCGCAGCGCCTGGCCCGCGCCTCGAGCGCAGCATAGGTGACGGCGGCACCGCTCGCAGGGAAATGGGCAGCCACCTTCTCCGGCTGGCGCGCGGCCCAATGAGCCAGGTGCGGCATGCGGTCCCTCCCCCGTATCGGCGGAGGGTGGCGGCGGCCCGGCAGGGCCGTCAATCATCCGGGCAGCGATTGGTCCCAACCTCCCCGCGGCATGCCGGGGTTGCAAGCACGCCGAGTTGATCCGACCGATCGGCACCTCCCGCCATAGGGTGACGCTGCAGTAGTCGCTTTCTGGAGCTTGGAACAGGCATGTCGCATGCTGCGGTCGAGGTGGAGCCGCCACGGCGCCCGCTCGATGCGGGCTGGCTGATGATGGCCGGCGCCTCGCTGGGTTCGCGCGTCGCGCCGGTGCCGGTCGATCTCGTCCTGCTTCACCAGCGCGTCGGGGTCGCGTTGATCGAGTTCTCGCCGGCGGTCGAGGATCTGGCCTCGCTCTTCCGGAAGCGCCTGGCGCAGGGCTGCTTCGCCGAGCGGCATCCCGGCGTGCTGCCGGTGGTGCGAGCCTCCCTGCCGGGCGCCGATCTGGGCGCTCTGCCCGCGCTTCTGCGCGAGGCCTTCGCCGCCGCGCCGCCAATCGGCCTTGCCGGCAAGAACTGGATTGCGGATCTGCAGACCCTGCTGCGCGAGCCGCCGCCGGAATTGCGGCCGGTGCCATCGGCAGTTCTACCGGAGATCACGCCGCGCGGCCGGCGCGGCGGCCGGGTCATGCTGCTCGGTGCCCTGGCGGTGTTCGCCATGGCAGGCGCGGCCGTCCTGCTCGGCGGCAGGCTGCCGGCGCTGCAGGCCGGCCTGACACACCTCGCGGATGGCACGGCTGTGGTGCCCGCTCAGCCCCAGGCGACGCCTGGTGCCGTGCCGGACACGCCACGCGAGGACACCGTGGCCGCGGCCCCCGCCCAACCACCGGCCGCAGCACCGGTGGCACCGGCGGCGCCAGCCGAACCCGATCCGCCGCGATCGGTGGTGCTGGCCCCGCCCGTCGTCCTGCCCGCGGAACCCGACGCAACCGCGGGTGCGGCGGTGCCGATCGAAACCCCGGGGGCCGAGGCGGAGAGGCCGCCACCCCTGCCGGCATTGACGGTTCCCGCGGCGCCGCCCCCGTACCCGGTCTCGCTGCCATCCCCGGCTCCCGCCACGCCGGCGCTGCAACACACACCGCCGCCGCCCGCCGCCCTGCCTGCGCCACCGGCCGTCGCCGCGGCGGCGCCCGTCATCGCCGCGCTCGCCGGGCCGCCCGCACCGCCGCGGCAGGCGGCGCCCGCGCCGCGCCGGATCGAGGCCGAGCAGCTCGCCGCCCTGATGCGCCGCGGCGAGGCGCTGCTCGCGGTGGGCGATGTCTCGGCCGCGCGCCGCTTCTTCGAGCGCGCCGCCGAGGCTGGCAGCGCGCCGGCCGCCCTGGCGCTGGCGCGCACCTACGATGCCGGCGAGTTGGCGCGACTTGGCGCCCGCGGCATCGCGCCCGATGCGGCAGCGGCCGACCGCTGGCAGGCCCGCGCCCGCCAGCTCGAGGAGCAGACCCCATGAGCCTGCCACGACGCGCCCTGCTGGCCGGCGGCATGGCGGCGCTGGCGCTGCCCGCCCTGGCACAGCAGACCACCGCCTCGCTGAATGCACTCGCGGCGCGTGCGAATGCCGGCACGGTCGGCGTGATATCCGGCGGGATCGACGGCACCTATGCGCGCATTGCCGCCGACCTGGCCGCCGTGCTGGACGATGGCGAGACACTCCGGGTCCTGCCCATGCTGGGCAAGGGCTCGCTGCAGAACATCGCCGACATCCTGGCGCTGCGCGGCGTCGACATCGGCATCGTGCAATCGGACGTGCTGGCCTTCGCGCGCCGGCAGCGCCTGTTGCCAGGGCTGGAGGGGCTGATCCAGTACATCGCCAAGCTCTACGACGAGGAGGTGCATGTGCTGGCGCGACGCGACATCGCGCGCGTCGAGGACCTGGCCGGCCAGCCGGTGAACCTCGATGTCCGCGGCAGCGGCACCAGCATGACGGCGACGCTGATCCTCGAGGGCCTCGGCGTCACGGTCGAGCCGCGCCACGCGCCGCAGGACACCGCGCTCGAGCAATTGCGGCGCGGCGAGATTGCGGCGCTGGTCTATGTGGCGGGCAAGCCGGCGCGGCTCTTCACGACCGTGGCGCCCGAGCTCGGCCTGCGGCTGCTGCCGCTGCCGGCGACGCCGGCGCTGCTCGAGACCTACCTGCCGGCGCGCCTCACCGTCGAGGATTATCCAGCGCTGGTGCCCGAGCCGGGCCTGGACACGCTCGCGGTTGGCGCGGTGATGGCGTGCTATGCCTGGGCGCCGAGCCAGGAGCGGCACCGCAAGCTGACCCGCTTCGTCGAGGCGTTCAACGCGAAGTTCCAGGCCTTCCTGCAGCCGCCGCGGCATCCGAAATGGCGCGAGGTGAACCTCGCCGCGCAGGTGCCCGGTTGGGTGCGGTTCCAGCCCGCCGCGGCGCCGGAGCGGCCGCGGGTCGCAGCGCGCGCCTGGGCTACTGGCGGTAGGTGAAGCCCGCCTCGGCAACGGCCGCGTCCGCCACCGCCTCGGCCAGCAGCGTATGGTGCGGCGAGAGCGCGCAGGCCGGATCGGTCGCGCCGGCATCGCCGGTGAGCGCGAAGGCCTGGCAGCGGCAGCCGCCCCAATCCTGCTCGGCGCGCTCGCAGCCCTGGCAGGGCGCGGGCATCCAGCCGGTGCCGCGGAACCGCGCGAAGGCGGGCGAGCCGTACCAGGCCTCGCGCAGGCTGGTCTCGCGCACGGTCGGATAGGCCATGCCGGGAATCGTCTCGGCGGCATGGCAGGGCAGGATGCGCCCGGCCGGCGAGACCGCGAGGAAGCGCCGGCCCCAGCCGCCCATGCAGGCCTTCGGCCGCTGCGCGTGGTAGTCAGGCACGACGTAGTCGATGACAAGCCGGCCGCGATGCGCCGCGCGCGCGGCCTCGACGATGGCGGTCGCCGCCTCGAGCTGCGCCCGGGTCGGCAGCAGCGCGGCACGGTTGGCGAGCGCCCAGCCATAGTACTGCACATGCGCGACCTCGAGCCGGCCGGCGCCGAGCGCGAGCGCCAGCTCGATGATCGCCGGCAGGTTGCCGAGGTTCTGCCGATGCACGACGGCGTTGAGCGTCAGCGGCAGGCCGGCCTCGCGGATCAGCCGCGCCGCGACGAGCTTCTTCGCGTGGCCGCCGGCAAACCCGCCGATGCGGTCGCCGCCCACAGCCTCGGCATCCTGCACGGAGAGCTGGACGTGATCGAGCCCGGCAGCGGCCAGCGCCGCAAGCTTCGGCGCATCCAGCAGCACGCCCGCGGTGATCAGGTTGGTGTAGAGCCCGGCACTGCTCGCCGCGCGCACGAGGTCCGCGATGTCGCGCCGCGCGGTCGGCTCGCCGCCCGAGAGATGCACCTGCAGGCAGCCGAGGGCGGCGGCCTCGGCGAAGACGCGGCTCCAGGTGGCGGTGTCCAGCTCGTCACTGCTGCCGGTGAGCGCGGTGGGGTTCGAGCAATAGGGGCAGCGCAGCGGGCAGCGATGGGTCAGCTCGGCCAGCAGCGCGAGCGGCGGCTCGGGGGTCACAGCGTGACGACGCCTTTGCCCGCAAGCTCCTGCAGCATGGCGGTGACGTCGTCCGCGATCTCCGCGCGCGGCGCATCGAAGCGGGCGGCGAGATCGTCGATGATGGCCTCGAGGCTGCGGGCGCCGTCGACCAGCCGCAGCACCTCGAGCGCGGTCTCGTCAGGGACGAACATGCGCTCGGGGCCCAGCACGACCCAGCGGTCGCGCGCCTGGTCCTCGCGCAGCCGGTGGCCCGGGGCGAGGCGCGGGATGCTCATGGCCGGAAGGCGCCCGGCGGCGGCAGGCCGGGCGCGACATAGGCGTGGTGCAGCGCATCGAGCTGGGCCCAGAGCAGGTCGCACTTGAAGCGCAGCGCACCGAGGACGAGTTCCTGCTCCGCCCGCGTGCGGGCCTCGCGCTTGACGTAGTCGAGCGCGAAGGCGACGTCCTGCGGCGCCTGGGTCAGCCGCGGGTTGAAATAGGCCAGCGTCCGCTCGCTGACGAAGTCGTAGTTGCGCAGCATGCCGGAGACGCGCTGGCTGATGATATCGGGTGAGAACATCTCGGTCAGCGAAGACGCCACGGCTTCCAGCACCGAGCGCTCCTTCACGAAGTGGACGTAGGCATCGACGGCGTAGCGCGTGCCGGGCAGCAGGCCGGCGAGGCTCGTCACGTAGTCGCGGTCGAGGCCGAGGCCGTCGGTCAGCGCCAGCCAGCGCTCCACGCCGCCCGGCGCGCTGCCGTCGCCGTCATGGTCGACGATGCGGCGCCGCCATTCGCGGCGCAGATCGGGCGTCGGCAGCCGCGCGACGATCGACGCATCCTTCGCCGGGATGCTGGCCTGGTAGTAGTAGCGGTTGAGCGCCCAGGCCTGGACCTGGCCCTTCGACAGCTTTCCGCCATGCAGCAGGTGATGGAAGCGGTGGTGGATGTGGTAGCGCTCCTCGCCGATGGCGCGGAGGCGTTCTTCGAGCGCCTGCGGCGAGAGGAACGCGCTATCGCTCACAGCGTGATCTCCATGCCGTCCTCCGCGACCTCCCAGCCGGCGCGCCCGACCGCGGCGCGCTCCGGGCTGTCGGCCAGCAGGACCGGGTTGGTGTTGTTGATGTGGATGAAGATGCGCCGCCGCACGCCGAGCGTGGCAAACGCGTCGACCGTCGCGTCCATGCTCATATGGCCCATGCGCGCGCCGGTCTTCGGGCCGGCGCCGGCGCGGATCATCTCGTCGTCGCGCCAGAGCGTGCCGTCGAAGAACACGCAGGCGGCACCCTCGAGACGCGAGCGCAGCGCTGGCGTCATCGCCGCGCAGCCGGGGATGAAGAAGAGCGAATCGCCGCCGGCGGCGAGCCGCAGGCCGATCGTCTCGCCGTCATCGGCGCGGCCGGGGTCGGCGCCGTCCTGCTCGGCGAAGAGCGGCACCTTGCCGGGCACGGCAAAGGCCTCGACGGTCAGGCCAAGCGACCTCTCCGCGGCATCGGCAAGCGCCACGGGCGTGTCGAGCGGCAGCGGGCGGCGCGGCACGATGGCGGGATTGACGGCGCGGAAAATCGGGATGGCGGCGAGCGTGGCCAGCGCCTGGTCGGCGCCATAGAGCGCGAAAGGATGCCCCTCGCGCAGGGTCAGCAGCCCCGCGATGGTGTCGACCTCGGCACCCGTCAGCACCACGGCGGCTATCGGCGAGTGACGGATGCGCCCCGGCGCCGGACGCGGATGGAGCGCAGGGGTCGAGAGAATCTGCGCACGCAGATCCGGCGAGGCGTTCAGCAGCGCCCAGCGCGCGCCATCGGCAGAAACGGCCAGCGCCGCCTGGGTCCGCGGCCTGGCGGCAGGATCACCGGCGCGCGCCCTGATGCAGCCCGGCCCGGCGGAGTTCCACTGCGGAAAGCCACCGCCCGCCGCGGCGCCGAGCACGATCGCGCGCAGCATCAGCCCCCCGGAATCGAAAGCGCGCCGATGGTCACCCACCGGCGCGCTGCCGGTTCAGCCGATCTCGGCGCAGGCGTAGGCGTTGATCTCGAGCGCGAGGGAGACCTCGACGATGCGCGGCTTCTTCCAGGACATGTTTGCCTCCTCTGCCATCCATGGTGACCCGGACACGATACTCAGGGCCCGGCTCGCCATCAAGCGCTCGAGCTTCCTTGCACGATCTCCATCCGGCAGCAGGATCCCGAACCGGAGCACGGCGCGACCGCGGCCGCCTCATCGAGGCCTTGGTGGGCCTGCGGCCGGGTGGCTGCAACGCGCCACCGGCATCCATCCAGCGCGACCACGACTTAAGATTTGGTATCGTATCAGATTACCATATTGAAATCTCTTCTCCATGAACCATTTGCGCCATGCCCCGAGCGCAAGCCTGCTTTGCGCGGGAAGCACGGCACCGCCAAGAGCCCAGGAGACGAACCAGGATGATCCCGCCCCTGTCCCGCCGCCGAGCGCTGCTCGGCCTCGCCGCCCCGATCGCCGCTGCCGCGGTGCTGCCCCGCCCGGCGATCGCGCAAGGCGCCGCCGGCACCGGCTACCCCGACCGCCCGGTCAGGCTGATCGTCGGCTTCTCGGCCGGCGGCCCGACCGACACCGTCGCCCGGCTGGCCGCCCAGGGCATGGCCGAGATCCTCGGCCAGCCGGTCCCGGTCGAGAACCGCACCGGCGCCGCCGGCAACATCGCTACCGAAGCGGTCGCCCGCTCGGCGCCGGATGGCCTCACCCTGCTGGTCGCCAATGTCGGGCAGATCGTGATCAACCCGCATACCTACGACCGCATGCCGGTCGACCCGATGCGCGACCTGCAGCCGGTCGCGCTGATGAGCATGTCGGGCCTGCTGATCGCCGCGCATCCGGGCTTCGGCGTCGCCAACCATGCCGAGCTGGTTGCCAAGCTCAAGCGCGAGCCCGACCAGCACAAATACGCGACCTCCGGCGCCGGCGGCATCAGCCATGTGGTGCAGGAGCTCTGGCGGCGCCGGATCGGCGCCGAGATCACCCCGGTGCACTACCGCGGCGCGGCGGCGATGACGCCCGAGATGCTGCGCGGCCAGCCGCCGATGGGGCTCGATACCGTCATCACCTTCGAGCAGCACATCCGCGCCGGCACGCTGCGCGGCATGGTCTATATCGCCGGCAAGCGCAGCCCGATGCTGCCGCAGGTCCCGAGCTCGGCCGAGGTCGGGCTGAACGACTTCGTCTTCGACAACTGGTTCGGCATGTTCGCACCGCGCGGCACGCCGCAGCCGGCGATCGACCGCCTGGTCGATGCCAGCCGCCGGGCCCTCGGCGCGCCCAACGTGGTCGAGCGGCTGGCCGCCGGCGGCATGGAGGTCACGCCGGCCGGGCCCGACCAGCTGCGCGCCCGGACCGAGCGCGAGTTCAAGGCCTATGGCGACGCCATCCGCGCCGGCGGGATCCGCGCCGATGGCTGACGGGGCCCGGTGGATGCAAGGACTGCATCCGCGCCGCCGCACGTTGCTGGGCGCACTAGCGCTCGGCAGCGGCGCCTCTGCGCTCGGCCGCCCTGCCCTGGCGCAGGGACTGCCCGCGGGCTGGCCGGACCGGCCGATCCGCTTCATCGTCGGCTTCGCCGCGGGCGGTCCAACCGACGTGCTGGCGCGCCGCGCCGCGCAGGGCTTCCAGGAGATCCTCGGCCAGCCGATCGTGGTCGAGAACCGACCGGGCGCCGCGGGCAACATCGGCTCCGAGACCGTCCTGCGCGCCGCGCCCGACGGCTACACCGTGCTGGTCGCCAATTCCGGCCAGGTGGTGATCAACCCGCATACCTATGAGCGGATGACCTTCGACCCGATGGTCGATCTCCTGCCGGTGGCGAAGATGACCACCGGCCCCTTCCTGTTCACGATCAACAGCGACCTCGGCGTTTCCAACCACGCCGACCTGGTCGCGCTGCTGAAGCGCCGGCCGGATGCGTTCAAGTACGCCTCGACCGGCGCGGGCGGCATCACCCATGTGGTCACCGAGATGTGGCGCAACCGCGTGGGCGTCGCCACGGAGCCCGTGCATTTCCGGGGCACCGCGGCAGCGATCCCGGACGTTCTCGCGGGCCGCACGCCGCTGTTCTTCGACGGCGTCCAGCAGCTCGGCCCGCACGTCCAGTCCGGCAAGCTGCGGGCGATCCTGCTGACCGATACCAAGCGGACGCCCGTAATGCCGGACGTCCCGACGTCCAAGGAAGTCGGGCTCGACGACTTCGCGGTGCAGAGCTGGTTCGCGATGTACGCCCCGCGTGGCACGCCGCGCGCCATCATCGACCGGCTCTCGGAGGTCAACCGCCGGGTGATGAGTGCGCCGGCGCTGACCGAGCGCTATGCCGGCGAGAACGTCACCACCGACCCGAGCACCCCGGAGCAGCTGGCCCAGCTCGGGCGGCAGTATTCGGCGATGTTCGGCGAGGCGGTGCGGGCCTTCAACATCCGCGCGGAGTGAACGGCCTGCGCGCGGTCACTCGAGATCCTCGAGCCCGATCGCGCGCAGCCTCCCGCGCTCCTCGTCCCAGCCCGGGCGGTCCTTCACGTTCAGGAAAAGGTGGACGCGGCGCTCGAGCAGCGCCTCGAGCTCGCGCCGTGCGGCGGCGCCGATCGCCTTGATGCGGGCGCCGCCATCGCCGATCAGGATCGCCTTCTGGGTCGCGCGGCCGACATAGATCGTGCAGTCGACCCGCACGCTGCCGTCCTTGCGCTCGGTCCACTGCTCGGTCTCGACCGTCGCGTGGTGCGGCACTTCCTCGTGCGTCTGGCGCAGGATCTGCTCGCGCACGATCTCGGCGACCAGCATGCGGTTCGGCAGGTCAGAGAGCTCGTCCTCGGGGAACAGGTAGGGACCCGGCGGCATGACCTCGGCCAGCTTGTCGAGCAGGCGATCGAGGCCACGCTGCTTCTCGGCGGAGATCATGAAGGTCTCCTCGAAGGGCAGCATCGCGTTCAGCTCGGCCGAGAGCGGCAGCAGCCGCGGCGGCTCGATCAGGTCGACCTTGTTCAGTGCCAGCCAGATCGGCCGCCTGGACTGCTTCAGCTTCTCGGCGATCGCCCGCACCGCATCGGTCAGGCCGGCGCGGGCATCGACGATCAGCAGCGTGCGGTCGGCATCCTGCGCGCCGCCCCAGGCGGCGGCGACCATGGCGCGGTCGAGCCGGCGGCGCGGCGCGAAGATGCCGGGGGTGTCGACCAGGATGATCTGCGCCCCCGCGTGCATCACCACCGCGCGGATGCGGAAGCGCGTGGTCTGCGGCTTTGGCGAGACGATGGTCACCTTGGTGCCGGCCAGCGCATTCACGAGCGTCGACTTGCCGGCATTGGGCGCGCCGACGACGGCGACCAGGCCGCAGCGCGTGGCTGAGCCGCTCATCGGGCGTCGAGCCCCGCCAGCCATGCCTCGGCCGCGGCCTGCTCGGCCGCGCGCTTGGTCTCGCCCATGCCCTCGGCGGCGCGGCCGGCGGCGGTGACTTCCACCACGAAGACGGGCCGATGCGAGGGCCCGGTGGTCGAGACGCCGCGGTAATCCGGCAGGCCGAGGCCGCGCCCCAGCGTCCATTCCTGCAGCCGGCTCTTGGCCGAAACCGGTGGGCGCGGATCGGCGCCCATGTCGGCCTCCCATTCCCGCCGGATGAAATCCCGCGCCGCGTCCAGCCCGGCATCGATATAGATGGCGCCGAGCAGCGCCTCCAGCGCATCGGCCAGCACATTGGCGCGCTCGCGCAGGCCCGCCCGGCCTTCCGATTCAGGCACGAGCAGCACGCCAGCAAGCCCGAGCCGATCGGCGATGCGCGCCAGCGTGTCGCGCGCCACCAGCATGCCGAGCCGCTTGCCGAGATCGCCTTCGCGCTCCTTCGGGAAGCGTTCGGTCAGCCACTCGGCGATGGCGAGCGCCAGCACGCGGTCGCCGAGGAACTCCAGCCGCTCATTAGAATCGAGCTGGTCGCGCCTGGGATCGGCCGCCGAGCGATGCGTCAGCGCCTGCTCGAGCAGCTCGGGCTGTCGGAAGGCCAGGCCAAGCCTTGCGGCGAAGGCCCCGCGGTCTGCCGCACCGCTCATCTGACCGGCGAGAAAATCCGGCTCCAGCGCACCGCCATCGGCCATGCCCAGACCTCCCACCAGGCGGCCGAGCTGTCGACCGAGAAGAAGATGAACTCGGCACGGCCGACCA
>Ga0114976_10001968_pt1 | contig 12936 bp, 13 predicted proteins | sample S_130805_EF_Meta_FD_87319 | JGI IMG/M metagenome (GOLD analysis project Ga0114976, IMG submission 87319) | Freshwater microbial communities from Lake Simoncouche, Canada to study carbon cycling - S_130805_EF_MetaG | ecosystem: Environmental > Aquatic > Freshwater > Lake | place: Lake...
ATTGTCAACTCCATATTTTTCAATCATTGCCGATTTATACTTAGACTTAAATTCCTCGGTTATAAAAAGATGATCTACCCCATATTTTTTTTGATAAAATTCTTTTCTTGATTTGATATTTTGTTCTGTTGAACATTTCTGGTTTCCGCATGTTTTATTATATCCTTTGATAAAATTCCTCCATGACCTTGGATTTCCACAGGAACAAAATTTTATTTCCTTTAATTCGAAGATGTATTTTAATCTTTGAAGTATTGTTGGATCCTGATAATAAAAATCCACAATGGAAGATTTTTCTATAAGATAATCTAAAAGTCCATCAATTTTTGAAATTTTACTCTTTATAGATTTGGAATTTAACTCCCCTTTTTTGATTTTTTCGTAAATTTCTAATAAGTCTGTTTCCATCTATTGCTCTTGTAGGTTTTATTTATATATTATATGATAGATTGGTCTTTAAATTTCTAAATAAGAATTGATATATAAATAGAATTTCTTGAAGTAAGAAGATTTATCTAATCTGTAGGTATATGGATTTTGAAAAACTTAATAAATACAGAAAAAAAGAAAAAACTAAATGGCTGGATTACCACATTATCAAAACTCACTGTTTGGGATAAACAAATACGAACCCGTTTACCTTAACCAGTTTGAAGTTATTATCACTCCTCCGGCTCCTGTTTTAGGAGGACCAATCCTGGTCGAGCAGGTAACTAACATCAGCGGGCTAGCGGTAGATAAGGCTCCAGCACCGGTTACTCAGAAGTATAAGTTTGCTACCCGAAACTATGCTGGGGCAAAACCTGAATCAACTGTGTTCGATCTAGGAGTTAGCTTTAGTGTAAACTTGAACGATGCAAATTCTATGTATGTGTTCAGAACTCTAAGACAGTGGACAGACTTGATTTACAATCCTTTAACAGGTGCAATGGGTCTAAAAAGAGACTACACTGGAACTATAATAATTTCAGTGTTTAATAAACAAGGTGATGTATACAGGAGAATAACCTGTAGAGATTGTTTTCCGACCACCCCAATTGGAGCAATGGAACTAGATTATCAATCACAAGAACTTTATAATATAAATTTAACTTGGGCGGTTGATTACTGGGATGATCAGTTCTTATAAAAAAAATTAAAATAGATGGCAGGATTACCACATTTTACAAACTCACAGGCAGGTATAAAACTTTACGAACCGGTTTTTTTAAATCAGTTTGAAGTTATTCTTACTCCTCCTGCTGCTGTTACTTTGAATAACACCAGATTCAAAGGGGAGAGCATTTTGACTCAACAGGTGAAAAGAGTTTCTGGCTTGGCTATTGATATTCAGCCAGCAGGAACTTCAAGCCAATTTTATAAGTTTGCAGAAAGAAGATATGCGGGAGGTGCTCCTTCAGATACTTCAGTTGCTTTCACTATGGATTTTGAAGTTAACCTTAATGATCAAAATTCTATGATCGTATTTAAAATCTTAAGACAGTGGGCGGATCTAGTTTATAACCCTCTAACAGGTGCGATGGGTCTGAAGAAGGACTATGTTGGATCTATGATAATCTCTATCTTCAATAAGCAAGGGGATGTATTTAGAAGAATCACGCTAAACAATTGCTTTATGACTGCAGGATTGAATGCAATGGATTTGAATTACGATGCAGGAGAGAATGTTTACAGTTTAGCTACGAGTTGGAAAGCAGACTACTGGAACGACCAGTTTATTTAATAATTATTTTTTAATAACAAGAAACATTTCTAGACGGATATTCTACAAAAAATATCCGTCTTTTTTTGTGGTCGGAGTATATAAAAAGAATAATTAATAAATATGGGATTAGAAAATCAAGGAATTTTAGGAGGATTGTCTCCCGAGGAGATCTTAGCAATGAAAGAAATGCAAGGAGGAGTTAAATATGACGATCCATTCGTTCCAGAATCACCAATTATTGAGGAAGATCTACCTGTACAAGAAAGTCTTCCGAGAGAAGTGATGACGAATGCTAAACCTCCAATTACTGAAGAGTTTAAAAATTTATATTCAGACCAGCCCTCTGTGAACAGAGAGAATCCAGAATCTCTAGGAAAGGCAGAAACTTACATTTTACCTACACCTCCACCTATAGAGATTCCCTCATTTAACCAGGGATTGGAACTCGGATGGAAGAATCTTCCTTTGAATATACTTCCTTCTAGGGGTCTTTTTTATCCTAATGGGGCTAAAATTGCAATTCGACCTGCAGAAACAAAGGAAGTTAGACATTATTCTAGTATCGATGAAGATGACCTTTTGGATCTTAATGAAAAACTTAATTTCATTATTGAAAAGTGCAGTGTGATTAATTTTCCTGAGAGGGGGGTAGTTTCGTACAAAGATCTTAAACAAGAGGATAGATTTTTTATTATAATGGCAATTAGAGATTTAACTTTTCTTCAGGGAGAAAATAGAATTATTCTAACCCCAGAAACTAATTGCAAAGATAAAAATTCTTGTCCTATTAATTCTGGGATAGAACTTAGAACTGGGGTTCTTTCTTCTTACGAGATAGACCAGAAAATTCTAAATTATTATTCTCCTCTTAGCAGAAGTTTTATTTTCCCTGTTAGAAAGCTCGGAAAAGAAATTGAAATGTTTGTGCCATCGATTGGAGTAATGGATTCAATTTCTCAATTTGTAGCTAACTCTGTTACTAGAGGCATAGAGATTGATGATAGTTTTATTAAAATTGCTCCATTCCTTTTTAAAGAATGGATAGGGCTGGATGATAAAAAAATTATTCAAACTATGAGGGAATCTGATGAATGGTCAAAGGAAGAATTTTCTCTATATTTCGAATTGTCTAATTCTATAAAAATAGGAACTGAGCTTGAGGTTAAGCTGAATTGTCCTAGCTGCGGTGCCGAGGTCGCCGCTCCTATAACCTTTCCCGGAGGATTCAGATCTCTTTTCGTTATTTCAGATATCTTTGGAGAACTTCTTTGATCTGAAGTTCAGGATGTGGAAGGAGCATGGTCTTGATCCAGATTGGATTGAGAAAATTCCTTACTATGAATACCAACTTTGGATTGATAAACTCAACCAAGCTGTAGAGAAGGAAAACAAAGAAATCCTAGAAGAATCTGGAAAGAAAGAGTTATTTAGTTTCTCTAAATAAGAAATTTCTGATATATAAATAAAAATTTCTTGAATGGATTCTACCCAAAAGATACTGAAAGAGCTTTCTGATCTAACCCGAAACCTAGATGTTTTGGCTAAAGAGATTAGGGAAACTAATAAGATAAGCTCACAAAATCAAAAGACTGCTATTAAGACCATAGAGACTATGGAGAATACAGCAAAAAAGACGGAAGAAGTATCATCTAGAGTAGAAAAACCATCTAAGCAGGAAACTGGTAAGAATGAACCAGTAAAAGAAATTTCTAATTCTGAGAAGAATCCGGATGGATTATTTTCTAATTTTCTGAAGTCTATTCGGGATACGATCAAGAAGGAATCACCTGAGTTAAAGAAACCTAGCTTAGCTGATTTGAGTCAGTCAACAGTTCTTAAAGATAAAAAAGAAGGTACAAATCTATCGTACCCTGAAATTTCTAATTCGATCAAAAAAGTGGGGGATACGAGAAAGATGGCTACTGCATCAATAAAGAAAGAATTAAACACTTTAAAGAATAAAGAGAGAAGAACTAAGGAAGAAGATGAACAGTTAAAAAAGACCGAAGATTACCTCAAGATAAAAGAAGATAAAGAAACAACAAAGTCTATTATATCGTCTGTCAATAAACCAGAAGTTGTTACAAGGAAAGATGAGAACAAAGGGTTTTTTGAAAAACTATTAGAAAAAATTTCTCCTAATAAAGAAGGAGGAAAGGAAACTACCGTTATTACCGGATCCTCTACTAAGACTACTCTCAAAACAGAGACCTCTAAGGAAAAAGAAGCTAAGAAGGACGGAAATAAGGGGTTTTTTGATAGACTGGTAGAAAAAATAAGGCCTGAGAAAAAAGAAGATAATAGATCTGATAAGACTCTAGATGAAAAATCAACAGAGAAGAAATCTTCTGTTGATGCAATCACTAAATCTCCGGTATTAAGCGAAGGACAAAAAATAAAAGAGGACTTTAAAGACTTGTATAAGGAAAGTCGTTTAGGAAAGAGCATCTCCGGGGTTAAATCTTTATTTACAAAAGGGAAGAAATCTGAAGATTCTATAGGAAAAACTGAAATGAAGAGAGAGGGGCAAACATTAAAGATCTCTACTAATAAAGAACCAATCACTTCCACACCCCAAGAGAAGGAGAAAAAAGAAGAGAACCGGATTACTCCCATTTCTATTGAATCCCCATCTACACCTTCTGCTAAAAGCACAACTACACCAACTCCTTCTATTGAAGCTAAAAAATCTACCGAAGGGGAAAATGTAACTTTAACATCAGATGACATCAAAGAGATAAAATCTCTTTTGAGCTCAATTAATACCTCTTTGAGAGGTCCTTTAAACATCAAGGACAACAAGCCTTTTAGACCAAAGTCTAATATGTTGGAATAATTTTCCAATTCTTTATCTTTTGAAGAAAAGGTCCGTATATTTCATCAAAGTGAAATAACAAATAGCTAATGATTAAAATTAATCAATCTGATACGGAATTTCTAGAAATGACTTTTGGAGATCCACAAAAAATAGCTTCCCCTTTTTGGAAAGCTTCCCCTCACATCAACGACAAACCTATCTTTAAATATGGGAATTCTATAGAATCTCTCCAGTTGGACGAAAAGACACAAAAAACAGATTTGGTTTATCTAAGGATGGCGGAAATCTGGGGGACAAATTCACATTGTAAGAGAATGCAAGTTGGATGTTTAATAGTAAAAAATAAATCGATTATTTCAGATGGATATAATGGGAGCCCTTCAGGATTTCCGAATCGATGTGAAGACGACGAAAATACAACTCTTCCGTATGTTCTTCATGCGGAGGCAAATGCAATTACTAAATTGGCAAAGAGCACAAATAGCTCAGATGAATCTACCGTCTATATCACAGCTTCCCCTTGTTTTGAGTGTTCTAAACTCATTATTCAATCTGGAATCAAAAGAGTGGTATTTAAAGACCTTTATCGAAAACCAGAATCGCTTAGTTTCTTATTCCAAGCAGGAATAGAGGTAGTTAGAATTGGAGAATTAAATTAAGAAAATATATGGAAATACAAAAAGAAATAAAAAAAGAAAAGAACATTCAGGTACTCGCAGAGGAATTTATTAGATTAAGAGATGAAAGAAGTTTTAAGAATCTTTACGAGAGGGTAAAACCTGGAGTGTTGAATCATTGCTATGGAATTTTGAAGGATATTGAATCATCAGAAGACGCCTTTTTGAATGCTATGTCTAAGGTTTGGCAGAAGATCGATCAGTACGACAAATCGAGGGGAAATTTTTCTACCTGGTGTTACAACATAGCCAGGAACGAATCTCTTCTCTTGCTTAAAAATAGAAAAAAATATGTCCATCTTTCAATAGAAGATCTCGATTATTCGTCAGCAAAGAATGAAGAGAAGAACCCTTCTTATTCTATAGAGGAGGATCCTCTTTGGAGGTTTGCTAACGAAGGGGATAATATAGATGACATGTACGAAACCGCAATTGAAGAAATTAGATCCCTCCCAACTCTTTACAGAGATATCATGATTGACCGAGAAATTAATGGGATGAAATATAAAGACATAGCAGAAAAATATGGAATCAAGAAAAGATCTATTGCCACCCGAATCAGACGTGCCAGAAATAAAATTCGTTTGAAGATGGAGGAAAATAAGTAATTTACTCTATAATGTATAAAATCTTTTTATGTTTAGAATTTTTAAGGTAATAAAAGAAATAATGCTCTTTAGAGAATATCTAGGAGTTATAAAAAAAGAGTCACTAGATTCTCCCGAGTGGAGTAAGCTTCGACTTAGAAAAGATTGGTTCGGTAGAATTTATACCGTAATTAATCTCCCACCAGAGGTAACAAAGTCTCCGGACTTCCCTAAATATGCAAGGCCTTCTTTTGTTTTTGAACAAATTAAGCCAGTTAACGAATACTTGACAAAATTGAGTCTTCAAGAATTGATCTCCCCTCTTTTAAATCCAGTAGAAGGGACAGATGAAGAATCATTCTTGGTTATCTATAATTTTGTATTTAGACAGATTTCTTGGCTTTGGATTATAAGATTCGTTATGGAGATATTTGGAATTTATCTTTTAATTGCCAATTTATCTTATTTTCATTCCTTGATCTGATCTTATGAATTTAGAGCCAATTAGAAATGAATTAGAGAAGAAGCTGGCTATTTTCGAAGATCCAAATTTTATATTTGCAGAAGAGGAACACACCTATCACTACAAAGGTGTTAAATATGAATCTGTAACTTCTTACATTAAAAAATTTAAGGAGGCTTTTAATAAAGAGTATTGGTCTAAAAGAAAAGCACAAGAAAGGGGGGTAGATGTTTCCCTGGTTTTAAATGAATGGCAGATAAAAGCAGAAGAAGCTAACGATCTGGGAACAAAAGTCCATAAATGGATAGAAGATTTCTGGGGAGGTAATCCAAGAGATCTTACCTCGGAAGATGATCCTAGACTTGTTGAAAGAGTTGATAAATTTTTAGATCTATACGAGAAAAAATTTAAAAATTTAGTTCCCCTTTCGTCTGAGCTTAAGATATTTTCTAAGAAGTGGAGACTTGCCGGAACTATAGATCAGCCTTTCTTAATGTGGGACGAAAAACAACGAAAGGTGATTTTTCTGATCGGAGACTGGAAGACCAATAAAGAGTTTAGATACGATGATCATCCAAAAGGAAAATATAAGAAGCTTCTTCATCCTTTTACCCATCTATGGGCTAATCATCTAAATGAATACTCTATTCAGGTTAGTCTTTATAGATTGATTTTAGAAGATGAAATAGGGCTAGAGACTGACGGGGGATTTCTATGTCACATTGGACCAGAAGGACCTGCAAAAATACATCCAGTCAAAGATCTTAGAGAAATTCTAAAAACGTATCTACAACACAACAGGGAGGATTTTGATATATTTGATGTGTAAGTGAAACTTTTAACTAATTCAAACGTAAAAATAATAAATTTAAGAAATGACAAAGAAAAAAGAAACAATCGCTGCTAGTGAAATCCAATCTGGATTTTCTCAAGTTTCACCGGGTAATTATGCCGATACATTCATCGACAAATTAGACCATGAAAAAATCTCCGGATTAGAGAAAGAATTAAATGATCTGAAAGAAAAAAATTCTAAGAAGCTTTATGCAGTAAAGATGGATGAAAAATTATTATCAACCCTAATTGATTTTATTTCTTCCCATGCGGAATGGAATCAAACTGAAGCTTTGGGAGTCATTGAAATCCATAAGACTCTGACTGAGATCAAAAAAGAAGGAGTAAAAGACAAAACTATCTTTTTGAATGCTCTCCCATTAGAAGCTACCCACTATTTTCTTTCTAAGACAAAAGGAAAGGGACTAAAAGAAGCACAGAGTTTTATCTCTCTTTATAAACCTCTTGCAATTGCATTAGAAGAAATTAAGAGCGATGCAGCAAAAGTACAGGGACTAGAAAAAGAGTTATCTGCAGCTCAGCAAGGAATAGAAACAGCTTAATCCTCCTTCTGACAAAAAAGAGCACACATTCTTGTGCTCTTTTTTGTATTTGGGGGTTTGTACATTTTTAAAGATATATAAAACCAGAACTAAATGAATAAAAAGCTTTTATATTATTTGATAGGTTTCCTGTCGGTATTATTGGCATCTACTGCTGCATTTTTTTCTATAGCGGGACTATCAAAATTGTTTGCCGGAGCATCTACCCCTGTTATCATAATGGCATCTTCTTTGGAGATTTCAAAACTTATCATAGCTTCTTTCTTATACAGATACTGGAAAACCGTATCAATTGCTCTTAAATCCTATTTATTAATTGCAACTGTTATTATTATGACTATAACTAGTATAGGAATTTACGGGTTTTTATCTTCTGCATATCAAAATACAAAGAATTCTTATGACTTGTCATCTACATTTACCGATTCTTTGAATTCAAAAAAATTATATTACGAAACCTACGTATCTACATATCAAAAACAGATTGGTCAACAAAACGAAAGATTAAATCAACTTAACTCTATTCGTAACTCTCAAGAGAATCGCTTAAATAATCAAACCGGTTCATCGTATCAAAATACAAAAAGTTCTAGATTAACGGATAACCAAATTGAAATAGTTTCTAAAGATATTGACCGTTTGAATAAAATTGTTTTACAATACACAGATTCCATTAATAAATTAACAGTTGCAGCTACTCAATCTAAGCTTAAAAACAATCTAACATCTGATTTGGGACCGTTGCAGTTTATCTCTGGAATTTTAAATGTACCGATGGATTCCGTGGTAAATATTCTAATAATATTATTCATTGTGGTATTCGACCCGCTAGCTATTTGTCTAGTACTAGCTTATAATTTCATGAAGAGTGACTTTGAATCTTCTGACAGCGAAAAGAATGAAAAATTATCAAATTTATCGGAGAAAGATACAGAAGAAAAAATTAAAGACGACTCGGAAAAGAATTTTCAAATAGAAGAGATTGAGATCGAGGAGGATAAAAATTTAATCACGGATGATGATTTGGAAGACACTCAAAATTTTGAAAAAATCTCAGAAGAAATTGAATCAAAAGAAGGCGACAAAATTCCACAAAAAATCATAGAAGAACATAAATCCGAAGATGAAATTATAGATGAATTCCCAACTTCTCTAGCTGAAGAAGAGTTAAGCGTGATACTGGATGAACCCGTATTTAAAAATCACTCGGATTCTGTTTCAGGATATTATGGAGACGTTCCTCTAGATGGTAACGGAGTATTTACTCAGGAGGGAGAAATTCTTCCTGTAAATGCAAATAAAAAAAAAGAGGCTATTGATGAGTCTTCTAAAGTCTACATCAATCCCACAAGATTATAAATGATAATAGGAGCAACCGGATATATTCCAGGAACAACAGAGTACAACTATGAAGGAGGAAATGCTTCTGATGAGTCTACTCTTTATCTTGCAGATAGTAATACCAGTAAGAATGTTTTCATTCCTGGAGGATCTGCTGAATTTTTAGTAGATTATGCCATAATTGCCCGTAACCAAACGGCTCTAAGAAGAGTAAACCTAACATTTGCTAACTTTAATGATCCGGTAAATGTTAGGTTTTATAATACTGCCCTTAATGTAGCTTGGCAAAAATATACGGAGGAAACTCTTAGTCTTGTGAGTTTTTTCCATCCTATCCAGAATTTTTCTAATTACCAAAAGCAAACTTTTAACATTCCGGCTAGAACTACGATTAATTTTGATATGGGAAACTTCGATGAGACTTTTGGAGAAGTAAGTTTAATTATGGTCCAAGCTGAATATCTTCCTCATCTTACTGTAGATCCCTATAATGTGATATATTGGAACTATAAAAATTCACCCAGATATGTAATGGGGGAGTTTATGGTTTTAACCGGTGCAATTAAAACTACAGGAAACTGGTATGGATGGCAGGTAGATCCAACACTAGAGCCAGAATATGACGGAATAACTCCTGGATTTGTATTTACTAATCCGACAGATTTTACTGTTAGAATTTCAATATTAACTGCTAACTAAGATGGCAACTAGACCTATTATATGCCCACCAAATTTTCCTGGATTTATTTTCTATAAAGATAAATTTGTTTTAGAGGAAGGAAATACAAAAACTACATTCTTTGATCTTTCTTCACTTCTTATTGGGGTGAGTTCGTATTCCAGACTTAAAATAACTCTTCAGCCTAGTACTTCTGTACTTCTCAGTCAATCTGACTTGGTAGACGATGAGGGCTTCGTGAGATGGATTGCTATCAAAGCAGTATACCCCTCTCCAGTGAGCCCTATTCTTTATAATTCAGAAGTTTCTTTCGTTCCGGGATATCCTAGACCAACCAACGGAACCCCACAAAATCAAAAATATTTAACTTGGACTTACGAAGGAAATACATACCCATTGGGTGAATTGATGGTTCTCTCAGGAAACCCTGCAGGATCTGTAGATGCTGAATCCACTGGATGGAATCTTTCTAGTCAAGACATTAAATATGCTGGTGGAGGAATAACTATTACAAATCCCCACGACGCAATGATAGTAAAATTAGAAATAATGGTTGCTAGATAGAAAAATTGAAAAAGGGATTGAATATATAAAGGAAAAATTTCCTTAAAATAAGGAAGATATATAATTGGTAAAAAAACAATCAGGAAAATGGATTTAATAACAAAACTGCAAAATCTAAAAGAGTCCACTCAATCTAGAGAGGTTAGGGATTTATGCGACGTTTACATCAGCGAGCTAAAGAACGGTAATCCGGTCAACGAATCTCAAATTATGGAGTCTTTGGATTCTGAGACAAAAAATACAATTTCTCCCATTGAGGCTTTGAGAAACGAGGAACTAGAAAGATCTAGATTTAGAGCTCAAATGCTTGCAGAATCTTGGGGCGGAATGAATACCTTTAATACTTCTAAGAACTCGGGTTCTTATGTAGATGGAGAAAAGAAAGAGGAAAGAAATCCTAGTCAAGTGGAAGGTAAGCTAAACGAAGCTTTATCCGGAATGGCTAAGTTTGACAAAGCTGCAGGATCTTTTATTGATTCTAACAAAGTTGAGAACTTAGGAATTGTGGAATCTATTCTTTCTTTTACAGAAAAGGGAATATATGAACATGCTAGCTTTAAACTTCTTTGCGAAAATTTTGTTAATTTAATAAAGAACAAATCTTTTCCTGAATTTTGGGTTGCGGAGTCTTTTGTCTCCGAATTTTCTAACTTTGCTTGGGATTCTAATGTTAAAGAAGTTGTAAACAGAGTTTCTGAATCTATTAATACTTTTAGACCTGAGATCGAAGTTTCTAAAGCCCTTTATCAAATTGAAAATTCCGGAAACTCTGATTTCTATTCACCTGTAAAAGAATCTCTTTCAAAGTGGTTAGTTTCTGAGTCTAAGTCAATTCCTGCTCTTTCTAGAGAATTAGGAGTTTGGTCTTTCAATCCGATTGTTAAAAATTTAATCAATGGACTTTCTATACTTGAGTCTAATTCTTCAAAAGTTAATATCCCAGCTATCAATGGAAATTCAGAAGTTCAAAAGGTTTATTCTCCTGTTTTAGTTGAAGGCGGAAAAACAATTTTTGCAATAGGAAAAACTTTATTTGAAGGATCTTCCGAAGGAATCAAAAAACTTACCAAAAATGATTCTAAATATTTAGACAAAGATTTCTTAGGTCTTCTTGAGTCTTTCTATTCAGAGGGAGTTAAAGTTGATTCTAATGGGGTTTCTATCTATAAAGGAGACACAAGAATCTCTATCATAGAAGAAAATGAACAGCCTAAAATCTATATTAACGGAGATGCTGCTAGATTTGATGACTACAATCAACTTGCAAAAATTATCTCTTTAAAAATTTCAAGTTCTCTTGGAGTTAATGAAAGTAAATTTATCTACAACGTTATTAGACTTTATGAAAACTTCGAACGAATCGTAGAATTAGATTTTGCTAAATCTGTAGTTTCTAAAGTTTATGAAGGAGCATCAGTAAACCTTATTAAATGGGAAGGCAAAATGTACCTTCAGAAGGTAAATGAGTCAATGAGAGAAAATTCTTTGTATTCTGTTAACGGAACGCAGGCTTCTAATATAGTAAAAGACTTTTTGAGATATGACATTTCAGAAGGTTTAACTGAGTTCTTAGACGGAGAGAAGAGAATTAAATCTATTATGATCAATGATAGGAAGAAAGTTATCGACAATATTTCTATCGTAGAGAGCGAAATGAAGAAGATCGAATCTCTAGTATCTACAAATCCTCTTTATAAAGGATCAAAACAACTTTCAGAAGCTTATTCTATTCTAGAAAAAGAATTACAAATTCTTAAATCTAAATGGTCTTCTATTAATTCCGAACTTGACTCTATCGAGAATAATCCAGAAATAATTCAGGATCTAATGGAAGATTCTAAATTTACAGTTGGAGACTATGTGAAGGTAAAAGAAAACGGCAATACCGGAAAAATTATATCGGTTGACACAACTTCAGGTTCTTATACTGTTCTTTTAGATAGTGGAAAAACTGGAGACTATGGTGTTGAAGACATCGTTGATCTTGAAGATGCTTTTCAAAAATCAGGAGACGAAAACGAAGAAGCCAGTGAGGTAAAAGAATCAACTCAACCTTTAGCTAAAGCCCCTTCCTCCGGTAAAACCCCACAAGGTAAAACACCAGCTCAAGTTATGAAATCCAGTATTTCAATTGCACCTTCTGCTAAATCTCAGGATGAATCAGGAAAGAAATATGTTGAAGATCTTAAAGATGCAGATCTTAAAGAGGCTCCTGGTAGTGGAAATAAATCTACAGATTTTGAAGTTAACGATGAGATTGGATACAATTTAGAAGAATCTAGTCAGCCATCTTTAGCTACTGCTCCAGAAGGAAAGCCAAAAGGAACTAACATGGCTACCGAATGGGAAAAATCTGGTCTAAAATCTATGAATTTAGCTACTACCCCGGGTAAAGAAGAAGGAGATTCTGATTATAAAGTAGAATATCCAGATCTTAAAGCAGATAAACCTCAAATAATTGGAGATTCTAATCTGGCAACTGCTCCAGCAACGGGTAAAAACAAAGTGAGTGAATCTGATCTTTCTAAACTTGATAACGGAATGGCAAATACTCCAGGATCAAAAATTGAAGATTCGGGTTACGAAAATAAGATTAATATCCCTAAAGCTAACAGTCCCGAAATTAATGATCTGTCAACTATGAATTTAGCTGATGCTCCTGAAAAAGGGGCTAAAGTTCCTACCAAAGATAAAACAAACCCTAG
>Ga0114976_10001969_pt1 | contig 12932 bp, 10 predicted proteins | sample S_130805_EF_Meta_FD_87319 | JGI IMG/M metagenome (GOLD analysis project Ga0114976, IMG submission 87319) | Freshwater microbial communities from Lake Simoncouche, Canada to study carbon cycling - S_130805_EF_MetaG | ecosystem: Environmental > Aquatic > Freshwater > Lake | place: Lake...
GACGAACGTGCTGGATTATTAAACAATGTATATTTGGCGGCAGGAATTTTATCAAATGGCATGTGATAATCCATTTCCTTCTCACCTTGTTCAATTCCATCATAAATATCAGGTAAAATTACATCTGGAATCACACCCATTAATTGGGTAGTTCCACCGTTAATTCTGTAGAATTTTTGTATGGTAACTTTCACTTCACCGTATCCACGAGGAAACATTGCCGATTTACCACCTTGAAGGGGCATCATGGTTTGCACAGTACCTTTTCCAAAGGTTGTATTTGTACCCACAATAATTGCGCGTTTATAGTCTTGTAAAGCTGCAGCCAAAATTTCAGATGCCGATGCACTGTAAGTATTTGTTAAAATAACCAATGGTCCTGCAAATTGAATTTCCGGATCTGGATCCGGAGCTTGTTGTATACGCTGACTCGGGTCTTTTACTTGAACAATTGGTCCTTCTTTGATAAACAAACCACCCATATCAATTGCGTCAGCCAAACTTCCCCCTCCGTTATTTCTTAAATCCATGACTATACCATCTACTTTTTCTAGATTTAATTTTTCAAGCTCTAAACGAATATCTTCACTGCTGTGTCTGCCTCTTCCTTGGGCGGCAAAATCGGCATAAAAACTCGGCAATTGAATTAATCCAAATCGTTTCCCTTTAAAATTCACAATGGCACTTCTCGCATAACTTTCATCAATTACAACAACTTCACGAACAATGGGTATAACATGTATACTACCATCTGGTTTCTTAACTGTTAATCTAACTTCAGTTCCTTTCTTGCCACGAATCAATTGAATTGCATCGTCTAACTTCATGTCTACAATATCAACTGGATCCGCTTTTCCTTGGGCAACTTTCAATATCAAATCGCCCGCTTTTAATTCGCCTTGGCGCGCACTGGCACTACCAGGAACAATGCGTTCAACTTTTACATACCCATCTTTTTCAGATAAAGTAGCTCCAATTCCTTCTAATTTACCCGTCATAGAAATGTCGAAATTCGCTTTTTCTTCAGGCGGGAAATAATTTGAATGTGGATCATAAATTTCAGTTATACAGTTCGCATAAAGACTCAATTTGTCTTTTTGGTCCATTTTTCGCCAACGCTTAAACCAATCTTTACAGAATTTTAATGTTTCAGTTCTCGCTTTCAATTCAAGCGTATCAAAAGGCAATATTTTAACAATTGCAGAATCTTTTTTTTGCTTTACGTTATCTTGATCTTCAATTTTGCGGTATAAACGATCAATGGTTTGAAACTGCAACCAATTTTTCCAGTCATTTTTCAATGACTCTAAATTTGGCTTATATTTCACAACCTTATTTTCAAGCAAATAACTTTGATTTGATTTGTAATTCAACGGAGACGATAATTCTTTTTCAATGAGTGGCTCAAGAACATTTAAACGAACCATCAATATAGACCATGCAGAATCTAAAAAATCATATCGACCCACTTTAATTTGATCATCAATGGATTTTTTAAATACACTCAGTTTATTGATATCTTCTTGGGTGAAAAAATGCTTATCGTCATCCAAATTATTCAAAAGGTTTTCATAAACCATTTCTGAAAACTTATCGTCAAGTTTCAATGGTGCATAATGTTGATCTGACATTGCATCAGTTAACCTAATAAGTAATGGCTCATTTCCATTGCCTTGTTTGTTACTGCAAAAAACCAAAACAACCATTACGGCCGCTATACTCGTGAGGGAAACCCATCTATTCATTTTCATCTAATAATATAAAATAAAGACTTAATTTTATTTCTTTCCTTTTTTATCTTGATTTTTTTCGGCTTCATCATATGCCTTCAAACCTAAAGTATCAATTCCTTGGTCAAAAATAATATCAACTGGAATTTTTGCTTTTTCTAACTTCGCCAAATCACCTTGCAATGAGGTTTTGATGATTCCACGTTCTTGCAACATTTTATCAACGCCAATTTTGTCACCATCGCCTTGTAAATGAAGCAATTCCGCAGCCAATTTTTCTATTACCAATTTCATCGCAACAACATTAACGGTATAACCCTTTTTGCCAGCAACAATACAACCACTATTTAATAAAGTATTAAATGTAATCATATTGGCTTTACCATGGGCACTTGACGCACCAAAACGAACTGAGCGAAATACAGATGCAACAAATGTTACATAGTAATCATCTAAAGTCCCTGTCAATTCGCCTTTATTAAACAATTGGGTCACCATATACAATCCCAATACGTCGGCTTTACATTCTTCTATGGCAGAATAATCTGCACCCAAAGCTTCACGGACGGTTTTATTTGGATCTGCAACTAAATTTTTCACACCCAACCCATGTGCAACCTCGTGGAACATAACATTTGCAAAAAACGCATCGAAAAGAATGTTCTTGTGTTGAGATGGGTCAACCAAAATGAGAGAAATAGGTCTAACCATTTCTTCAAATTTAGCTTTCATGGTGTTTTTTAATTGAGACCTCCTTGTACCGTAATATTTTTGCAATACTTCATCATTTGGTAAATTAACCGCAATTGTTTTACTACCGGCATTGCAATCACCCGCATAATAAACTGCATCAAAAACAGCCAATTGACTCAATGATGCATTTGGTTTTTGAATTGGTGGGTAGCCTTGAATGTCAATCATATCTCCTGATGGCATAATGTTACCATTTTCATCGATTTGATTTACACCGGTATTGTTTGTGATTTCAGGTTTATATGCTGTTTCAACCGGAATATTCGCTTGAAGTTCTGGCAAATAAGAAACATATTTTTCTAATTTCGCTCCCCATTCTCTATCACGCACCAATACATAAGCTTCAAACGAAGTTTTTGTACCCAATAATTTATCTTCATAATTTTCAATTGGACCTATAACGATATCTAAGTGAGATTTCAATGTCATCCATTTTATGTCCGACATGATATATTGATTTGATGTAATTGCCATAGCCCGTTCTCTCAAGTAAATAGAAAAAAGTCTATCTTCTTTTTCAATTGCAGTTGAGGCCTTCATCATTTCTTGCACAACAAATTGTATATCTTTTTCAAAAAGATTATTGTAATCTATCAAACCTATTTCATTCCCGTTGGTTAGGGGAAAGCGCTCCATCATCATGGGCATGTCTGGCATTTTTGGCTTTTCACCTTTCTTAGGAGGTGGAGGCGGCATCAAATCTGCTTTGGTAAGTGGCTTAACAATGCTGTATGGCAGCATCAACCTCTGGCGAAAATTAGTGGGAACAGTATTGATATCAAAATTCTCAGGATAAAAATTCCCTCCCTTCGGTTTAGCACCGTATCCTTGTAAAAATGGTTTATCGTCATTCAATCGATCCCATGGGCCGTAATTGATCTCTACAAATCTGCGTAGCGTATCATTTTTGATTCCCTCGAGTGCTTTCGATTTTTCTTTGAACGCTTGTTTCCAAAAAATTTCATCCACTTTTTGGGCAGCTTTTATCAAATGTACCAAACATTTTCTCTCAGCTTCACTTAACAATGCAGTATCCGTTTTGAGGGATATTTTCTTATAACTTGCTAATCTCTCAGCAACGGGGTAACCCTTTACCGCCTTTTGACCAAATGAAACAGAAGTTGAAAAAACAACCATTGCTATCATTCCGAAACGATAGAATTTATTTAATGTCATTTTACAAAAATATGCGGTTAATCATGTTAAAAAAACAGCAACCTTTAAATAATTTAAAATAAACGACAAAAATATAGTTTCTACCGATTTGAATAACTTCAATATGAATTTTCGAGCATCTTTGTACTCGATTTTTATTTCCAATCATTTGATCCCTCTAATTAGCTCAGAACTTACAGATAAGCTATTGCTATCGATGCCCAATCACTATGGCACCATAGCTGTAAATGGAACTACTTTTCCTATTAGTTTTATGGAATTAAGTAAACCAACAGGCAAATATGTTTACCGGGTATTTATCAAGATTTTTAATCTATTTGGAAGGAAAGGATATATCCGCATCATCGGAAATGCCTGCGCACCAGGAATTACATTTCCAGATTTGGGAAATATTAAAACCAAAGAACTATTAAATAATACAGAAAATAATTGTGGTGTTTTAATTGCCAATGTTTTAGGGAATGAAAATTACGAATTTGGATCAACCATTCCTGCAGAGCCATTTATGGTTATTTATCTCAATGACAACCTCTCTTCTATCCAAGATTATTTACAATTGTTTTCATCCAAGTATAGGGTTCGTGCTCAAAAAGTTTTAAAAAACAGCATAGATATCAGTTCTAAACCACTGCATGAATTACCCCCCAACGAATGGATTTCTCAATGCGGAAAATTGCTATACCATTCTCTTCAAGACAAAACAATTGCCATTGGTCAAAACCTATCGCAACTCATTCATTGCTATCAAAAATCTTTAGGCTCAAATTTTAAAGTTTTTGGTTATTACCTCGATGGTAAAATTGTGGGTTTTATTAGTTTTATTCAAGATAACAACATACTCCATGCCACTCATTTGGGAATTGATATGAAACTTCCTTTACAATACTCTCTTTATCAACGAATGATGTATGATTTAGTAAGTTATTCCATTGAAAACGAACTTACTTTTATTAATCTCGGTAGAACAGCAACTGAAATAAAAAGCACCATTGGCGCGGTTCCAATAGAAAATAGTTTTATCATTTTTACAAAAAATCCCATACTACATTTTATTAACCAAGCGTACACCAAATATATCCATAAAAAACCTGAATTCATTCTCCGCAATCCATTTAAAAACTGAAACTACTATATTTGTAACTCATGAAAAAAATAGTCTTTGCAATCATTTCGGCATTTTTCGCGGTATTGAATGCCCAAATCACAACCAATAAACCAGGAAGTAAATATGAATTCACCAAGGTTGCAGAAACGCAAAAACCATCAGTAAAAGACCAATGTAAGACTTCTACATGTTGGAGCTACAGTACACTTTCAATGTTAGAATCTGAACTGATGCGTTTGGGAAAAGGCAATTACGATTTAAGCGAAATGTACATCGCCCGTTGGGCTTATGTAGAAAAAGCAATTACCTATGTGAGAATGAATGGGAAACATCAATTTGAACAAGGCGGAGAAGGACACGACATTCCATATATCATGAACAAATATGGAATAGTGCCTGAAACAGTTTATACAGGCTTGATCAATGGAAAAACCAGACACAATCACAATGAACTCATCGATGTACTTAAAAGTTACATGGAAACCATTGTAAAAAAAGACCCCACTATATTGGGCAAAGAGTGGATTGAAGGTTTAGAAGGAATTCTTGATGCATATTTAGGTAAAATTCCTACCGAATTTGAATACAATGGTAAAAAATATACGCCTATTACTTTTGCTCAAAGTTTAGGCATCAATTTAGATGATTACGTAGTTCTAACCTCCTTTACGCACCATCCCTTTTACAAACCTTTTGCTTTAGAAGTTCCAGACAATTGGGTAATGCAAACCGCTTTTAATGTCCCTCTTAATGAATTTGTTGACAATATAAAAAATGCTTTAAAAGATGGATATTCACTTGCTTGGTCTGCAGACGTTGGAGAAAAAGGATTTTCATTTAAAAATGGCATTGCCATTGTGCCTTTGCATGATTCATTAATTCAAAAAATGGGTGCTGATAACAAAGGATTTAACGATGCTGGCGCGAATAGATCCGGGAACGTTTTTGAGACTCCTTGCGCAGAACTTGAAATCACTGAGTCAATGCGTCAAGAAGCCTTTGATCTGCAAAAAACAACCGACGATCATGGAATGCATATTACCGGTATCTATACAGAAAAATCTACAGGAAAAAATTTCTATGAAGTTAAAAATTCTTGGGGTGTAAATAATCCTTGCAACGGATATTTATTTGTAAGCGAACCTTATGTTCGTTACAAATCTATTTCTATTATGTTGCACAAAAATGGATTATCTAAAGTTACTAGAAAAAGCCTAGGTCTTTAATAAAAAATTAATAAATTGTTATCAAAAATTAAATTGATAACATATAAATTATATCCAATTGACACAAAAAAAATATTAAGGGCATATTGAAATCGTTTCTTTGCATGAAGATATTTTTATGCAAAGAAAAGACCTGCAAGTATGTGTAATAAGTGACCTACATCTGGGGACCTTTGGTTGTCATGCAAATGAAATTGTTCGATATTTAAAAGGAATCAATCCGAAAATTCTAGTTTTAAATGGCGACATCATTGACATTTGGCAATTCCGTAAAAAATACTTCCCACCAGCTCACATGCAGGTTATCCGTGAAATTTTGAAATTAATGGAAGATGGAACTATGGTTTATTATATTACTGGAAATCATGATGAAGCTTTAAGAAAATATTCAGGTACCCGATTGGGAAATTTACTTCTTGACGACAAATTAGTACTTGATCTTGATGGAAAGAAGACATGGATTTTCCATGGAGATGTATTTGATTCAACAACCAAAGGGAGTGCCAAAATTATTGCCAAATTAGGGGGACAAGGATATGACTTCCTTATTTGGATGAATCATTGGTTAAATAAAATTTTAACATTTCTTGGTAAAGACAAAATGAGTTTTTCCAAAAAAATTAAAAATAGTGTTAAAAAAGCGGTTGCATGGATTGGAGATTTTGAACAAACTGCAGGTGAATTGGCTATTGAAAAAGGTTTTGACTATGTTATTTGTGGACATATTCACCAACCCCAACAAAGAACAATTACCAATGAAAAGGGTTCTGTGGTTTATTTAAATAGTGGCGATTGGATTGAAAATTTAACTTCATTAGAATACGATAAAGGCGAATGGAATATTCATCAATTTGAAACGCTTAAATCACAAATAAATTACAACAAAGAGTACCAACGCACGCCTAAAGTTCCTGATGTGATTACTGAGCAAGTCGCATTCTGGATTCAAAGCGTTTTATAATGAAAATTTTATACGCAGTTCAAGCCACTGGCAACGGACACATTGCAAGGGCTATTGAAATGATGCCACATTTGCAAAAATTTGGTGAAGTGGATGTGTTCTTAAGCGGAAGTAATTCATCTTTAAACCCCAATTTACCCGTTAAATACAGAAGCAGTGGTTTAAGTCTTTTTTACCGAAGTACGGGAGGTTTAGACTATAAGAAAATTATTTCACAAATAAGTATTTCTAGAATTCAAAAAGAATCAAGAGAATTGCCAGTAAGTAATTATGATTTAATTCTAAATGATTTTGAATTTATTTGCGCCAACGCCTGTAAAATAGCTAACAAAAAAATGATTCATATAGGGCATCAGGCAAGTTTCGTGTCGAAAAATGTTCCCCGCCCGAATAAATCTGATGTTGTTGCTGAATGGGTATTAAAAAATTATTGTAAAAGCAATAAAAATATCGGTTTTCACTATGAAGCCTATGAAAATTGGATTTTGCCACCTGTAATCAAACAAAGCCTGTGGAATGCCATACCTACGAACAAGGGACATATTGCTGTTTACTTACCTCAATATTCCGACACTCATCTTTATAGCGCCTTTAGTTCGCAACCTAAAATTAAATTTGAAGTATTTTCAAAACATATTCAAACTCAAAAAACTGAACAGAACATTACATGGATGCCTATTGATAATGAGAACTTTGCAAATAGTTTAATTCACTGTCATGGCATAATAACGGGAGCTGGATTTGAAACACCCGCGGAGAGTTTATTTTTGGGTAAAAAAATGTTATTGATTCCAATAAAAGGGCAATACGAACAACTGTGCAATGCCGAATCATTAAAGAAGTATGGAGCGCAAATTGAATACGACATTGATTATTACTTTGGAAGTAAAATAAATCAGTGGTATTATGAAAATATTCCAACAATTCATTTAGAAATGCCAAATTTTTTACCTACCGATCAAATTGTCGAAAAGGCAATGCTGATTGCAATGGCATAAATTCGCATTTGTACAATCTAAATTCTATAAAAGTTTTTGCGGCGTATTGCTTTGCAAATATTATCTTCGCAGCAATTTAAACTATCATGATAATTGGCGTACCTAAAGAAATCAAAAACAACGAAAATCGCGTTGCTTTAACCCCGGCTGGGGCTAGTGAATTGGTAAAAAACGGTCACACGTTGTATGTACAAACTACAGCTGGAAACGGAAGTGGTTTTTCAGATGAGGAATATATTGGTGCAGGTGCAAAAATCCTTCCCAGCATTGAAGAAGTATATGGCATTGCCGAAATGATTATTAAGGTTAAAGAACCTATTGAATCTGAATATCCTTTAATCAAAGAAAACCAATTACTTTTCACCTATTTTCATTTTGCTTCTTACGAACCATTAACACATGCTATGATCAAAAGTAAGGCAGTTTGTTTGGCTTATGAAACAGTTGAGCGCCCAGACAGAAGTCTGCCTTTGTTGGTTCCAATGAGTGAAGTTGCGGGTAGAATGAGTATCCAAGAAGGTGCTAAATATCTTGAAAAACCTATGGGTGGACGTGGAATCCTTTTAGGAGGTGTACCAGGTGTAAAACCTGCAAACGTTATTGTATTGGGTGGTGGTATAGTTGGTACCCAAGCAGCAAAAATGGCTGCTGGATTAGGTGCTAACGTAACATTGATGGATATTAGTTTGCCTCGACTACGTCAACTAGACGATACAATGCCGGCAAACGTAAATACACAATATAGCAACGACTATAACATCAGAGAAGCTATTAAAACTGCTGATTTGGTAATTGGTGGTGTTTTAATACCTGGAGCAAAAGCTCCAAAATTAATTACCCGCGACATGTTGCCAACTATGCGTAAAGGTGCAGTGATTGTTGACGTTGCAATTGATCAAGGTGGTTGCTTCGAAACATCGAAACCAACAACTCATGCTGAACCCTGTTATGAAATTGATGGTGTAATTCACTATTGTGTTGCAAACATGCCAGGTGCTGTTCCTTATACCTCAACACTTGCACTTACAAATGCAACACTTCCTTATGCAGTACAATTGGCTAATAAAGGATGGAAAAAAGCTTGTAGCGACAACCAAGATCTTAAACTAGGTTTGAACGTTGTAAATGGTGATGTAGTTTACAAAGGTGTGAGTGAAGCATTTAACCTTCCTTATACTCCTGTTGAATCAATTTTGAATTAATTTTCAATTAAACACATACAAAGGGGAAAGGATATTTATCTTTTCCCCTTTTTTATACGAACAAAATGCTTGTAAACCACAAAATATACGGCGCTGAAAATACTAAGCCCATTTATATTCTTCATGGTATTTTTGGTATGCTCGACAATTGGCACAACATTGCCAATCACCTTTCAAATCAATACCGTGTAATCACTTTTGACGCCCGAAATCATGGCAAATCATTTCATAGCGATGACAGCTCATATGTGGCGATGGCAAACGATTTGAGGAATTTGATGGACTGCATGAACGACAAAGAAGCCGACATTATTGGACATTCAATGGGCGGAAAAACATCTTTATTGTTTGCCGACATGTATCCTGAAATGGTAAAAATACTAATTGCCGTTGATATTGCGCCTAAACAGTACCACCCCGGGCATATAGAATATTTCAAGGCATTTAGAGAAGTAGATTTTTCACAAATTCACTCACGAAAAGAAGCAGAATCTGCTTTTCTACCTTTCGCTCCAGACATGGGAGTTCGTCAGTTTCTATTGAAGAATTTGGAAGCCGATGCCAACGGAGGTTATAAATTAAAAATCAACTTACCCGCCATTGAAAATTATTACGAGGAAATTATTGGTGGTCTTGAATTTAAAAATGCGTTCACCAAATCTACCCATTTTATCTTGGGAGAAAAAAGTGGGTATTTAAAAGAAACTGATAAACCTTTTATTGAGCAACATTTCCCCACTGCTTGTTACCATACCGTTTCAAAAGCAGGACATTGGGTACATGCCGATAATCCCTCAGAATTTTTATCAATAATAAATCAAATTCTATAGCATCTCGAATTTTAATATTATTTTCGAATTTTATGCGCTATCTAATTGCCATTAAATATTTTCTTATTTATTACCTTTTTTTCATTTCGAATGAAATGAATGCATATAATATTATCCTCCAAGATACCCCAAAAGTTCAAAATTCCGATACCCTAACCAGCAAAAAAATTCAAGTTTTCTCAAACATAGACAAATCCTGGATCTTTTTAAACTTTGGTGCCGCGTATTATATAAATTATAGCGACATTGCCTTAAAATACCCAGATTTTACAAGCTTTCCTATTGCACTCGAATATCAACACCAAGGAAAATGGGTTGGAAGTTTAGATTACAATATTTATTTTGGAAACAATGTAAAAACTACTGGCTTTTTTAACAATATTTCCAATGAAAATGGAGATATAATTGACATTAATGGACACCCCGCGGTGATTCGTGCCAGATTGAGAGGATTTTCATCTCGTGCATACATTTCCAGGAATTTTTATCCATTTCAGAAATTCACTAAAAAACATTTGGCCTTGCAAATTGGAATTGGTGGTGGCTTTTCACAAACCTATATAGAATACCAAGTAGACCAGGGTACAGTTCCTCAAATTGAGGGTGATAATTTATCGGGCTACGACAAATTAGCTAGGGGTTACCAATTAGCGGAAAGAATTCGTATCCAATATTTTAACTTTAATGCGATTAGTTGCGTATTGGGTTTTGATTTTATTCATGGCGTGGCGCACAGTTTACGTCCTTGGGATTTTGGAAACAACAAAGCCGACAATACCCCAATCAACGAAATTACAACTGGGATTCATTTTGGTTTAATTATTCCCATTAGAATTGATCAAAAATTGAGAGATCAAGAATATTTTATGGATTAATATTTTGAAAGTTATTTATTCTTTTTTCATTTTCATTTTTGAGAGACTCATGCGCCTTGCCGGATTAATAAATCCCAAAGCCCGAGAAATGATCGTTGGACGTAAGTCACAAATTGATTTTATCAAACATTTCGAGCCAAAAAGGAACAAAAGAATTTGGATTCATGCAGCCAGTTTGGGCGAATATGAAATGGCTATTCCTTTGATTGAAGAAATTACCAAAATCATACCAAAATCAGAATTTATTATAAGTTTTTTCTCTCCATCCGGTTACAAAAACGCCAAATTGCTTTCAAATTGCACAAAGCTTTATCTACCATTTGATTCAGTTAAAAATGCGAAACAATGGATTCAAGAAATTAATCCCGACATTGCCATTTTTGTTAAATATGAATTTTGGCCAAATTTGATCAATGCATGCCATCAAAATAACATACCACTGTGGTATTGGAATTTCTTACTTAGAGATAAACATTTCATATTAAAACCACGGGCTTCTTTTTGGCAAAATGCTTTGAAAAAATGCGCTGGATTCTTTGCCCAAAATGAGAATACGGCAAAATTGGGAAATTCAATTCACTTGCCAAATATAAAGATCCTTGGTGACATTCGATATTTACGCACTCAAAAAATACAGTCTCAACTTACGGATGTCCCTACAAAAATCAAGGACTTCACCCATGGAAAAAGCACTTTAATTTTAGGAAGCTCATGGGAACCAGAAGAAACTGGGCTTTTGCATTATTTACAACGCAATTCACTGAATTCAGATCAATGTATAATAATTGCACCGCATGATATTGGGGAAGAGCACATTCAAATAATTGAAAAAATGTTCACCCCATTTGGCGTTGAAAGATTCTCTAATTCCAATGTCAATACAAACGTCAAAATTCTAATCATTGATAGTATCGGCTTATTATCGAGGTTATATGCATTTTCAGATTTGGCTGTAATTGGCGGTGCATTTGGAAAGGGTTTACATAATATTATTGAAGCATCTGCAGCTGGAGTTCCCGTGATATTTGGCCCCAATACGGCAAAGTTTCCTGAAGCAAAAGACTTCCTTCAAGCAAACATTGGATTTCAAGTAAACACGGTGGAGGAACTTTCTCAAAGAATTGAAAAAGAATTCAATTCTCCGGAATTAGGCTCACTCAAAGTGAGAACAAAATCTCATTTTGAGACCTGCATCCCGAACATTGAATTTCCGGTTAAGGAAATCCTTAATTTGACATAAAATCTGATTCAAATTTTCCTGTATATCATTTCAGTTTAGCAACAGATAGAAATATGACAAATTGACACAAAGAAATCTGATTTGTCATAAATTTTTGAGAAAATTGCAGTCAAAAATCGTTCAAAATGCCTTGGCATAATATTCGATAGATGAAGAGAGAAACTAACAATAATAAAAATCCAATAAAAAATATGTCAGTGAACATTAAACCATTGGCCGACCGAGTTCTGGTAGAGCCGGTTGCCGCAGATCTTAAAACAGCTTCAGGCATTATTATTCCTGATACCGCAAAAGAAAAACCACAAAAAGGACAAGTTGTTGCTGTAGGCACAGGGAAAGTAGATGAGCCCATGACTGTAAAAATTGGCGACACTGTTTTGTACGGCAAATATGCAGGTACTGAAATTAATGTTGAAGGCAAAGATTATTTAATCATGCGCGAAAGCGACATTTTAGCAATTTTATAAGTATAAAGAAATGGCAAAGAAAATAGATTTTAACGTAAGCGCACGCGATGGATTAAAACGCGGTGTAGATGCTTTAGCTAATGCAGTAAAAGTAACCTTAGGACCTAAAGGTAGAAACGTTGTTATAGACAAGAAATTTGGTGCTCCACAAGTTACCAAAGATGGTGTTACTGTTGCAAAAGAAATTGAATTGGTTGATCCAATTGAAAACATGGGTGCACAAATGGTAAAGGAAGTTGCGAGTAAAACTGCTGATATTGCAGGTGATGGCACAACTACGGCTACCGTTTTGGCTCAAGCGATCGTTACTGCTGGCTTGAAAAACGTTGCTGCTGGTGCAAATCCAATGGATTTGAAACGTGGTATTGA
>Ga0114976_10001972_pt1 | contig 12908 bp, 8 predicted proteins | sample S_130805_EF_Meta_FD_87319 | JGI IMG/M metagenome (GOLD analysis project Ga0114976, IMG submission 87319) | Freshwater microbial communities from Lake Simoncouche, Canada to study carbon cycling - S_130805_EF_MetaG | ecosystem: Environmental > Aquatic > Freshwater > Lake | place: Lake...
CTCTGTGACATCGTCTTCTAGGACATCATCGTGTAAGACAATTAAATCATAGTCAATGCCCAAGTCCCTGAGGCTACGACACCAACGGTACTTCATGGTCATGTATTCTCTGTGATTTGGATTGAATGGGTTGTTTAAGTGCTCACTGCGTCTGCGTTCAGCATCTTTGGTATGCCCTACGTAAAAGATCACTGGTTCATCTTGGGCCAAGAATGCCAGTGCATATATTATATGTTTTGTCATATTGTCTCCTGTTTCAACAGTATTTATTATACACTATCAGTTCCTTATTGTCAAGTCAAAAGAAAGCCCAGAAATGCGAAAAACTGGGCTTTCAACCAATGTTCACTAACTTGCGAGAAACAGGAGTATAACTTAAAGTCTAATGGCCTTAGACTGCGAACACTGGTAATAATATTTAGCGAACTTTTCACTAAATGCCCTAATATACTGGATTATCAGCAAAAAAAATCCCCAACTGTTGCCAATCGGGGATAAAGTAACAATATACACGTACGGCAATCAATACCGTTGAATATTGATTGCTTGAGTCTGGAAGTCTTCTCCCTGACTGTTTTTACTTATAGAATTTTTCATAATTTCATATTCTGCCTGCGTGATGCAATAATATTCTGGCATTCTTGGATTGCGTATTCTAGCATTCATTCCTGGAGGTGTTATGTCATGTGATATACTGGCTTCGCTGATACTTCTAAACACACCCAAGGGAGTTTTAACTGGTTTCCACGTGGGCTGACTGTGTGTTGTGGCCACTGTTCTTGGCTGCTTGACTTTTGGTATATTCTCAGCTGTTCTTGGATATTCATCCTGATGATATTCTACGTCTCTGCGTCTAGCTCTGGGCATTAACACAGTAAAATCTATGTCACCGAATTGCAGTAAGCCTTGCTCAGTGATCAAATCCACATAGGTTAGTTCTGTAGAGTTTATTTTTGATAATTCTTGTTCAGCCATGGTCTTACGATAGCGATGTGGTCTACTACCATGATTAAACCAAGTTGCACTGGCGCCTAACCTTAATTGTTCTTGGCACCAGGCCTGGCTTTGATCCTTATTAACTTGTCGCCATGTAACGGCTTGTATCCACATACCAGATATTGGATCCTTGTAGATAAGTGCCGCACTACCAATACTAGACATAGGCATAGGCCTTGCCCATGCACTGGCACTAGTGATACTATCAGGCTCATCTCCATTTAGTGTGCTATAATCCGAATTTACAGGACGAATCCATCTTAGATGTCTACTCAATACCAGATCTGGATCGGCAGGAATATTGATGATTGTGCCCTGCCAGTTTCTTTTATATCGCATCGTGTATGTATTACTACGATTCAATTAATGGCTAGTGACCAAGTAACCTATCACACCAATAACAGCCACTATAATACTGCCAATGGTAGTGACTAGTGTAGTTGATCTACTGGAATTTTGACGCTCCAACAGAACTTTGATTTCAGAGAATCCCTGCTGAGTCTGTGTTTTAAGATCTGCAACCTGATCCTCGATTTTAGAGATGCGGTGTTCAATGTCATCAAACTTTTCCTCTATGCGTTTATATCTTATGGCACATATCTCAGTGTGAGTGGCCAAATCTTGTTGCTCTTGACTCATTTTGATTGCTTTCTTCTTCACGGGTTGTTTAGACTTAATCACCAAGGCCAGTTGTGGCTTGCCTTGATGTTCCGAATTATCCGACTCTACCATATTATTTCTTTGGTGGCTTCTTGCCACGATTCTTTTCTGTTCTACTGCCTCTTGTTGGTAATTTTCTCATTTAATCTTCCTTATGCAATGTGTTGGCAGAACGCTCCACCGCCTACGATATAAGCATTAATCATCACTCCAGCGCCAGTGGCTAGGTTGTGACTAATATTTACTACACCGCCTGTGGTAGTCACTGACTGATTTGATCCACTAGTGTTTGATACAAATATTTGATAATGACCACCGGTTGTAGAATCTGCAATCAAATTAGTCAATGCCACTGTAAATCCACCAGTGCCTGAATTAATGGTTGCTGATATTGCATTACTGACAGTGCTGGCTGGAGTATAAGTTGATCCTCCGGCAAAGTTACCTGCCGCAGTAACAGCGTATCTAACTGGGCCGCGTGTGGTCAATTGTGGTATGACATCAACGTTACCCGCTGTGGTCATGGCTAAGAAACCCTTCCAACCCTGTATAGTCAACCCAGTATTATCACCAGGTGCTTGATTCAGTGTCCAAGAAGAGCCACTGCCACTGATAATATAAGTTCCTGCTGGTATCAAACTAGTGGAGTTTTGAATAATTGTTCCCACTGCCACTGAGCCCAGTGCCACAGTGCCTATGGTCAGCGTACTCCCACTAATTGAACAACCAGTTGCTGTAAATTGACTAGTCTTACCGCGACTCAAACTCATTGTGTCATTGCGTAAACTCAAGTTCTGTGGCGATGTATCAATGGTAGTAACACGACTTGATGTGCTAAGGTTAACACCCGAAGGCTGTAATTGTAGTGCCCAGCCTGTGCCACATCTAACGTTGGTGTTAGTGCCAGCGGTATTCTGCCAAGTTTCTGTGGCGTAACTGGTAAAACCCAAGGGTGCTAATGCCAATGCATCTGTGACATATCTATCTGTTAAATAACCACCTGCGATAATTTCACCTAGGTAATCACCAACTTGTGTAGTTGATGGACCTTGTAATGCTGCCGGAACGCCTGAAGCATCTGTTCTTGCGTTTTCAAATACAATACCGCCTCTGGGTCCAGCGGCCGTAGTAGGCGTTGATCGTATAACTAAACCAGTTCTTGCGGCCGCGTAGCCGCCGCTGACAGCATTACTAATTGCCATGCCACGATAAGGTGTTGCTGACAAGAAACTAAAGACAGTAGGTGTTGCCAGCGTAATACCAGCGGTGCCTGCTCTTAATGGTCCCTGCAATAAACCTGTATTGGCCACGACAACACCTGTGCCGTTTGGTGCCAAAGTTAAGTTGCCGTTAGCACCTGTGCTGATCTGTAATGCACCTGTATCCGTAATATCGCCGGTTACTGTAATGTCATTAAATTGCACATTACTAGCTGTGCCCACTGCTTGTCCAATGCTGATTTCACCGGTTGATGTGCTATAAGTTACACCAGTTCCGCCACTTAATGCGGCTCTACTACGAGCGTCTGTGTAATATAAGTTAGTGCCTTCTGTTAAGTTTGTAGTAGCTTTTGTGGCTAATCTTGTGTCAAAATCTGTGTTGGCTCTGGCAGTTGTATAGTATAATCTTGATCCTTCAGTGATATTACTAGTTGTAGGATATGTTGTCAACGATATACTATTGGCTGTCACTGATCCTGTGACTGTGGCGTCTTCGCCTACTTCTAGTCCATGACGGACTCTAAAATTCTTATTTGGCATAGTTCACTACTCCCTATGTTTATACACTTATTAGTGTATAGTCTGCAACGTATCTAGTTGATGTTGCTGATGTGCTGGTAAATTGGATGGCGCCTGGAAGGGCTGTAAATGTGGCCAAACTTGTGCCTACGATTATTTCATTACCTATTGTGATATAAGCATCAGTGCCATTGTGGATATACATAATATCTACTAGGTTGTAATTACTACCACTGACAATCTGCACAGTGACTTTAGCACTACGATATAATGTTTCATCGAAACTTATTAAGTTGTTGTTTAATGTGCTCACAGTAGTCACAGTGATAGCATCTTTGATAGCCAGTGTAGTGGTGCCAGACTTTAACCCCAGTCTAGCCGCCGAGACTAAACCTGCATTGACATCACCTAATTGAGTTACACCTGCACTGTCCAATAACTGTATTTCATTGGTAACACTACCACTAGTATATTGACGAGCATAAATTGGTTCAGTGCCATCATCACCGGTGGCAATTTCTGCGTAGCCTGCATTTGTTGCAGTTGAGCCACCACCAAATTGCCAATAATCATTGGTGCCCGCAATACCCTTAGTTCCATATACAGTGGTTGTGCCATTGTTGGCAAATGTAATATTAGTGCTGGGTGCTACTTGGCTGGTAACCGTTAATGTGTCTGCATTACTGCTACCAATCGTGACATTATTATTAAAAGTTGTTGTGGCATTCACAGCCAATGCATCACCGCTGGTATCACCTAATGTAGCATCTCCAGTAATGTTCAATCCACCAAATGTTGGACCACTAGTTGTATCTAATGCTTGATTTGGCAAAGAAATATATGTGGTGCCATCTGTGGTTGACTGCCAACGACCTGCATTTTGATTCCAACGAATTTTAACGTCTGCAAGACTAGCACCGCGTTTAACATTCAAGTTAACCATTTCATTGGCGCCAATAGTAGCATCATCGTTGTTGAATTGGAATTCGTAGCCATTAGTGCCAATATAACCATCAGTGACCATGTTGTTACTGATGATCCATGTGTTGGCCGATTCATTCCATTGCAGACTGGCATCAACTGCGCCACGCTCCACCGATATTACAGCGTTCTGTCCTGTGGTCTGTCCAGCATTTAATTTTATAGTGTCACCGTACACAGTGAGGTCATTGCCCACTTGCAATTCACCAGTAGTGCCAAACAATCTCAATCCCTGTGCGGCACCTGTGGCAAATGATGTGCCAGCACCTGCTGGACTTAGTAATATTCCATTGGCCGTGGTTGTTTCAATACGGCCAGCACTTCTAAAACCAGTGTTGACCGCAAAGTGGCCGTAGCCCGATTCATTGACATAGGTCAAAGTTTTGTCTGTTGTGCCTTTGACAATAATGCCACCACCATCTGCTGTGGCATCTGTAGGGCTGGCTGTGCTGTTCAATTCAATGTTTTTATCATCTATGGTAACAATAGTGCTGTTAACTGTAGTAGTTGTTCCATTAACAGTTAAATTGCCTGCAATAGCAACGTTTTGTCCAGTTAACGTGATAGCAGTTGCATCTGTGCTGGATTTAATTTGATCTCCAGCGACTGTTAATATGCCAGCTACGGCAACATCTGTGCCATTTAATGTAAGTGCTGTGTTTGTAGAACTAGATTTGATTTGATTGCCATTCACAGTTAATATGCCTGCAACCTGCACAGCATTACCATTTAATGTAACAGCAGTAGCACCTGTGCTGGATCTAACGTTATTGCCATTAACTTGTAAATTGCCTGCCAGTGTGGTCAAACTACCATTGGCACCCATGTTGATGTTATTGGCAAAACCAAACGCATTGACTGTGCTTGCCACAGTGTTGAACACGTTTTGAGTTGTTTGACTGCCTACTACTGTGGGATTGCGTAAGGTTAATGTGCCAGTGGTTGCGCCAACAGTAATGCCAGTGGCTGACAACATTATTTCTGGTGTTGCGCTGTTAGTTAAAATAACGCCGTTATTAACAGTTAAGTCACTGGCTGCATAAACAGTGGAATCAAATCTTGCGGCACCAGTTGCACGAACAGTTCCTAGGACATCCAGACTGAATTCAGGTGTAATATCATTGACGCCTACACGCCCTGTAAGTTTGTCCACATATAATACACCATTATTGATGTTTGTTCTATCCACGCTGGCCAAATAGATTTGACTGTTATTGGTAAAATTATCATCACTGGTTAAAATAGTAACATCGTGCTTGCCTGAGGTATCGTTATACAATGCCGCAACCTGTGCAAAAGTAGTGGCGCTGGCTGCGTTGGCTGTTTCAGCGGCAAATGTCAGTGCTGGGCCACCATTATCTCCTATGGCTGTAGTGCTAATATCTGTGATTTTCTTGCTGACAACTAATGCTGTTCTAGACTGTGTTGCAGTATCCGCTGAAGTTGCTTCTATGGTATGTTTGATAGCCCTTACAGAATCATTAACGCTGAATTCTCGAGAGTTGCGCCAAATTGTGCCATCATAGACTAATGTTTGGCCGTCGGCAAGGTTTACACCACCTATACCGGCAATCTGCACATCTTGCAGTTCATCCAGTGTAGTAGCACCTGCGGCCACACCCCCGGTGGTTGATCCATCACCTACCCATAATGGACTGACATCGGCAACATCATAATCAGTTACATAGATTATTTCCCCTTCTTCGGGAATCATGTTCAATCTATCTGCGTTTAATCCGCGTCTTAATCTTAAAGCCATATTCTAAAATCCTTATTCTGGTTGATCCTGCCATACAAACTCTTCTAAGTCTGTGCCGTTGTCCACGCCATTTTCTGTGACGTCCAATAAACCTAAATCAAGTATGTTGCTTGCCTTAAGTTTATTTATTGAACCAAAGTCCAGTGTCTGTGCCGTCTTCAAGAGCCAGAAACCATTATTTGGTATTTGTAGTTTGCCAAAGTCTACACGTAGTATACCTTGTTTAATCTGTAGCGCACCGCTGTTACTTGGGTCCCAGTATACATGTGGAACTTCTAGGTCAACTTCGTTTAAGTCGCTCCATGGACCAAACACTCCGGTACTACTATTGCCCATGCGACATTTAATAAAATATTTCTTGTCAAGGCCGTTGGCTGGCAGTGCAAAAATACTGGCCACACGCACTTCTCCCAATAAGAAGAATGATGTAGTGTTAGTGTCAGGACGAATATAAGTTAAGAAATTATAACTTTCATCGCTGGGATAACTGTGTTTAGTGATTAGACTTAAACTGGTTGTTGCGGGTTTGGGTGCTGATCCCAAGGTCTGTGCAAAATTAGTAGTGTAAGTGCCTGCACCGCCAGTGCCTCCTGAGGACTTCTTAATCATCAATCCTGGATAAGCCCAGTTACTGCGAACGGCTGTTGATGTTACCGGTGCAGTATAAGTTGCGTTCAAACGATAACGTCCTAGTCCACCCATGGTTTCTAGCCCCACTAGTGGAGTTATCTGTTGCTCTATATACGTTCCCTGTGTAATACCTGAGCCACTGATATACAATGGACTTTGATAACTGACAAACGGAGCTACGGGAGGATATAATCTACCCCACTTCAGTGCAGTAACAGTCAGTGTGTTGCCAATGATTGCGCCTTGGAAATAACCGCCATTATTTTCTTCTTCTACGATGGTATTATACACACGAACAGCATCAATTGTGGTGCCAATATCTCCGTTATACACGTTGGTAACAGTCAGCGTATTATTTGCGTTGCGTCCTGCCAGTTTAGCGTCTCTGTAAGTTGCATAAATCTTTGTGCCGTAGGCAACTGGAGGACTTACCACATCACTGAGTGTGTAACTACCAGCACCGCCATTGCCTGGAGCACTTAGTTCACCATCACCTGGGCCTGTGATGTAGATACCTGCGTTACCAGTGCCTTGATAGTCTAGGTTATAAACGTTATTGAATTTGTCTGTATAGTATCCACGCAGTCTATGTCCTGTGCGAACTTTAGCCAAACTACTGATACTTGTGACAGCCAATTGATTATCTTTGGTAGCACCTGTAAAGTCTATGTCTGCTCCATAGCCTGCAAAGTCATCGCCTTCTGCGTAACGAACTTCAATTAAATCATAGGGGCCACCTGTGGTAGGCACAGTAACGCGAACGCCAAAGTTTGGAGTGCCTGTGTTGTTATTGATATTACGAATATCCACTGCGGGTGCTGGGAAGTTTTGATCGCCACTGTTAGGAGGAATACCCACGTTGGTTTTAGTATAGAACTCAGTGATGTTTTCATCCGCATAGACATCAGCATTATATTCAATGGCTGATATTTCTACTTTGAGAGTGTTGCCATCTTCTATTTCTTTGGTGCTCAATACACGGAAGTATTTTCCATTGGGGAATTCATTGCCATACCAACCATATGGTTGTGGTTGATAGATACCTACTACATCTCCGGCTTGTATTTGTAGGCCATAATAAGTTGTAGTAAAAGTCACTACCAAATCATCACGACTTTGTTTTAATTCTAAGTTGGCCAGGCGCTCTGCTTGAACATTACTGTTGGTTAAATCCAAAGTCAATCTCAGTGCGTTGTATGGCTCGTTCTCATTGATTAGATCTGGTCTAAAGTCTACCAAATTAACCAGTTTATAACCTCGTTGATCCTTGTTGTTTCTATCATAGAAACCGATGTCAGCGGCATTGTATAAGTTGTCTAATTTCGTGCTGGTCAATGTCATGCCGCCAATTAATTGGTCGTCAGTGAGTATCACAGCTGGTTGGGGATCTGTGGGAGTGCCAGTACGTCCTAGTCCCGTCCAAGTTGTGCCTGGTAAACTAGTCTTAGGAATTACACGCCACTTACCACTTTCAATGCTATAACTTAACCATGCACCACTATTCAATAAGATAGTGTCAATGTTATCTCTACAGTTTCTACTAGTGTCAATCAATCCGTTGATAGTATAACGCTTTTGACCTACGTCCAATGACTTGCCAGTGCCCAAGCCAGTGCCTGTTGTAGCCGCTACGAATCTAGTGTTCACTGAGTAAGTTATGCCCGTGGTTCCTGCGATGGTGTTCCACTGCTGTTGTGTTGTTGTGCCTAGGCTGGCAACTTTATAATGATTACCTGCAACCAAATCGCCCATGTCAACTTCATCAGGTTCTAAGGGATCATAGGCCACGTATTCATTGCAATGAGCGTAGAATGCGTCTAGAGCAGTCATGTCAATGTCGCTGCCAGGTATACCGCATCCGTATCTTTCCGTAGAAAGATAATCATAGAGCACTGATGCAGGATTATCTGTTTGATTTTTAACTTTGAATGTCAGTGTGGGCAAACTAGTAAAGCCTTTACTGCTGTCATAGTTGATGCTTAATACTGCATAGATTAAATTGGTGTAATTATAAGTGCCATCATTCCAGTGTAAGGGATCGCCACTTTTAACAAATCTATTAACTGCATCTTTGGCCGTTTGGTTTTTACCCAATATACAATTCGCTGATTGACTGCCTGCGGCATAGACACTAAGATAAGCTTTACCATCAAAGTTGTTGTCTACATAATCTTCTACGGCAGTATCTGGATCATTAACGTTCTTACGACCTGACATAACTTTACTGGCGTCTGTTGTGTCAAAGGTCAAGCGCAGGTCATTCCAATACACATCTTCTACGGTGTAACGACCATAATAATTGCTTTGACTTTGTTCTGTTTCTGCAATAACCATGACATAAGTCATTGTTTGATTATTGTTGTCCAAATACGCATCAGTGATCATACCATTACAATATGCACTGCCGTACAACACTGGAATCTTATTACCGGTATCTGGCTGTAGTTGTTGTCTAGTTCCTTGTTCGTCTTGCTTAGTGCTACCTGTATTACCTGGACTACCATTGATTAGTCTGCTGACCAACATAGAGGCACCTAAGGCGAACAATGCACCCACTACTAGTGCGGCACCTCCGGTTAACCCCAGTGCTCCGGCTACCCATGCTCCTGCGCTAACTGCCATATTATAGTCTCCTCAATGCTTTACCTACAATGACATCTTCGTCCTTGTATCCCATTCTATACAATATATTTCTAAAATCACGGCTGTATTTGACATGCCATACTACTTTACTAACACCTTGTTGTTGCAACATCTCCTCACTGGCCTTGATTAACTTTATGCCTGTGATACCTTGACGGCAACGTGGATGTAAGAACAATACATCATTATGGGCCATAATGTTGTCTTCGTAATGGATATGTGGTTGTTTGAAGAACACACTATACCCTACTAATTTATCATCTTCGTAGGCACCCAGAACTGACATCTTGTCCAGGGCCATGAGTTCGCGATACCTTGCCCAATCAGGCTTTAATACCATTATGTCTTTGTCCAGAGTTAACTCTTGATAGTGTAATTCTAACAAGGGCTTAATCTGTTCAATAAAGAGATCAATTGTTGTTTGATCTATAACTGCAAATCCTATTTTCATCTTTATACCTTTTTACCAAAATCAAATTGTGCGTTCTTCAGTGATTCAATACGCGACATTGACAAATCTGTTAATATTGAGTCACCCATGGTGTCATATTTGTATTGCCAACTACTGCTGTTCGTTCTGCGTCCTGAGATTTGATGATCCAAAATACCTATAATGCTACTGGCTGTCAAGGTCAATGTGTGTACCACACTGCCTAGGGCACCACTTAGTTGAACGTCTTCGCCGACTGCAAAGTTAGTAATATAACCTACGAATCGCTGATGTATACCATTGCTGACAACTAGGCCTGTATTCTTATCAAAGAACACACGATATATTTTTAATGAGCCGCCTTTGATTGCGTGATTCAATACCACTTCTACATAATCTGTGGGGATGGCACTCAATGATATACTAATTTCATTGGCTGTGTTCTGCAAGTTGCCTTGTAGTTCACTGACATCCAAGAAACCTGCATATGGAATATATTCTATGTTAGTGTTAGGGTTTTGTGGATTGGTTCTGTATATCTTTGTAGCACAGTTGCTGACATTATAAGTCACAGGACTACCATCCACACTCACAGTGATGTCCATGATCACACCATACTCTACGTGATCATTGTTTAATGCTGGAATTGATACTGCCATTATGCACTTACTCCTAGGACAACTTCCACTGCTTCGAACTCACTGGTAAATTCTACAAAGTCCTTGGCCATGTATTTTACCTGCGGTAGTTTAGTGACTTTAACACGCCACGTGCAACCAGTGCCTGACACTAAAGTCTTATCTGGAAATGTGTAGCCAGTTTCTGGCAGTATTGTTCTGTTTAATATCACTGATACTTTTGTTGCTGAATTCACTGCGCCACTAGGCATTAATACATCACTGCTAACAACATATGGATAACGATGTCCTAGGGGTTGAATTATATCCCCGGCCTTTAGTATTGTTGTGCCAGCTGTATGGCCAATATTGGCTGTGCCTAACCTTAGCACTAATATACTGCTGTTAAGATTAGTAGTATTATCTATGACAAATCCTGTGCTACCTGTAACACCTTGACCTTGCTTCTGCACCATCCATGCCATGTTGGCATTGTTGGCTAGACTGATCGTGTGTTCAGTAATTCTGTCATAACTGATAATTGTTTCTATGATAGTTCTGCTGTCTGCAAAACGCCATATGGGTTTGGCTACTATGGTAAACTGCCAAGGCTTGACCCAATTTCTTGCGCTGGTAATTAATCTACCACTGCGACTCATTGTTGTTGCGGCCAGTGCGCCTCTAGCGAATTCTATGCTTTGTGCCGAATCTATAATTGATTGTAAACTCATATTATCTCATTGCTCCTTGTGGTAAACTACGGCGTCCTTTTTCACTGACAGCGTATAAGAAACTAGGGTCTCTAGCCAATAACTGTTGGAAACTTGCAGAATCTACTGCATTGATATTGTAAGTGACCATGGTAGTCTGTGCTTGACCCAATTGGTTGTTAGGGATGATAGTTCCTGCTGTTCTTGGGATAAACAATTCTGGACCACGTTCACCCACCATGCTGGGCACACCCACTGGAGGACTACCACCATCTGCGAATCCAAATATCTTACCAATGCTACCTAATATACCACCACCACCACCGGCCATGTCGAATAATCCAACCAATAAACGTTTGGCCTGTATTCTGGCAAAGTCTGCGATGATGCTGTTAGCCAAATCTTTGAATGATAGTTTACCTGTTTGAACGAAAGTAACAATAGCATCTTCAAAGCCCTTACTGAATGTATCAAAGTAAGTTTTGGCTTGGTCGCTGGCATTCTTACTGTCTTCTACATACTTGTCATAAGCGCCTTTCCAACCAACGTTAAAATTCTTTCTTAGATCATCTTCTTGTTTGGCCAATGCTACTTTGGCTTCACGCTCATCATAGACACCTTTGATAATTTGTTCTTGTTTGTCTAGATAACTTTGTGCATCTTGAATTTGTTTCTTAGTCAATTCACCGCTACGGCCCTGTTGAACCATCATGGCTTCATAATAGCCCGGTGTGGCTTTGAGTAATTCTACTTTACGCTTTTCAGCTTCGTAGGTAATAGCGATAATGTCTTTTTGCAGTTGCGTAGAGGCATTGATTTGATCAATCTTCTTTTGTTGTTCATCATACATTGCAGTGATGTTAAACACATAGTCACCGACTAATTTGAATGTATCACGTTCTACTTCACGTAGTCTAACAATCTCTTCAATGCGTTTCTTTTCAGCATCTTGTAGACTGGCGTTCTTTTTCATCTCATCGCCAATCTCTTTATACTTTTGAGGTTGTTGTGCGATCAAATCAGTGACACGCTGAGTTTCTGTATATTCTAGGCCCAATAATTGTAAATTCTGGCTGGCATAATTGGCTTTTTGCTGTGCAATTTCTGCGGCCTGTTGACGTTGCATGGCAACGAATTCTGTGGTAGACTTTTCATTGATAGCTTTGGCCACAGCGGCATATTCTTTTTCTTTCTGCTGACGACTTAGATTCTGCTTGCTGAATATTTCTTCTTTGGCTTTTTGCAAGTCTCCTTCAGCATTAATATCAATCTTTTCTAAGTCGCTGGCACTGCGTAATGCAATTTCTTTTCTGCTATCGGCAATGGCCTGTGCTGTACGCTTATTGCTTTCTAGTTCCGCAATTTGTCTAGCATCTAATTGTTGTTGACGATTGGCATTGCCGCTACTGGCACCTGCAGGCTTAATTTTATCTCCGCTAATAACAGCGGCTTCTGCTGTTCCGGCCTTTTTAGCGGACTCTTCAATGGCTTTATTCTTTTCTAAGATTCCGTCTAGTTCACCTGTGACCGCGGCAATACCGGCCACGGATCCTACGATTTTAGCAATAAGGCCAACTGGTCCTTTACCTATAACATTACTCAATGCCGCAGTTACACCCAGGGCTTGATTAATTTTAATAATATTGGCTAGTAGACTAGCACCAAATGCCAAAGCCAATGTTGCACCTAATACGGTTACAATTTTAGAGGCTGCTTCTACTGTTAGATTATGTTCACCTAACA
>Ga0114976_10001973_pt1 | contig 12904 bp, 12 predicted proteins | sample S_130805_EF_Meta_FD_87319 | JGI IMG/M metagenome (GOLD analysis project Ga0114976, IMG submission 87319) | Freshwater microbial communities from Lake Simoncouche, Canada to study carbon cycling - S_130805_EF_MetaG | ecosystem: Environmental > Aquatic > Freshwater > Lake | place: Lake...
AATCTAGAATTCAATGAAACATCGTAATTTACAAATAAATTTCCATTTAATGATGTATCACCAATTGTAAATAATCGTTTATTTATTGATGTATCACTTCCTATATTTAATCGTGAATTGAATGAAACATCGTAATTTACAAATAAATTTCCATTCAATAATGTATCGCTTGATGTATATAAATTACCATTTACTGTTAAATGTTTTCCTATAAAAACAGACCTATTTATAGAGGCATCATAATCAACAAATAGACTAGACTTCATAAATACATCTGAATTATTTATTATTCTATTAGTAACATTTAAATTACCTAATATCGTAGCATCTTTTAATACATATAAAGAACCTGAAAAACTTACATCTCCTATTGTAAACAACCGCTTCTGTATTGTTATATCACTTCCTATATTCAATCGTGAATTGAATGAAACATCGTAATTTACAAATAAATTTCCACTTAATCTACTATCTTGACTAACATATAAATTTCCTCCTTCATTGATATTCAAATCTCCTCCAATCTGAATAGAACCACTTATATCAATAACATTATTTTGAGAACGATTAAATAAATTGGGAAAATAACAATAATATATTTTACTTAAGCCTAATTGACTGTTTGTAATATAAGACTGAATATTTCTAGATATTACAAAAGAATTAATATCCGGCATATAAATAGACCTTAATGTTACAGTTGATCCGTTTAAAATATTCCCATTACCGCCACTATTTAATAATACATTAGGTACTATATTCCAACTACTATAACCATTATTTGTATAATATAATACACCATTATTTCCTACTGATATTGCTCGTTTTTCATCATATATAAAAACCGAATTAAAAGTAGGATTTGTATTAAATGAAATATCATTCCAACTTAAACCACCATTATTTGTATAAGATATAATGTTATTACCAACAGCTATTGTGTAAGAAATATCCAATACATTTATATGATTATAAGTTTTCGCGTTATTATATGAAATGTCAATATTATTATTTGAAATATTATATCTTTGAATACCATATCCAACATAATATATATAATTGGAACTACCATCTACATAATTTATTAAAGAAATATTAGTTAATCCTGAAATTGTATTAAAAGTTGAATTGTTACTATCAACATAACCAAATGAATTGTCAAATGCTAAAAAAATACGTTTTATAGTTGAATCATTTGGTTTTTGCGATACAAAAACACTTTTTATATTAGTATAATTATTATTATTTGCCAAACCTGTTATAGAAATTGGTGACCAATTAAGTCCTCCGTTTATTGAATATAATAAATTTGTATTATTTGCTCCAATAACCGAAAAATCATTATTATAAACATTTACAAATAAATTTTTTACAGAAGATGCAAGACCAGTTGAGTCCTTATTAATCTCTGATAAACTCCAATTCAAACCACCATCATTTGTATAATAAATATTTTGTGTATACGGTGAATTAATTGAACTTGGTGTTCCTACCGCTATTCCAAATAATTTATTTATTTTAGAAAATGTCACATTTAATATTTGAAAACTTATATCTTGAATTTTATTAATTTCACCATTGGTAATACGTGTAGCGCCATTTATATCCATTATATATTTTTCAGTAGTAGGTGAATGTTTATTTATACCAACTGTAGCATAATATTTTTCTTTTGTATTACCTGATACTATATTTTGTATTGGAATAAAATTACCATCACTTTTGTTTAAACCTATTATACCCATTGACTTATTATTATCATTAATATATGTACCACCACCGATTCCTAATCCAGATTTATTTGGTGATACTATCTTCATAAAAGTATTTGAACTATTATTGTTACTCACTAATGTTAATGCTTGACCTGTAGTATTATTATTTTCATAAATATCATATAAATATTTACCACTTGATATATCATAAATAACCATTGTTTCATCAAAAATATTACTAGAAACATCGCGATTTGTTACATGTAATCTAGAATAAATTGTAGAATTTGGTGAAGTAATATTCAATAATGTATTAGCATTTATATTGATTGTTGAATTTGATAATAAATTTATTGTTGAACCTGCTTTTATATTACCTATATTATTACTACAAATATCTATACTAGATAAACTATTCATTTTAGTAGTTGTAGAATTCATGATAATATTAGATGTATCTAATTGAAAAGTATTATCATATGTAGTTATTCTACTATTAGGAGTGTTTATATTAGAAGTATTTGTAGTATTAAAAAAATCTATATATGAATTATTATTATCAACACTAACTACGATTCCTTTATTATTTATATTTTGTGCTATGATATTTCTTATATTTGTGGTTCCTGACCTTACTATTAAATTGCCGCAAATATCTAATGTTGCTAATGGATTATCATTATTAATACCTAATCCATTATTTACTGAATTTAAAAAATTATTATTTGTACCAATAAATATTTTTCCTTTAAAGTATGATATGTTTTCAACAGTTAAATTATTTGTAGAATTCAAATTTACACCACTTATATCACCATAAACAGATAAACTACCTGGATTTATAGTTATTGATGTATTAAAATTTGTTACAGTTGATACCTTTTCGCGTAATAACACTTGATCCGCAACCAATGTTCCAATAGTAAGATGTTGAAATTTATCTATTTTAGATATTCCACCATATTGTTTCCATGAATTATTAGACATTATAATTATTATTATACAATTATAATGTATTTTAATTTCTTCGTTTATTCTTTTTGTTATTTTTCTTTGTCATTTTTCTTTTTGATATCATTTTTCTTTTTTTTGTCATTCTTCTTTTGGAATAAGGTGTTTTTGTTCTAACAATTTTTTTTCCTTTTGGGCTTACTATATCCATAAAATGAACTTTTTTACTAAATTCGTTATATGGTGAGTTATTATTATCTATATTTGTATATAATATTGGTTTTCCATTTACATTTCCTTCAATAACTATTTCACCATTATTATTATATTCTTTTATGTTTGTATCTTCTATAACTTCTCCATTTATAACCTCGTATTTTTGTTGCTGTTTGAAACTTTCATATTGTTCTTTTGGCTTATTTTCATCTAATAATTCCAAAAATATCATGTCTATAAAATAATATATATATTTAATAAACAAAATTTTCTTTACCTTTTGAGAACTTTTACTTTCTATTTTTTTTAGTTACATTTTGTTTTTTACTATTTCTTTTCATTTTTTTATCTATAAATTTATAGATGTTCTCTTTGTTTTCTATAAATTTTTCCACTATTTCTTGATAAAAATTACGAAATTCGTTTCTTTTATTTTCCATATCTTCAATAGAAAACCAATTAATTTCTATTTTTTCAAATAATTTTGTTTTACTGAGAACATTTTTATCCATTCTTTCCCATAAAAAAATATGGTTATTATTATAATATTTTGGTAGGTTCTCATCGTATTCTAAAAAAAATATATGAACATGATATTTATTATGTTGTATTTTATAAACTCCGCCATTCTTTTGTATTAATTTTTTTATATTTTTTCCATTTCCTAAAAATCCTGTTAATTCTTCCCCACCTTCCCTCATTGCTGTAGTAAATGGCGTTTCACCATTTTCAACTCCACCACCAAAATCTGACCATCCTTTCGCACTATCTTCCATTGGGTTCTCTTTTCCAAATAAAAAATATAATTTATTATTATGTATTGTAACTGGTAAAATACTTCCTGCTACCATTTATATATTCGTTATATTTTTATTTTTCATCGTTTTCTAAAGGTATTTTTTGTTCCTCCTTTTGTTCTATTCTTGGATTTGTTTTTTGATTTTTTGGATAATGTTTTTGTTTTTATTTCTATAAAATCATCTTGGTCATCTGGATAAATTGTATTTTCTCCTTTATCACCATATTGTGAATCCAAAAATATCAATACATTATCACCATTGGCTTCTGTTTCAAATCGTACAAATTTTCCTACTTTAATATCCCCTAATTTGTATTTTTTTCCTGTTATCAAATTTTTATAATTTACCATTTACATACCATTATAAAAAAATATTTTTTGTGGTTTTATAATATTTTTACAAAATGCCTATAATCTGATAACTTTGATATTTTCATGTTCTCCTTCTTTTTCATAGTTTTCTTCTTTTAATTCAAAATCACTAAATGGATTTACTATAAAATTGGAATAATCCACTTTTGGAATATTGTTATAAAATTCAATTACTTTTGGATTCGCGCAGATTCGCTGTGGTTCAAATGCTGATAAATACAAACCATCTAAATTTTGTATTCGTGATAGTGCTACATATGTTTGTCCAAATTCAAATATGGAATTTCCGATATCTATTTCAGCCATAGCTAATGTAGCACCTTGTATTTTATGTATAGTCAAAGCCCATGCTAAACAAAGTGGATATTGTCCTACCGCAATACATGGGTAATCATCGCTTTGCCAAAAATGTGGTTCTATATTACGAACAAAACCATTCGCAAATCTTACTATAATTTGTGTTTTTTCATTTTTTTCTATTATATCTATTATTTTACCTTGCGAACCATTACAAATACCATTATCTATATCAATATTCGCTGTACATAACACCGAAGCCCCTTTTTTCAATGTTAATAATTCTAAACAAGGTGTATTACTTAACAAATAATTGATTTCCATTTCTTTATCTTTTTCAGTCATTTTTTCACATTTTATGAGTTCTTCTGCTGTTAATAATTTATTTGTTTCTAAATTTGTTTTACAATTTTTTTTAATACAACATTCAAACTGGTATTCATCTTCATCTAGTTGCTCAAACATAATATTATTTAAAATATCTACTTTTTTTTTGATAGGGAATAATTTTGTAGGTGTAATACCTCCATATTTTGTTTGGTCAAACTCCCGTTTTACAAATTTTTTCAAAATTTCTATATTTTCTTCATCCAAATTACCTTTACGAATTTGCGATAACATTTTTATATATATTGGGTCATTTTGACGAAATATTGTTTGTAATTCAATATGATTTTCTAATGGAAATGTTTTCAACCATAATGGACTTTCAAAACAAAATCGTTCTGTATCTGGTTCTCCAAATGTTCCAACTGGTGGTAATTGGAAGAAATCACCACAAAATACTATTTGAATTCCACCAAATGGTAAAACCGAATATCGTGTTTTTTTCCCTATTTCATCTAATAATTCAAATATCTTTTCAGACATCATACTGACCTCATCTATTATGAGAACTTTTATATGTTTCCATTGTTTTTTAAACCGACTACTTTTCAATACTTGTTCTACTATCGTTTTTTTATCACCCCTTGCTATTTTTATACCACTCCAAGAATGTATTGTTTTTCCACCACATTTCAATAAAACTGCCGCACAACCAGTTAAAGCACATACTTGTATCGGTTTTTTACTTATTTTTGAATAATTTACACAATGTTGTATTAATTTTGATTTACCTGAACCTCCTGGACCCGTAATAAATAAATTTTCCCCCTTTTTAAATTTTTCAAAAGCATATTGCTGTTCCTTAGATAATGTTTCTGACATGTATTGTTTTGTGTTATATTGTTCTATTGCTATAATATATATTCTTCAATAAAATGAATATATATTTTTTCAATTTTTTGTTGTTTGTATTATGTTGTTTGTTATATTCTACTCATATTCTACTTCTAAACATAGCGAAAAATCCATTCCATTCAATGAAATAGGATTTCCAAAATCATTTAATAATTGTAAATTCAACTTTTGTATATCTATTTTTCCAGAATATGTTCTCACATCACTAACTAATAAACCATTATACATATTTGCGGGTAATATATTATTAAAACCATAGGTAGATTTATCCAATGTAATTCTTGATATAATTGATTTATTTATAAAGGATGTAGGTAAGGGTGTAACAAAGGATGCTGGATTACTTTTTGAAAATTCATCAATTGCTAAATATAAATATTTACTTCCATTTAAATCTACAAATGCTTCTGAACTTGTATAAATTCGGGTGTCTCCATCAAAATTGTTTTGAACATCGTAAGTTAAGTTTCTGAAACCTAACAACCATCCTAATTTTGATTTGAAATTATATTTATCAAAATTACCTTCTTTATCAACAGCGAAATCAATCGTTATATTATAATCATTACCTGGCCATGAAGCAGCATTATATGTTGAACGATAAAAAGAACTAAAATTATTATTTATATTGAACATTAAATAATTCAAATATGAATTTTTTTGTGCTATTTGACTATTTATTGCTGAAATCAAAGTTGTTACAGTATATAGTCCATCCGGTATTACTATTTTATCACTTGTATTTAATTGGATATTTGATATTTTAAAATAATTATTACCTAATGTGGTTGAAATATTATACATTGTCATAGGTATTTCAATTGATTTTATAGACATTTTTTTTACATCATTTATTCTTTCTGGTAATGTGATATTATAATTTACTAAATCGTTATTATGATATTCATCTCTAAATTTTGTATCAATATTTATAAATTTTGTTTTAATTGTTTTATGTACATTCGTCATTACCATATGACTTCCATATTGTTTTACTGTTGGTTCTAAAAATAAATCTGTATTATAATTACTCATTTGAATATATAATATATATTATTATATTTTATATATTATTTTTTCGTTTTTATTGTTTTTGCTATTAAAAATTATATACTTTTGCTATTTGTGCGTTTGTTCCTGTTACTATATCACTTGAACCTCCATTCATTCCTTCTGTTAATCCTACTTGTTTCAACCAATTTACTATGATAAATAATCCAAAAAATACAATTAATAATATAAAAAATAAGTTTTTTCTTTGAAAAATAGTATTCAACATTTATTTTATATATTTTAACTATATAATTTTTTCTATTTTCCACAACTTGAACAATTAGTAGTTGGTTGTATTCTTTCTATCATATTTATTTTAAATGTGTTATTTATAATTTGTCTTTGTATTTGTGTATCCAATTGTCTTTCCATTGTTTTTCCTAATTCTCTTTTTTCGTTTTTATTTTCATTATTCAAAAAATGGGTTGGTTCATTGAAACTTTCTAAAGTTCTTTTCTTTGAACCATTCAATACAAAAATCATTTTCATTGGTTTTTATAATAGACACACCGAAAAAAATTGAATTTTTCTTTCTATTTCATTTGATTATAAAAGTAACATTGAATGAATAATATATCAAAATATACATGTAATCATTGTCTACGTGGTTACAAAGAAAAATTTAATTATGATAGGCATATTGGGTTTTGTGAATTTTTACATAAATCAGTTAAAGAACGCGAAAATGAAATTGACGCTTTTGAAACAACGCCTTCAGTAAGTGAATTATTCTCATTTGTCAAAGAATTAGTTGTTCGTATTGATAAATTGGAAAAAGAAAATACCCAATTGAAACATATGGCTACAGTATCTAAACGAAAATTGGGTTTTACTGATTGGTTAAATTATCATAATAAACCATCAGTAACTTTTACAAAATGGCTGAGTGAAATACCTTACCATATTTATTTGAATGATATTTTCAATAATGATTTGATTTCTGGAACATTATCATCTCTTCAACATAAAACCCCTGGGGCTGGTTATCCTATTTACGCGTTTGTAGAAAAACAAAACTGTTTTTATATTTATGATGAAGTATTGGATACAGATAATGACAAAAAAATAAAATGGATATTAATACAAGGGAATGATTTTGATAAATGGTTGAATTATATTTCGCAATCTTTCTTAATTGAATTCAAAAAATGGTGTGATGAACATAAAAATGAAATTGATAATAATGAAATTATGAAAGAAATTTATTTTAGTAATTTTCAAAAGGTTTTGGGGAATTCAAAATTAAGTGTTGATGTTCGTAACCAAAAAATTCGCCAACAGTTGTTTCAAAAAATAAAACAGTCTTTTGGCAAAAATGGTGGTTGTAGTTGATTTCTTTGGAAAATTGAATTTGTATTATAATATTTTTTTATTTGTTATTAATACCAATATAGTAACATTATAAAATGACCACTTTTGTTGAAAAAAATGAACCTCCAAGCTATTTGGCTAATGTCAATAAACATCCACGCGATGAATTTATTACTTTTGATGAAGGACCACATGTCTATACTGTTCATGGTGATAGTACATTTACTTCGGTTACTACTTGGAACCATAGTCATTTTGATGTATTTGACTCTGATATTGTCATTGATAATATGATTAAAAGAGGTTCTCTGAATGACCCAAAAAATAAATATTATGGAATGAACAAGGAAGAAATCAAAGAATTATGGAGTAAAAAAGGAGCTTCTGCTTCTATACAAGGAACTAAACTTCATTATGATATTGAATGTTATAATAATTATATGGAAGTTGATAATGATAGTATTGAATTCCAATATTTCTTACAATTTGATTCCGATTATCCTGAATTAAAACCCTATCGTACTGAATGGATGGTTTATTATGAAGAATTGAAATTATCGGGTTCTATTGATATGGTTTATGAAAATCCTGATGGTACTTTACAAATTTATGATTGGAAACGGGTTTTGGAGTTGAAACCCGAAAGTTTTGGTGGAAAATGTGCGAAGACAGCGTGTATTAGCCATTTACCTGATAGTAATTATTGGCATTATTCATTACAGTTGAATACTTATAAAATGATTTTAGAACATAAATATGGTAAAAAAGTTACTGGGTTGTATTTGGTTTGTTTACATCCTGATAATGTTTATAAAAAATATGAACGTATTGAAGTGAAAGTCATGGATAAAGAAATGACTGATTTATATAATTTACGGTTGGAACAAGTGAAAAATGGAACTGACCAAGTGAAAAAACATTGATATTGTTGTTTTTATTGTATTGTTATTGAAAAAGATTATCTATAATATTAATAATAATAATATAAAAACATTTTTTTATATTATGCTAGATAATGAATAATATGAGTAATTCTTTTTTTATTTGGACATATATGTTGTATTTATTACGAATAATAAACCAAATTTTAACAGCTTTTTTTCCAATGAATCATTGTGTAGAAAAAGTGGTGATTAATAAATCCACTACTGAATTGTATATTGATAATCAATTGAAACGATTTTTAGATTCTTTTGGTATAGATAAAAAATGGAATTCTAATATTGATGATGTATTTTATAAAAAAGAAAATTATTTGGAATTATTAAAAGACGTGGATAATGAATTAGAAAAAAAATGGAAAATGCGTATTTTGATTGAATATACACCTCGTGGTAATATTTTTATGTATTATGACCCATATAAATTAGGGTTTTCTTATTATTGTGACCAATATGTACCTTATAATATTTTAAATGGCGTTGCTATGAAATATGTTTTGAAATTCCATTGCCGTGATTTTTTTATAGATGAACATGTTGTTCCTGAAACATTTGCTTCGCCTTTATTGGGTCTTTTGGTAGAAGAAAAAAAAGTCAAAGAAATTAAGGCAGAAATGGATAGTAATATTAAAAATAGATTAAGAAACGCGCCTTTTGCGCAATTTAAAAATTATAATCGCGCGACATCAAGTACCAACGAAGAATCTAAAAAAGAACCTTCGCAGCATGTTCCTCCAGAAAAACAAAAAGAACGAAACCGTTTTATCAATTTGGGTAAGACCTGTAATTTTTCTATTTTACAACCTTGTATCAAGAATAAAAAGCGATATAGTAATATGTTTAAATCTAAGTTAGCGAGTTCTTTATTTGATAATAGTAGTGTTCAGAAGGAAGTTTTTAGTTATCGGAACTATAAAAAAGGGATGGGGCGTGATGGGAAATTATAGTGCATGGAAACCAAGGTTTCCCCTGCGACCCCTTCCTTTATATAAGGTATATTCAAAGGTTATTAAAAAGGGTATTCTAACTATTAAAGGAAGGGGTTGTAGGGGAAACCTTGGTTTCCCTACACCATTTGAGAAATCCGACGCTTTTTTCCAATTGAAATGATGACCCTAAAAATGACTTTGCAATAGCATATGCTTTTAATTCTTTTTCGTTGAGACTTTCTAAATACATTTCCATTAATTTTGTTTGGTTAATTTCATCCATTTTGTTATAATAGAGTTGTTATATAATATTATATTGTTAATATCATATTATATTGTTTTTTATTCAATTTTTTTGATGGTTGTAGATATGATTGTGGTTGAATTAAACAGCACCACATGCGAATGGAGTGTTTTTTGTATTGTTTTTTGGTAGAACATCGTTATCAGCACAACTTTCGTGGATTTTTGTTATATAATCACTACTTGCTATTGGTTTATAACCTTTTTCACTATGAATGTTATCTGGTTTGGTATAATTGAATAATTTTTTCCTATTGAATATATTTTGCCTAAAATAGGTATTATAATTATTACACGATTTTATACAGTGTAACTCTTTTGTTGTGGTACAAGAATCGGCTATTTTTATTGTTTTCTTTTTTAGTCGCGTTATATAATCTTCTTGTGTGTTCAAATGGTTCGTTGTATCTGGTTTCACTGTTGAATATGGTTGTGGACGTGTTAACCATCTATTACGACTACTTAACATTCCTTTTGTTCCTAAAACGGATGGTTTGATGATGGAAGGATTGTTTAATGATGTTACTGCGCTTTGAATGATTGGTATTTCTTTATAATGACCACAACAACCACCATGACCTTTTTGGGCATTTCCTTTCATTAATGTTTTTGGAAGAGAACGTGATAGTGAGGTTTGACCTATATATCCTTGACTTCTATGTGTTCCATTGAGTGAAAAACCGGTTTTTGATCCTACGCTCATATTATTGTATTGTGTTTGTGTTTTCCGTTTTAATGTTGCGATGGACATTTTATAATATGGGGAGATAATTTTTTATGAGATTTTATTGTTACTTTGAATTAACTACAATGATATGATACGCCGATAAACGCTTTTAAATATGTATTTCCATTATATTCTATTTCTTGACAGTCATATAAATTATCATTATTAATATCAAAATTACAAGACATTGTTGCTTTTGCTGTTGTATAATTATACAAAATATCATCTTCTTGTCTACGACCATAACCAGGAATTATACTTGAACATATATAGTCACCATTACTTATATTTCCATTTATATTTGTTACCCACATTGCTCCTTCACCTAGCCCATTTACACGTATCGTATCAAACGATAACCCGTTTGAAAACATATTATTTTGATCGGTTGGTATTGTTCCATCCGGATTAATATCATCATTTTTCACATTGGATATTACACCCCATACTGCTGGGTCTTTATCTTTATTCGTTAGTATTAATTTTGGTAATGCTTCTGTTATTGTAATTGCTTTTTTATTTGTTATTGCTTCATTTGTTACTTTATTTCTTGAAAAATAACCTTGATCTGCTGAACTTACTAATAAACCTATATATTTACTATTGTTTGTTTTTAGGTCTAAATCCAGTGGATAATTTGCGTGTTGCCCTGTAAATAATAATTGACCCGTTGGTACTGTTGCTTTGTATTTAGTAGTACCAGCATATCCATAAAATGTGAATACATTATTTACTAACGCAGGTGCTAATGTACAATTTGCTCCAACCATACCTAGTACGACATTTGCTCTATCATTATCAGCATCTCCTCTAAATATGCCGTTTAATCCTTTTCCTGCCGAATCTGCTAATATATCTACATAACCATCTTTATAAAATGATGTGTTTGCTATTGTTAATCTTGCTTTTGATACTGAATATGTAAATATATAAACAATTCCAGAACCACCAAAACCACCCATTGTTGACCAGCCTGGAGTAGTAGTATTACAACAAGCTGAACCCCCGCCTCCACCTCCACTATTTGGTGACGCTATGCCACCTATACTGGCTACGGTATAAGTAGTAGTAGAATTACTGCTGGTAAAAGCAGTACCAACAATTCCACCACCAGAAGAAACAATGGTGTTACCCGCAAAATCAGCATAATTTAAATTAGGAGTACCTGTTATGTCTTGAGAACCGACTACTACACCCCTACCATTAGAACCATTACCACCATTTGTAGTTCCACCACCAAAAGCACCACCACCCAAATATATTTTATTAGATGATAATTCAGATATAATTTGATTTATGCCATTTTGTCCTGAAATTCTATTGGTTTCATAACCATTTCCACCTACAACATATGTTACATTATTATTTGTTGTTCCATCATTATTTTTCGCATAACAACCCGCAGTAGTCGCACTAGAGATGTTAAAATTTAACCCACTCTGCCATGTAGTACTATTATTTAGGTTTGCTGAAAGACCGCTTACACATGCGTTCTTACCACCTTTACCGCCTACCGCATTTACTATAGTTGTTACTCCATCTTGAATATATGTACTACCGCCAGTGTAACCTACACCTGAATTCGTATTACCATATGTTTCTGCATCCGCATTATTAATTGAAAACCCAGATCCTCCTTTACCACCAGCTCCTATAAATATATTAATCGTACCATTCAATGTATAACCATAGTTATATGGACAATATACAGAATAACCACCACATCCTCCTTGTCCCATATAACCATTTTTAGCTGACTGAGTAGGGGCGGCTTGACCACCACCACCACCACCTCCTCCACCTACCACAAGATATCCTATTTTTGTATTTGCGGTTGATGTTAAACTACCATTAGTAGTATATTTATAAATACTATACGCCCCATATGTAGTAGTTGAAGCAGTACTAATATTATTTACTATGTCATCAGAATTTACATTTAATTTAATATTATTATCATTTTTTGAATTGAATAAGAATGAAGATGTTGCTGTTGTTAGATTCCCTGAAAATGTTATATCTGGACTATTTATTTTTCCTGTTAAATT
>Ga0114976_10001980_pt1 | contig 12894 bp, 5 predicted proteins | sample S_130805_EF_Meta_FD_87319 | JGI IMG/M metagenome (GOLD analysis project Ga0114976, IMG submission 87319) | Freshwater microbial communities from Lake Simoncouche, Canada to study carbon cycling - S_130805_EF_MetaG | ecosystem: Environmental > Aquatic > Freshwater > Lake | place: Lake...
AATTTTAATGGACATGAGATATAAGCAGATAACTTTGAAAAAGACAATCTGTATTCGAGTTGCTTTTTTAATTGAGCAAGGACTTCAGGTGTCTTTTGAATGGCAATAACCCGTTCCTGAATTGGCGTTACTGGAATGGAATGACTCATTGAATAGATACCGGCATAAGGGTTATACTCAGGCAAAGCAATTTGTAATTGTGAAAGGAATCTGCTTTTTTCTCCTTCCCCAAATGCATCTGAATCAGAAACATAGACTAAATGCGCCTCACTGGTATATTGTAACAATCTGTAAAAGTGGTAGGCTGTTACAGCTTCCCGTTCCCCTGGAGTAAACATTCCAAACTCTCTACGGATATCCAAGGGAATAAAAGAGGATTTTTTTGCCTTGGCAGGCAACATTCCTTCATTACATGACAATATAATTACATTTTCAAATCCTAGTGTTCTGGTTTCAAGAATTCCCATAATCTGAATCGCGGGGTCTTTAACAGGTTCAAAAGGAATGGTGACCCCAGAAAAAAATGAATCCATGAAGCCGCATATACTTCTGATATCCCAAATTATTGCAGATTCAGAAACAAAACCTTTGATGAGTTTCACACAGGTATATACGCCTTCAGAAAACACACTCACTGCAGATCTTTCATTGCCCGAAAACTCAGATTCGTCCTTTTCAAGCAATTCACTCGTTAACTTTTGAAACCATCCGGGAAATTCCTGAGGATGAATTTCCTCGGTTAGCATTTGCGTCAATGCGCCATTGTGGATGTTGGTTGCTGTAAATATCTCTTTAATGTCTGAAACCGATAGAATGGAAGATTGAGATAGTGATTGAAACACTTTGCTCCATTCAGACATCCTAAACTCAGGGAACAACACCCGAATCAATGGATTTGAAATGCAACTGTAAATATCTTCATAATAATATAATGATTCATTTCCGCTGACTTTTTCTTTCCTTTTCAATGCATTAGAAATATTCTTATACAATTCATATATTCTTGTTTCCTGCAATGGGAATCCCATGGTAACGTTTGTTCTACTCAATAAATCAGTAGCTGCTAACACATTTAACAAGGGATTTAAAACTCTTGAATCATTTAGTACAATCAGTAATTCATTCTCAGGATTTTCAAGTATGTGTTTCACTAATTCACCAGATAGAAAGGCTTGGCCACTTATACCTGACACTTCGTGAAAGTAAAATTTCTGATTTGGGTTTTTGTACCCTGATTCCGGATTATTGATGCGGATACAATGCTCATTCCACAATTCGTGCATTTTCCTTTGATATCTTCCGGCTTGCATTTTTGTGTTTTTTAGATAGAATGCATCTTCATCTAACACAATTTTAGCTTTATTTTGCTTTATTAGAAGAGAAATTATTTTCTCTTCAGACAAGCTTAATGCATTCATTCCTGCGAATAGAATAAAGGAGATTCCGGAACTGTCTTCTGAAATCTTTGTATAGGCATTCCGGTATGCCATTCCACCATATGCTTTGTGCTCTTTTATTAATTTCTCTTTTAGTTTATAATACCATTCTCTCCATGATTTCCAGAACCCCAGATACCGAAGTTGTGCTGGTGTTAGCTCAGAATTTCCCGGATCCCATAGTTCTTTCGCTTTAATTTCATTCAAATAAGTAAAAAAGAATTCCGGATCAACAAGGTTCCTATCCAGATCATCAAAATCTGACAATAATTCAGGGGCCCAGTCCATAAAAACAGATAGCGCATCTTCTCCCCCACTCTGTAAATAAATATCATACAAATTAAGGATAGCTTCCTGTGATCCTATCAGCGTATCTCCTGACAACCCAATGATAAAATCCTGAATGGTACCAATCTCTGGTAACAATACTGGAACATCAATTTTATCTCCAATTGCTCTTGTTAAATAGGAAATACTACGATGCGAAGGTAAAACAATCTTGCATTTTATATTTTTTTTCAAATACTCATTAACAATCAATTCTGCAAGAGTGTCTAAATAAAATTTGTTATTCATAAATTAGATTTAATTTACCTTGTTCTATATATAAAAGGTACAGATTGCCAGTTTGATAACCTGCCTGTCGCATGGTTTCCGCATACGTTTTAATTCTTGTTGCATGTTCTGGTGCAAATTCTCCGGTTTTAAAATCAAGAATATGAATTTTACCGTCTGAGTACACCATTCTATCCGGGCGCAATAATGAACCCTTAGGCAACAAGATATTCTGCTCGGCAAATTGGATTGTTTCAGCATCTGCAAATGGAGTGTCTTGAATCAGGTCAATTGTTTTTTGAAGCATTGTTCTACCCTTCTGTACTATTTCTTCCGGATAATTCAGATAATAGGATGGATGACTTTCCATTAATTTTTCAATAGATATTCCCGGGATATAGTTTGCCAGCATACTGTGAATCCAAATCCCAAAAGCTCTTGGGTTGGTAATGTCTTCTTCCTTATTACTTCTATTAATAACAGCCAACCTGATTACGGAAGATTTCCAAACAGGCTTCAAAAATTGACCTTCAGAGGGTTCTGAAATTTTCAAAGATTCTCTTGGATATTCTTTTTGTCCATACCAGAATTGAAATCTTTCCCCTTCATTTTTAATTTCTACATGTTCTTTTAAATCTATTTTTGATAAAATATTCTCAAGATACTTACCAATACTATTATCCTTTTTAGAGGAAGCCCAAACATAAAGTCGTTCTTTAGCTCTTGTAAATGCCACATACAACAAGTTCATATTATCGATAAAAATTTCACTTTCTTCAGCTATTATCTGATCTTTTAGTGCTGTATATTTTAAGTCCTTTACCGGTCTGACTAAAAATTCAGGAGAAGGCGCATGCATTGTTTCAGGAACATTAACCCATAAAAGCTCAGAGGAATTAAATCCAATAATCCAGGTAACAAGTGGCATCATAACCACCGGAAACTCCAGTCCTTTCGCTTTGTGTATGGTAATTATTTTGACGGCATTTGTTTCCTCAGGAATATTCAGACTAACATTTGCACCATTCTCTTCCCAGTAATTCAGAAAATCGCCTGGTCCGCCTTTTCCTAATTGAACTGCCAAAACAACCTGATCGATAAATGTAGAAACATAAGCTGATGATATCTCCAGCAACTTAAATTCTGAAACAATATAAGAAACAGTTTTATAAACATCCGCTCCGCTGGACAATAAATATCTTTTAAGCTGTTGAATATCTTCCTGAGTAAAAGGAACAAAACCTTCAGGTAATTTTACTGTATCAACCCAACATTCAAGTCCAGTTTCAGCAACTGAATTATTTGGATTGAGTGCGAATTTTAAACTATCGGTAATAAAAGAAACCTCAGAATTAGAAATGATTAACAAGGATTCATTGCTAATAACCGGAATATTATTCTCTGATAACAGTCTTGCCAAAGTTTCTCCATCGGCTTTTTCACGCACTAGTACCGCAATGTCCCTGAACTGATACTTCTGAGATTCTATCAAGTCATTTAAAGTTGCAAGGAACTCAGGCAAATAGGTTTCCTGAAAATTCTTCTTATCCAGATCATCTGTATTGATGTAAACATATCCTCCATCTGCTTTTGAAATCTCCTGCTCCTGGCCGGAGTAAATTTTCTCAACCATAGGAATATCAGGTTTGCTGGTTCGGACTTTTGAAAAAAAAGCGTTGTTAAACCTAACAATACCTGCGATTGATCTATAATTTCTATTTGGAGGGTTGAATTGTGCATCAAAAGACAAATCAAAAAGTGCCCGGTTCTCATCAGCTATTTGTGAATCTTCAGACTCAGGCAAGGCAGGCAACTCAAGGAGGTAAGCAGATGAGCCATTGCGCCAGCGGTAAATAGCCTGTTTGGCGTCGCCAACAATAAAAACCTTTCCCTCAGAGGCAAGCCCATTGGCCAGCAGAGGAATCAGATTCAACCATTGCAGAGCTGAGGTATCCTGAAACTCATCCAGAAGGAAATGACGCAACCTTGCACCTATCCTATGGTAAATATATGGCACAGGTTCATTTCGAATCTCGCCGAAAATCAATCTGTTAAAATCCGAAATATGGAGACTTTTGCTCTCCTTTTTGTACAATTCTAATTCGTGCTTGAGTAGGCTTAGAACTGCGGTAGAAAAAAGACCCTTTTGTAGCTCTTTCCCAATAATTATTTCGGAAAACTCCTGAACACAGGAATCGTATTTTTCAAAGAATTCATCCAGAATCTGCCGAACCAAGGTTTGATTTCCAGAGTGTTTCTTTTTACCGTTTTCACTAAATTCTTTTCCAGGGTCTTTTGCTGAAAGAACTGTTTTATTTAGTGGAGCCTGAAATTTCGAGATTCCATCCTCGGATAAATTATAAATCAATTTTCCGATTCCATTTGCTCCACCTCTTAAATCCTCCGTTTCAATATTCAAAGATTTGAGCTTGTTTTTCGCCAATTGGGCAAACTGTTCCACTTTCTCTTTGAATTTCCTTTGCTTCTGTGACAGCTCGCGTTTAAAATCTAATAAACGTGCTGGCCCAACACCTTCGAGCAATCCCAACCTGCTAATACTTTTCTCCTCAAATAATTTTCCTGCAAACTTCTGCATATCGGGAATCAGGGACCAGTTTCCTTCATCGTTGGTTTTTTCAATCAAATATCCTTTCAGAATTGCTGTAATTTCATCGTCAGTTCCTGCCTTGCGGATTAAAGCATGCACTGCTTCATGAATCAGGATTTTCTGATCCATAATAACTTCAAATCCGGTAGCCTGCCTGAGTTCAAAGGCAAAACTCCGGACAATTGAATACATAAATGCATCAATAGTACTGATACGGAATTCATCGTAGCGGAATAAAATTTCTTTTAATAGCGAACTGGCACGAAAATGCAATTCCTGTTCAGGTAATTTTAATTCCTGTAGCAACGCCAGCTTCATTGCATCCTTTTTTTCGCCGGAGGTTTCCTGTTCGGAAAGTTGGGCAAGAGCAGACAAAATTCTGCCTTTCATTTCCTGGGCTGCCTTATTTGTAAAAGTTAAAGCCAGAACTTCAGTAAATCTTGAAGGGGAGCGATCCCTTAAAGTTTCCAGTAAAAACTGAAAAACCAGATTAAATGTTTTGCCGGAACCGGCTGATGCTTTCTGAACCAATACAGGCATATTCTATTTTTTAAACTTCCAATGCAATCATTTCTGCTGCTTTTTTTCCAACTATGCTGCCGATTGCAACTCCCATTCCACCCATACGGACAGCACAATAAATTCCGGGCGATATTTTTTTAATTATTGGCTTTTTAACATCACCAATACCCATAATTCCACTCCATTTTTTTTCTATGCTTACTTTTTTTCCATTTAATATTTTCTCTTCAAGTATATTTTCCAGCTTGGATTGGATAACTTCAGTCAGACCTTCATTAATAGAGGTTTCTCCTTTAAAATCAAGATTTCTTCCACCACCAAAGAGAATCCGTCCATCTAGATTCCTGAAATAATAATACCCTTCTTCAAAATGAAATGCCCCTTTGATTTTTAACCCCGGAATTTTCTCTGTAAGTATTACTTGAGCTCTGGCGGGAGTAACCTCCGGCATACCTTTTAACAAAGAAGCAAATCCATTGGTAGTAACCAAAACTTTCTGTGCTGAAAAGTACTTATCCTTACCTATATATATATGTATGTTTCGATTCAAATCATTTACCTGTTCAACATTGATGCCATTAAAAATTCTAATGCCCCGTTTCATGACTTCTTTTTCCAGAGCTCTCATCATTTTTCCTGTATCAATCAGACCTTCAAAGTGTGTTGAAATAATTCCAATTGCAGAATGCAATCCAAATTTCTTCTTTCCTTCAGGGTTTATAGAAAAAACAGGTGTTCTTCCAAAAATCGGTTCCAAAAAACTATTGAGCATAGAAATACCTGCACTGCATTTTTCATACTCTTCTTCCATTCCCTTCCAGAAAACTTCGTGGCCACCATTAAGGGAAAAAGAAATGGCTTTCTTTCCTAAAGTTTTAATCAAGAGTTGCAATCCTTCATACCGCATACTTACAGTTTCAAGTGTTAAAGCCTCACCAGATTTTATAATATCACTTTGCAATTCAGAAACACTACCAAAGCAGGCAAATCCTGCATTTCTGGTACTGGCACCAAAAGGGAAAATTCCTCTTTCAATAATGGCAACTTTATGCTTTGGAAAAAGAATTGAATAGTGGAGTGCTGAGGATAATCCAACGATTCCACCACCAATAATCAACAGATCATAATTGCTTAGGTAAGATTGTTCTTCCCAATATGAAAAAAATTCTGGAAGCATATTTTTACGTTAATTCAACCGTAATGAAAACTTGTGATTGTGAAAATAGTGAAGAGAAAATTGAAAGAAGATTTTTTTAAAAAATATCCAAAACCAAGCAGAGTAATTTTTTGATTTACATGAAAAATTGTGGAATAATTGAAAAAAATGAATGCATTTCGCAACGTGTTTATTCTCACATACATGCAAAACGGTGGAAAAGTAAACATGCTGAAAATCAGTGAAAACAAATTTCATTTGTATAAAAATTATTTTTTCTACAAAACAAACAAAATGAATTAATAAAAATCAATTTTTAATTTATTGCTTTTTTTTACAACAATTGTGGACAACCATTAAGTTTTAAAGAAAAGCGAACATTTACTTTGTTTCCAGTTATTGTTAGTTAATTCAAACATTACGCACATGGCAAAGACAAACGACGAAAACGGATCCTCAAATACCGAGGAGACCATGGAAGCTCCTAAAAAAGTAGGCGCTCCTAAAAAAACTGCTGCTCCTAAAAAAGCTGCATCTGGTAAAAAAGCAGCTCCTAAAAAGGCCGCTGCTAAAAAAGCTGCTTCGAAAAAAGCTGCTGCTCCTAAAAAAGCTGCTGCCCCTAAGAAAGCCGCTGCTAAAAAAGCTGCTGCTAAAAAAGCTGCCGCTCCTAAGAAAGCTGCTGCTCCTAAAAAGGCTGCTGCTGCTAAAAAAGGCGCTCCTAAAGAGGCTGCTACCAAAAAAGCTGCTGCTCCTAAAAAGGCTGCTGCTAAAAAAGGCGCTCCTAAGAAGGCTGCTGCTAAAAAAGCTGCTGCTCCTAAGAAAGCTGCTGCTAAAAAAGCTGCTCCTAAGAAGGCTGCTGCTAAAAAAGCTGCTGCTCCTAAGAAAGCTGCTGCTAAAAAAGGCGCTCCTAAAAAGGCTGCTGCTAAAAAAGCTGCTGCTCCTAAGAAAGCTGCTGCTAAAAAAGGCGCTCCTAAGAAGGCTGCAGGTAAAAAAGCTGCCGCAAGAAAAGCTGCTGCTAAAAAAGCTTCAGGAGGTAACTCCTAATCTTTTCGTTCTTTCTTCACTTTCAAGCCCGGCTTTCCGGGCTTTTTTTATGCTGAAACCTGCATATTGTTTAGTTTTGCACCTGTTAAAATGAAAAAGATACTGCTTTCCCTAATTTGTGCCGGAACAATCATGTTTTTTGGCGCTTGCTCTTCGTCTGGTCCTGAAGGTGCCGATGTTAAAATTGAAACCGATGAAGGTGATATCTTCATTAAATTGTATGATGATACCCCGATTCATAAGGCGAATTTCCTCAAACTTGCCGAACAAGGCTATTATGACGGAACTACCTTCCATCGTATCGTAAATGAATTTATGATTCAGGGTGGTGATCCTTATAGCAAGGACCCTTCAAAAATAGACTCACTGGGTTCCGGTGGTCCTGATTCAACCTTAGATGCCGAAATCAAAGCAGAGCATCTTCATAAAAGAGGTGCATTATGTGCTGCCCGCAAAGGTGGTATGAATGAACTAGCCAAACGCTCTTCCGGATCTCAGTTTTATATCGTTACTGGTAAAAAATATACCGCTGAAGAACTTGCAGAAGTTGAAAAAAGAGTTCAAAGTAATGAAATGAGCAATTTCATGGGTAATTACCTGAAACGCCCTGAAAATCAATGGTTGAAAACAGTTGATGTGCCACGTTTGCAAAAAGAAAATCCTGATTCCCTACGTCGTATTGATGAAAAAATCAGGAAAGAAATGGACGAAGAACGTAAAGCTGTGAAGCCATTTACCTACCCAGAAGACATTAAAAAAATATACATGGAACAAGGTGGCGCGCCTCAACTTGATCTTGGATACACCGTATTTGGAGAAGTATTGCAGGGTATGGAAGTAGTTGACAAAATTTCCGCTGCTGAATTGGATCCACAATATCCTGAAAAACCAAAGGATATGGTTAAAATGAAAGTTATCGTACTTAAAAAGTAATAACATGTTGTACAGAATCTGCTTTCTTTTCTTTTTAGGCCTTACAATGACAGCTTCTACTTTTGCCCAAAAAGGCAAAACCTACACCATACATACTGATTACGGCAACATTAAAGTTCGCCTTTTTGAAGACACACCCCTACACGCAGCCAATTTTGAAAAATTAGTAAAAGAAGGGTACTACAATGGAACCACTTTTCACCGGGTAATCAAACAGTTTATGATTCAGGGTGGAGATCCAAACACAAAGGACACTGCTTTTACCGGTCAGCCAGGAATGGGTGGTCCAGGTTACACTTTGCCTGCTGAAATCGGTTCAAAACACCTGCATTTTAAAGGTGCTCTTGCTGCTGCTCGCCAGGGAGATCAGGTTAATCCCAAAAAAGAATCTTCCGGATCGCAATTTTATATTGTTCAGGGTGCTCCTGTTCCTGAAGCTCAATTGGATCAAATGACCCAACAATTGACCAATTCTCAAAAGCAGGCTTTTATGAGAACATTTTTGGATAGGCCTGAAAATCAATGGATAAAAACGATTGACGCTCAAAAACTTCAAAAAGAAAATCCTGATTCTCTGAAAGCTTTGGATAAAAAAATCACTGCTGAACTGGATGCTGCTTTTGCAAAAGAGCCTGCCTTTAAATATTCAACAGCTGACAAAGAAAAATACAAAACTATGGGCGGTACCCCGCACCTTGATTTGCAATACACTGTTTTTGGAGAAGTAGTTGAAGGATTGGATGTTGTGGACAAAATCGCACTGGTAGAAACAATGCCAGGTGACAAGCCCAAAATAAACATCCGTATAACCATAACTCAGGACTAAACCTCCCGTTCAAACCTCATTAATGACCGCAGACTCTCTAAAGTCTGCGGTTTTTGTTTAGTAAATTTTAAATTTGCTGTTTAGGAATAGTCTTTGGTTTCTCAAACAGAACAAAACATGCATTTATTTTTACACCGTTTCAGGGTTGGGTTAATTGCCTCTCTGCTTTTTTTGTCTGGTTTACAAATACAGGCACAGATTTTTGCCGGGAATGACACTACTTTTTGTGGGGGAGGTTCATTTTTCCTTCAGGCTCAGGTGACAGCACCAGTAATGAGTACGACCGATTATCAAATAGATAGTATCACTTTCAGTCCGGTAGCTTTGCCAACTACTTATTCATCCCTATCCCTTTCAGATGATATACATTCAGGCACCATTTCAATTCCCTTTGATTTTTGCTTTTATGGCTCTTCCTATAACCAATTGCTGATTGCATCAAATAATTACATCACTTTTGACCTTACAAGTGCAAGTGCTTATTCCCAATGGCCGATCAATAATGCGATTCCAAGCACCAGCAATCCTGCAAATGCCATTATGGGACCCTGGCAGGATATCAATCCTGGTGTAGGTGGAAATATTTATTACTGGACAGAGGGAACTGCTCCATACAGAAAATTTATTGCCTTTTATGATGACGTACCTATGTTTTCCTGTACAGGTTCCTTATATACATCTCAAATTATCTTGTATGAAACTACCAACGTAATTGAAACTCACATTACAGACAAACCCCTTTGTGCTACTTGGAATGGAGGTGCTGCTATTCATGGCCTTCACGATGCTACACAAACACAAGCTATTGTTGTTCCTAATAGAAATTACCCTACAACGTGGACAACCAGTAACGAAGGTATGCGATTTACTCCCAATGCCACACCAGCAGCATATTCTGTTGCATGGTACAACAATGCCACACAAATCTCAACTTCAGATACTGTAACAGTTTTTCCCTCTGGAGTTTCAACCTATATCGCTGAATTAACCTATACCTGTTCAGGTGCCACTTTTTATGACACCATGGTTATTTCACCATCCCCTTCAATGGTTGTAACCACCTCTGCTACAGCTCCAACCTGCTTTGGCGGAAACAATGGAACAGGTACAGTAACAAGCATTACAGGTGGAACAGGGCCGTATACCTATTTGTGGAACTCAACCCCTTCTCAAACGACTCAAACAGCAACAGGTCTTGCTGCTGGTTCATATAATGTAACAGTTACTGACAGTGTTGGATGTACGCAAACTGAAGTTGTTACTGTTCCTTCTGCCCCAGTTTTTCTAGTTTCTGCTTCTGCCACTCCTGTAAGTTGTAATGGAGGAAATAATGGTACCGGTATCATTTCTATAACTGGCGGCACTTCCCCTTTCACGTACAACTGGAATACCACACCCGCCCAGACTACTGCTACAGCAACCAATCTGACTGCAGGATCTTATATGATTATTGTTACGGATAATCTGGGCTGTCTGGCTATTGATACAATTATTGTTTTGGAACCAACACTTTTGGTAGCCAGTGCTTCCATGGTTGCAGATGTAAATTGCTTTGGTGGCACCGATGGTGCAGCTTCTGCATCGGCTGCTGGTGGAGCAGGAAATTATGTGTACACCTGGAATAGTACACCTACACAGGTTAGTCAAAATGCAACAAATCTACCCGCAGGAACTTTTATTGTAGCCGTTATGGACGGAAACGGCTGTGTAGATACTGCTTCTGTAATAATTAGTCAGCCCCCTCAACTTACTGCAACAGTGAATACGGTGATGGTTTCCTGTAATTCGCTTTCTGATGGGACAGCTACTGTAACTCCTAACGGAGGGGTTTCACCTTATACCTATTCATGGGTAACAACACCTGTACAAACCTCTCAAACTGCAACTGGATTGCTCGAAGGCACTTATTCCGTTACAGTCACTGATAATCATGGATGTACAGTTAGTGCAAGCGGTACTGTGCTCGAACCAGATTCCCTACTGATTGCCAATATTGCAGCTACCAATTCAAATTGCGCTAGTACCACAGGTAACGGAACGGCTACAGTAGTGCTTACCGGTGGCACAACTCCTTATGCTTATTTCTGGAATTCCAATCCACCTCAAACTTCCCAAACAGCCCAAAACCTTCCAGCTGGCACCTACTCAGTAATAGCTACCGATGCAAATGGTTGTACTATTTCAGGTTCAGTTACCATTGTGATGGATCAATTCCCAACTGCGGATGCAGGCCCTGATATGTCATTCTGTGATGGCTCAGGCGGAGTACAACTGGATGGTTCAGCCTCTGGTGGCGTATCTCCTTACATTTATGTTTGGGCGCCAAATAACGGTTCACTTTCCAATCCTAATGTGGAAGATCCAATTGCAAATCCGGATTCAAATACAACGTATTACTTCTATGTTATTGGTGCCAATGGTTGCCAAAGCAATACAGATTCCATGATTGTAACAACTATTGACCTTCCAATTGTTGATGTTGGTTCAGATGTATGGCGTTGTGAAAATGGTCCAGGAAATTTCATTACTGCAACTGTAGTAAATCCTGTGGGTGGTTATAGCGTTCAATGGAGTCCTTCCATTGGATTGTACTGTGATACCTGTCTCACCACTTACGCAACACCAGATACGACTACTTTATATTGTGCTACGGTAACTTCACTTTTAACTGGATGTACTTCCGATCCGACGAATTTAAATTCAAATAGCTGTTTAGTATATTCTGTTCGTCCAAGACCAGTTGCAGATGCTGGACCAGATTTTGAAGTGTGTCAATATGACTCCATGTCAACTTGTGGTATTGCAACATCGGCTGGACCGTTGTATGATTTTGCATGGAGTCCAAATTTTGGACTGGATGACTCGACATTAGTTTGTCCTACCTTCTCCCCTCCGTTTACGACTTGGTACACCTTGGTGGTGACTTCAAATGGTTGTCCTTCCTATGCTGATTCTGTGCAGGTAACGGTTCGCCCAACTTTAAGCGGAGATGCAGGTCAGGTACGCACTATTTGTGCCAATGATTCCACCCAATTGGATGGTCAGTATAATGGCGCATGGGCTCCGACTGCTTTCCTTTGGTCACCTTCGGCTGGATTGAGTGATTCTACTGCTCAAACGCCAATGGCTTCACCAGCGACAACTACCTGGTACTATTTCACGGTGTACAATGGCCTGTGTCCTTCGATACCAGATTCGGTGCAGGTGATTGTCAATCCACTTCCAATTGCCAATGCAGGACCTGATTTACAATTGTGTAATGAAGGAGATTCCATCACTATTAGCGGTGCAACTGCTACCTCTGGCTTACCACCTTACACTTATCTGTGGCAACCGTCTTCTGGCCTGCAGGATGCTACTTTGTTAAATCCAAATCTGAAACCAGATACCACAACATTGTATACCCTGACTGTTTTCACTGGCACAGCACCGAATGTATGTACCGATACAGACACTATGTTGATTGTGGTAAAACCTGGACTGAATTTGATGGTAGATGTTGATACCAACACCATTTGTCAAGGACAATATGCGCAGCTCATGTCAACAGCAGGTTCTGGTTCTGCAGTGTTTACCTGGTCCCCTTCTATTGGTTTGGCCAATCCGAATGCAGCGAATACTTTGGCGAATCCGGACACAACAGTAACCTATTACCTCACGGCTACGGAACATGGTTGTACCAGTATAGATTCTATTCAGGTGCGTGTGCTTGACACACCTGATGCAGCCTTTGTTGCATCCTCCACGCAATCTTGCGGGGAGCTAAGCGTTGCTTTCTTAAACCTCTCTGCTGATGGTTCTGCTTATGAGTGGA
>Ga0114976_10001982_pt1 | contig 12883 bp, 18 predicted proteins | sample S_130805_EF_Meta_FD_87319 | JGI IMG/M metagenome (GOLD analysis project Ga0114976, IMG submission 87319) | Freshwater microbial communities from Lake Simoncouche, Canada to study carbon cycling - S_130805_EF_MetaG | ecosystem: Environmental > Aquatic > Freshwater > Lake | place: Lake...
ACCTGACCCATGTCGATCAGGAAGTCGAGCGGGGTCCGCTTGGTCGAGGTCGAGGCCGAGCCGGCCGAGGTGGTCGGGTCGATGGCGACCGAGCGGCGGTTGGCGACGGTGGCGTTGAAGCCATCACCCAGAGGGATGCTGCCGTCGATACGGCCGGCGCTGAAGCCACGGTTGGCCGAGGCGGCCTGCGTGACCAGACCCGCCAGGACGTCGGTGTCGACGGCGATCTTCATCTGCTGGGCCGCGTCGTTCGCGAAGATGTCCATCAGACGCAGATCCGCCTGGATCTTGTCGACGTCGTCCGCGACCACCGCGAAATACTTGCCCTTGTCGATGTTCAGATCGACCACCGACGCGACCGGCACCTCGGTCGTCAGCGACAGACCCTTGGAGTAGTCACGAATCGTGATGTTCGGGATGGTGCGGATCTTGACCCGGTCGCCCTGGTCCTTGATCTCGCCTTCCCAGTCCGTGTTCGCGATGGCCGCGAGGACGGTGCTGTCGTAGAACTTGGCCTGGAGCTTGCCAGACCAGATCTCCGGGATGAAGTTCCGGTTGGCGCTACCGACGGTACCGCCGTAGCCGTCGGTGCCGGAGCCTGCGCCGTAATAGTTACCGCTGACTGCGAGGGACATGAATCACTCCATGCCGCTTGCCGAGGGCATCACTGTCGGATGCGACCTTCGGTCTGTGCGGCGAAGATGTCTGCTTCGATCCGCTTCGCGTCCACGGGGTCCAGACGTCGGGCTCGGAGGTCCGCGTAGAACCTCCCGATCTCGGTCGTCGTCCAGATCTTCTTGCCGGGAGGAGGGGCCGACACACGGGAGGTGGGCGGCTCGATCTGATCGGCGAGAGGATCCTGTTCCGGGGGCGAAGCAGGGCTCTGTTCGCCGCCGTAGCTGGTGAAGAAGTTGGCGACTCGCCACGCATCCATCTGTGAGACAGCCTGATCGAACAGGTCCTGTCGCATCTGTCCGGTATACGGGTCGATGCCAGCGAGCCAAGTCAGGAAGTTCTTGTCCTCGTTCAGGGACTCCCACTTGGGGGCCTGACGATTCAGGTCCGTGTAGAACCGTTCCTTCGCGAGACGCAGCGTCTCGTTCCGCAGCTGGTCGACCGAGTTCCGGATCTCCCCCACCTCTTCGGTGGAAACGACCTCGGATGCGGCCCGCTTGACGACGTCGATGAACTTCTCGCCGTACTCCTCGACTTCCTCCGGCTTGAGCCGAGAGGGGGCGGGAGCGGCAGGAGCCGCCTTCGTCATGGCGTCTTGCAGCTGCGCCTTCAGGTTGCGGAGTTCCGCAGCCATCCGGGGGATCTCGGCCTTGTACTTGCCGTCCAGGACCTCGTACTTGCGCTTCCAGCTGTCGTCTTCCTGGGTCGCCACAGGGGCAACCGGGGTGACTTCAGTGGGCGGCTGAGTCGGGGTCTGTGCGGGTACTTCGGCCTTCGGTTCTGCTTCAGGAGCCGGAGTCGCTTCGGGTGTGCCCTGCGGCGGCGTCTCGGTGTTCCCGTAGACCTGACGGTGGAGTTCTTCCGCGCGTCGGTTCGCTTCTTCTACTGCTTTCGGCAGCGCCATCTATCTCTCCGTGAGCCATCAGGTCAGTCAGCCAGCCCGCAGGTATTGGCCTTCTTCCATCTGGTATTCACTGTGGTCGCGTCAAGTTGTCCTGGGAGCCGACGCCTCGGTGTTCCCCGGTTGCTCCCTCAGGGAGCCAGTTCCTTCAGCAGAAACCTCGTCATACGAACGGCTCCTTGCGCGCGGAGTACGTCGTTGGGGTCTTTGCTCTGGACCAGTTCGTCTTGCAGCGCGGCGTCGAGTTCTCTCAACGACGCGATGATCTGTTCGTAGTAGATGTTCCCGCGCAGCTGTGCGACGGAGTCATCGAGCTTTTGGTCTTTCACTTCTTGAAGCTCTGCTTCTGCCAGAGATCGCTGGAGAACCCGGAGCAGTCGCAGGCCCACTCCGACATCTCTGAGTTCTCGGCACCGACCATGCCACCACGGGCATACGGCTGGGCACCAACCCCGCCGACATCGGCCCCAGCATCTGTGCGGCGCTGTTCCGGAAGGCCCATCTGTTTGACCGGATCACCGCCGACCGACTTGCGCCGAGCGGCACGGCGCTCCTCCAGGTCTTCCATCTGCATCTTGCGGAGGGCCGAGGCTTCCTTGCGGTACTCGCCCACCTCGTTGGCTTCGTCACGCTGCCGTTTGGCATCCATGAGGCCCGCGCCGATCCCGCCAATCAGTTCCCAGTTCACTGCATCGCTCCTTGCGGGGGCTGGCCCTGCATCGCCTGTTGCTGTGCCATCGCCTGTTGCTGTTGCTCCTGAAGCTGCTGCTTGCGCTGCATCTCTTCAGGCTTGGGCACCAGCTTGTCGACATCGAGGTTGAGCGTCTTGGCCTGCTCTCGCAGCAGGTAAGCCCTGCGGTCGGGCGTGACGATCTGGAGATCGACTGGGTTGGTGACAGCAGCGAGGAACTCTGCCCTGCGGGTGTGAATCTGATCTTTCATCAGAGTCGCGACAACCCCTGTGGCGACGATCTGCGCGTCCGCCTTGATGGACGGGTCCTTGTCGTAGATCATCAGGTGGTTGTAGAGCCGGGTCAGGACGTCTGTGAACGCACGGTCCAGGCTCAGGATCGCGCCCTTGATGCCCTTGGCGGCGTTCTCCATCAGCATCGACAGGCCAGCTGCGGTCCTGCCGGCACCAGAGACAGCACTGGAGCCGTAGACGTAGTTCGGCACGCCGGTCACTTCGTCCGCGATCTTCTGGAAGTACGTGTAGACCTCCAGCAGCGGGCCGGAGTTCATGTCTGGCTGGTTGAATCGGATCGCAGGCTGGCCCGACCCGGATCTGTCGGAGGTCGTCTGGTAGATCTTCATCGGATAGAGTTCCGTGACCTCCTCGCCCTTCGCCAGACGGTCGATGTTGATCTCGACCATCGGCCCTGAGGCGAGCGCCATGTTGTTCGCCAGCGCACGGGCGGCGGCGTTACACATCGACTGGACGTCGCGCATCAGTTCGGGGAGAGCCTTCCCAGCCCACGCACCAGGGATGTCCTCCCAGCACCGCTTGGAGTACGGGCGACGACCCAAGGGATCAGGGTTCAGCCGGCACAGCACCGTGTGCCGACCAAACTGCCACGCATTGACCTCGTACTCCCGGTTCGGGTCGACGTTCTTCATGCCCCACTCAAGCAGGATGGACCCGCTTACGGACCCCCAGAAGGACAGGCCCTCGATGAGGTCGGAGGAGTGGGCGGCGATGGACGACATCCCTTTCAGAGTGGTCTGTTCGGTGTCGGAGTACGTCCATTCGCGAAGCCCGCCCCTGCCGTAGGCTTGGATCACCTCATCCACCATGTCGTTGCGGACGTTCGGCAGCCCCTTGAGGGCGGCGATGGCGGAGCGGGTCAGCTTTATGCGTTCTATGACATAGAGAGCATCCTGGGGGCTCGTTGCGTTCGGCGACCAGAAAATGTCATAGGGGCTGACCCGCTCGAAGTCGAGTGCGACCACATCCTTGACGATGGGCTTGAAGTCCTTGCCCCAGGTCAACTGTCGGCGGCGGCGGACCACTGGACCCTTGATGACGGCGTACGGGAAGGTCGTGAAGTCGTAGATCAGGTCCCCGACGACCTCGGACCACTTCGCCTCTTCCAAGATGTCGTCCATCTTGCGAGTCATCTTGGCGGTGGCTTCCTTCGTCTGGTCGCCAACCTTGGTCTGGACTTCGTCGTAGATCTCGTTGATCCGGACGCCGATCATTGCCGGGTTCGCCTGCATCCCCTGCTGGGCAATCTGCATGACCTCGGTCATCGCCGTGTTGACGATGGCGTCCCTCAGTTCGCTGGGAACAGTCGGCTCGGAGGTCGGGGTCAGCGTCCACGTACGGTCGGCCGACAGGATGACGTCCTTGATCCAAGACTCGGCGGCGCGGCACTTGACGTCGGTCAGCATCATGAAGACGTCCGCCCCGCCCTGCTCCGCGATCAGCATCCTCATGGACGGGTCGTACTCGCCCCGGCGTTGCCGCTCGCACTGCAACAGACGCTCGGAGAGGTCCTGCTTGGTCGTCAGGGCTTCGTCCCAGCAGTGCTTGATGTGCGTCGCCAGCCCGAGGTTCGAGACCGACTCCGGGATGTCCTCGGCCTTGGGCGGGGTTTCGATGGTCTTGAAGATCATGGGTTCTCCGTCACGCCCAGGCGGCGCGCTTCTTCGTCACTGGCATGGCACGGACGGGGTTCATCTCCCCCCGGATCTGGAGGCAGCCGTACTGGAAAGCGTCGTGTACGTGGCTGAACTTGTCCTTGACCGGACGGTCCTTGTACTTCGTTGATCCTGAGGCTCTGATCCGCTCGTACCGGTAGCCGCCGTTGAATCCCTTCCTGAGTTGCTTGCAGCGCGGGTCGACCAACAGACCCGGATCCCCGCCCACGTTCTTCTGGAGGAAGAAGGCCACAGACTCCCGGCGGGCGATGAACTCGTTGGTGACGGCCGGCTCGCAGAGGAGTCCCATCTCCAACAGTTCGTCCATGCAGGTCTTCTCGTTCGTCTGTGCCCGGGTCGTCCCAGCAGGGTCTCCACACGCTTCGATCCGGAATCCCCCGTACTCGGTGGTGATCTCCGGCATGACGACCTCGCCGTAGAACTGCCTGATGCCCATCCCCTCCGAGACAAGCTCGTTCAGCACCAGCAGCTGCCCCCTCGGGGACATCTGGAGGAACGTGCAGGCAGGAGTCAGGCCAAAGTCGAAGGCGAGGATCAGCGGAAGCCCTCGGATCGGCTCCAGCGGATTCGGGCTCATGTGGTAACTGTCTCGCCACTCCGGGTAGACGGGCTTGCCGTCCATCGTGGTTCCGTACAGACCGCACAGGAATACTCGGATGTAGTCCTCCGTCTTGCCGTCCAGCTGTCGGAGGTAGTACCCGTAGCCGCCAGGAAGGTTGTGTGCGTTCTCGGCGGTGGGATTCGGGAGGTACGTTCCGTATGTCTCCGAGTCCTCGTCAGCGTCGTAGTACAGGCCACCGGGCTGCTTGTAGAGCCTGTAGTTCTTCGGCTGCTTTTCCTCGAATAGCTCGTACCACCAGCTGTCGTCGTCGGGGGGGTTGGTGTCCATGAACACCCCCGTCCAGGTCGGCCCGCCGTTTCTCAGAGACGGGTATCGACCCACCCGCTGAGTCAGGGTGTCGAGGACCGCCTTCTCCATCAGGCCGGCCTCGTTCATCCAGCCCCCGGTGAGTTCCAGCGACCGCATCTTGCCGACGTCTTCGGGTCTGTCCATCGCGAGGAACAGGACCTCCATCTCCAGCCCAGTTCCGTCTCCGATGTTCCCCAGGCGGATCGTGGCTGTGATGGGGGTGTCCCACTTCATCGTGCAGATCGGGCCAAACCAATCGGTGAACGTCTTGATGGTCGTGGACTTCAGTTCCGGGTACGTGTTCCTGAGAACAGCCCACCGGGTCCGGCGGGTGTTCGTGGAGTCCGGCTCCTGCTCCAGGGATCGGCGCATGATCTCCATGCAGCAAGTGGAGGACTTCCCGGAGCCGACCGGCCCCATGAGCCCCCGCACGAAGCTGTCGTCGTCGTGGAACGACTGGGAGACCGGCCCGGGCGGCTGGTACGCGATGAGGCTCACGCCAGACGGGCCTGCCGGTAGAAGCTGGCGGTGATCGGGTTGGACTCGATCCACTCAGCTGCGGCGATGCGGCACAGAGCGCGGATGTGCGCCAGACGGCGAACCTCCTGGCGCTCCTTGTTGATCTTGTCCACGACCTCCTGGCCCCGGAGGATCTGTTCGACCGAGTACATCTGCCCGCCGACCTCGAAGCCGTCCATCACTTCTTCCCGTAGTCGAAGGTGCCGTGGCCGACCATACCGCCGACCTTCATGCCGTACTCCGCCTTCTCCTCGGCCATCACCGCCTTGGGGGCGCCGCCCTTCCTCAAGGCAGCCATCTCCGCCTTCATGTGGGCCTTCTTGCCGACCTGTCCGCCACGGGCGAAGTTCGGGTTGCCTTCATCCGCGAAGTTCACCTCGTCGGCATCCTTGGCGGAGCGCCTGGAGGCGCGGGCGCTCTCCTGGGCCGTCTCACGGGCCTTCGCGGCCTCCTGAGCCCGCTCCCGGCCCTCCCTGAGGGCTCCCATGCGATCCCTGGTCTCGGAGGCACGCTTGGCACCGGATGCCATCACGCCCTCGGCCTGTCGGGCAGCCTTCATCCCGCCACGGACCGCCTTCACGCCAAGAGTCCCCGCCAGCGCCAGAGGACCAGCTCCGTCGAAGGCTCGGCCGACTCCGTCACTGACCTCGCGGTCCGAGACGGCAGCCCTGGCCTGACCGGCACGACCCACACGAATCCATTTGGACGGGGTCATGTCGACCTCCAGCTTCGGGATGCTCGGGTCGTCGGCGTTCGTCATGCCACGGGAGGGCGCCTTGAAGCGGGCCAGACGTCCCGTCTCGTCACCCGTGTCCGTGGGCTTCTCCGCCTTGGGGGCGGACTTCGGGGCGGACTTGGCGGACCCGCTGACGGAACCCCTGGGAGGACCTTCCGAGCGCATGTTGGCGAGGGCCAGGGCGCGGGCGCGGGTGTCGTCATCGATGTTGGCGTTCTGGCCCAGGCGGACCCCGGAGGTCTCCTCGACTTCATTGGTGATCTCGCCGCCGTCGGCGTATCCCTTGGCCTTCTTCCAGTTGCTCATTTGTCGCTCATGTTTCGATGGGGATCCCTCAGACGGAGGTTCCCCTTGGTGGATTTCCCGCCCTTGCGGATCGGGGTCTTGTGGTCGATGTGCTTGCCCTTCCGGTCGATCCCGGCCTTGTCGTAGGCCCTCCTGGCCTTCTGTCGCTCCAGCTGGTCATCCGTCTCGCCGGAAGCCTTCTGGAGGGCGTAGGCGCGCTTGTAGTCCCTCATCTCCCAGCCTTCATGTTGTCGATGAGGTTCGGGTAGGGGCGTCCTGCGGCTTTGGCGGATTTCTTGGCCGCCGCCTTCTGCTTGGGCGACAGAGGCTCGGACTTCTTCTTCGGGTTCGGGGTGTCCCAGACCTTCTTCATCAGCACTTCCACGCCCGCAGGCTCTTGTTGATCCGGGAGTCGGGGTCCTTGGCAGTCTTGGGCGAGGTGTTCTTCGCCTTCACCCCCTCCATCCGAGAACAGAAGGACTCCCGGCGAGCGGCGTCCTTCTTCGTCTTGGGATTGGGAGCGGGCGGCTTGAGACCGGGCTTCCCAGGGTTCTCTCGGTTGTACGAGGCCCGCCCCTTGGCGTTCAGGCCGCCATCGGGATCCTTCCCTTCCTTCCTTTGCCATGCGGCCATATGCGGATATGTCCAAAATTTCCGGGAAATCGAACATGTACCCGGCTGTCTGTGGCTGTTGGTCCGCACGGGGGATGCGAATGTGCGTGTGTGGTGGGGTGTGGGGGGAGGCTCAAGCCCCCCGGCCTTCGGCCGATGGTCCGATGGGGGGGTCGTCCGACGCTGATTGGGGTTCTGCGCGCCCGCGCGAGGGGGGCAAACCGGCCCCAACAGAGCGGAGGGAGCGGCTTTCAGGGGATTTCAGGGGGGGTAGAACGAGGTGATCGGATTGCGAATCCGACAGTCCCACTGGAATGCCCTCTGAAATCAAGGACTTGCCATCCAGCACCTGCGGGTCAGTGCGTTTCCCCCCGATTCCCAGCTGGAATGTGACCGTTCCGGTGTTCTCGATGATCTGTCTGTCGCCCCACTTGCTGGGTTTCAGCTTGGATGCGATCCACTTCCTGGTCTCGATCCGCAGCTTCCCGGCGGCGACCTTGGCGATGTCTGTGCAGTCCGACAGACCGTCCGCGATGTCCAGGATCTCATCGGCCAGGGTGTCTGTGCGGTCCGCATGAGCCTGAGCGTACTGCTGGGCGAACTCCGGCCGCTCCCTCATCCACCCGTACACAGTCCCTGCATCCCTGCCGACTTGCCTGCACCATGACCGCAGCGACTTGCCGTCTGCGATCCACTTGCAGAGGGTTGCTGCCTCTTCCTCCGAGAAGGTGCTAGGCCTGCCCACCCTGGCGGGGACTGCCTCTCCCCTCTCCTTCGCTTGCTGCCTCTCTCTCTCCTCTTCCTGCCTCTCTCTGCGGAGTGCCTGTATCTGCTCCGCAAGGGATGCGGCGGCCGATTTTTCTGCGAGGTGTTCCCGCTCCTCCTCCAGCTGTTGGGCGAGCCGAGCCACCTCAGCCCGGACGGCCCGGAGGTGTTCCGCATTGACCTCCCCCTTCGTCGGGGAGCCATCGACCTTGGGCATCTGTCCGTCTGTGCCTGTCTGTCCGTCTGTGCGGGGTCAGCCCCTCAGCAATGGCCGACCTTGCCGCCGGTCTTCATCGCCGCCTTGCCCGCCTTGCCCGGGGGCATCCCCTTCATCCCCGGCTTCATCGCCTTGGGCGTCCCCTGCGGCGCGCCCTTCATGCCCGGGGGCATCCCCTTCATCCCCTTCGATCCCTTCATTGCGCTGCTCCTGTAGGGCATTCCCGCCCGTGTTGTCGAATCCCAACAGATGCCAGCCGCAGTGTTTGCAATACCCGCTTGCATTCCTCTGTGGACCGTGTAGGATTCGGGTTGTGGTTGATGTTGTTGTGTAGTTGGTAGTAGGTAGTACCGGTGAGGGTCCGCCCCACCTAGCCCCTCGGGGCGCTCTTTCACAACCTAGCCGTATCACCTGTTGCGATGCAGGCAATCCGCGACGCAAGGCATGGGGCCTTGCGGGACCCGACTCCCCTGGGAGCCGACCCCCTGGCGGATCGAAGCACTCGCAGCCGAATGGCGGTCCGACCTAACACTCGGATGGCGCCTGTCCAAAATCTCCCCCCGCCGGGATGGCGAATGAGGGGCTCGCTTCACCTTGTATCAATACCTCAATGAATTGCGCTGATCTAGTCGAGTATCGACTGTCGGCGCATACGACAGATCCAGTGGCTGCCTCGCGTGCGGGGCAGTCCCGGGCACTGTCGCCCGATGAGGAGAAGACGATGCAGCTTTGGAATGTTTTGATGGTCCAGGACCACCCCGAGACCATCCATGTGGAGACGGTCGAGAACACCCCGGACCGACGGGTCGATGTCGAACTCGACCTGCCCGTGACGGTGGTCGGGCACGTATACGGCGTGAACGAATATCACGCCCTGGCCGCCGCGCTGTACTGGTACGGCAGCACCTGACAGATCCAGCCGCAGCCCTTCCATCGAGGGCTGCGACGGGCACTGTCACGCCCATACCCGATGCCATCCGGCAGTCGGGGCAATCCAAGGAGTATTACATGAGCATCAAGCTGAAGCTGGCGCAACTGTCCGTCAGGACCTTGATCGAGGTCGCCAAGGTCCTGCACAACGGCAACCTCGGCTTCGACCCGTTCCGGGATCAGCGGACCAGCAAGAAGCCTGCCCTGGTGGACTTCATCGCCGCGAGCGGCGATGAGGCGGCAGTCGAGCAGGCCATCGCACAGGTGGCGGGCCGCGAGGCTGCGGTGGACTACCGCCAGGATGGTCCGGGCCGACCGGGCGGCGAGGACCCGACCCCCGGTGGCAACGGCCAGCAGGGCGAGCAGAAGGAGCAGCAGCAGGGCAACGGCCAGCAGGACGGCCAGCAGGACGGCCAGCAGGACGGCCAGCAGGACGGCCAGCAGCAGCAGGAGTCGCAGGCCGAGCGGGACCAGCGTGAGGCCGAGGAGGCGATGGAGAAGGTGGCGGCGGACAAGAACCTCAAGCCGCTCGACAAGGCCCGTGCCATGCAGGCACTGGCGGAGGCCATCGAGGCGGCCCGGTCGGCCGTCGAGGCGGAGCGCAAGGCCCGCGAGGAGGCGGCGCGCAAGAAGGCGGAGGAGGAGGCGCGTGCCAAGGCGGAGGGCGAGGGTCGGAAGGTCGAGATCTTCGTCAACGATGAGAAGCAGGGGGAGGTCGAGGGCCACCAGCACCCTCTGTTCGACAAGGTCCTGCGGCTCGCGGCGGCGGGCGTGAACGTCCTGCTGGTCGGACCGGCGGGCTGCGGCAAGACGCACCTCGCGGGGCAGGTCGCCCAGGCCCTCGGGCGGACCTTTGGGTCCATCTCCGGATCGGCCGGTGCGTCCGAGTCGCAGCTGACCGGGCGACTGCTGCCGACCGGCGAGGGTGGCCGGTTCGAGTACACCGCATCGGAGTTCGTCAAGCAGTACACCTCCGACGGGGTGTTCCTGTTCGATGAACTGGACGCCTTCGACCCCAACGTCCTGCTGGTGGCTAACCAAGCACTCGCGAACGGCGGATTCTTTGTCGAGGCGCGGGCCGCTGCCGGTCTGTCCACCTACGTCAAGCGCAGCGCCAAGTCGGTCCTGCTGGGCAGCGCGAACACATTCGGGCAGGGCGCAGACATGCTGTACGTCGGTCGCAACGGCCTGGACGCCGCGTCCCTGGACCGGTGGTACACGGTCCGCATGACCTACGACCCGGTGTTCGAGGCGAGCCTGATGGGCCTGCCCGCCCCCCGGGTGGAGAAGTGGCAGGCCGCCCCTGCCCCGACCGATGCCGAGGTGCAGGACCTCGGTCGCTGGATCCTGTCGGTCCGGGAGAAGGCGGCGGCGGCGAAGCTGCGCCGGGTGGTGTCGAGCCGCGCGATTCAGAAGTGCATCGCGGCCCGCCGCGCGGGTGTCCCGACCGAGGAGGTGAAGCAGGACCTCCTGTCGGGTTGGTCGCGAGATGAGATGGTCAAGGTCGGCGCGTGATGGGTGCCGCCCCTCCGGGGGCGGCATCTCAGGGGGTTCTCTGCGGAGTGCCCCCCGAGATGTTCAACCCCTCACAGAGGAGAAGCAAGTGATCGAGTACGGCAAGCTGAACGGCAACAATACCGTCACCGGCACGTATAACTGTGCCGAGGACTTCTTCGAGTTTCTCAATGGGCGTCCGACGAACCCCAGGGGCGAAGGCGGTGCCTCGTACTGGAGAGGCTACGAAGCCAACAGCTGGATGGGCCTGGAGGAGCGGGACTTGAAGCGCGGTGAGCGCGCGGTCGCCGCCACGATGCGTCTGTGCCGCGAGGGATGGCCCCGTGGCAGCGAATTGGTGGCGAAGAACGGGGAGGACCTGGACGTCCCGACGATCCTGTCGATCAAGCGCAAGGGTCTGTGGACGGACCAGGGCGACGACATCGAGATGCAGCGAGTGTGGTCGGGCGACCTGGACACCGCATGGCGGGCGACCAAACGGCAGGCGTCCCGTGGCCCGACCAAGGTGCGGATCGTCCTCGACTCCTTGTCGAGCGGCGGGGTGGACTCCGAGACGATGGCGATGCGCGGGGCGGCTGCGATCCGTCTGTGCGACGCCCTGTCGTCCAACGGGTACTCGGTGGAGATGAGGTCCGCGTGGCAGGGGTTCAGGGGGGAGCAGTTTTTCCTGTCTGTCACAGTCAAGTCCTTCGACATGCCGGTGGACATCGGGTCGCTGGCTGCGACGGTCGGTCTGCCTGCCTTCTTCCGCGCGCTCGGTCATCTGTGGGGGCCGATGGCAACGAAGCGGGCTGCGCGCGTAAACGGCGGGTATGAGGTCCAGGACCTCGATGAGAGCCGGTTCGAGGAGCCGAATGTCCTGCTGTTCAAGATCGGGCAGGACATCAACCAAGTCAGCGAGGCGAACGCATGGATCCGGGAGTGCGTCGATGCACTCAACGGGATCAGCGAGGAACAGATGGCCGCGTGAGCGGCTCCCTTCGACCAGTGTCAATGCCGCCCGGGATTGCCCGGGTGGCACGGAGAATTGTATGTACAGGAACAGGTTCTACCCGGCAACGCACGGGGCCTTGCAACGCAAGACGGAGAGCGGCGAATTGAGCACCTCCGACACGGAGGTGGCGACCTCCCTGCTGGAGCAGTACGGCAGGAACGGTGGCTGGACCGAAAGCCAGGACCGGCTCGCGCGCGACCTCGCGGAGCGCGCGAGCGCCCGGGCGAAACCATTGCCGGTCGGACTGACCAAGATCATGGAGATGCTCAACGGTGCGGCCTTCAAGCTGCGGTCCCCCGGCATCACCCTCCAGTCGGAGAGCGGACGACCCCTCGCCATCGTGCGGGGCAAGAAGGGAGCCTGCCTGTACTTCAAGGCGGGCCGCGCGTACTCAGACCAGTACTACGGGTCGGCGTCCCCCGAGCGCGGGGTTGTGCTGAACGGGGGCACCTGGGCCTGCATCGAGATGCTCATCGAGGACCTCGGTGAGGACGCAGTGGGCGTCGCAGCGGCGCACGGTCGCAAGACCGGGAAGTGTTGCTTCTGCAACCGCCCCCTGACCGACGAACGCTCCACCAAGCACGGGTACGGCCCCGTCTGTGCGGAGACCTTCAAATTGCCGTGGAACGGCTGAGGGATGCCATGAAGGAAGTGATCGAGGGGGCGGCGATGGTCGCCTTCCTGCTGCTGATGTACGTGTTCGCAACCGCTGGCGATATCGCTGGCTTCTAGGAGAAACGCATGACCGACAAGGAATCCAATAAGTTGATTATTGAGTCCATCCAGGAGCAGATCGGCTCTGTGGGTGCCGTTAAGGGTGAGCCGTTCGCTCACCTCGTGAGCCTCTGCATCACCGCGATCTCCCTGATGAAGGTCTCCTCGGTTGTCGAGGTGATGGTCAAGCAGGCGGCGGTGGGCAACCCGCCCCCCGAGCAGGTGGTGAGCGGCTACCTCAACCTGCTGAGGGAGATGCTGGCGACGATGGCGGCTGCGGCGGCGGCGGCGGGTGGGCTGAACGGAGAGCAGGCGGAGGAGGCGATGGACTGGGCCACCAGGATCGCTGACGGCGCCCAGCAGTCGCACGATGCGATGGAGAAGCTGAAGGGGGAGTAACAGACGGGGCCGGTGGGTTGGCACGCCCACCGGCAATCCCGACCAGTGTC
>Ga0114976_10001987_pt1 | contig 12874 bp, 10 predicted proteins | sample S_130805_EF_Meta_FD_87319 | JGI IMG/M metagenome (GOLD analysis project Ga0114976, IMG submission 87319) | Freshwater microbial communities from Lake Simoncouche, Canada to study carbon cycling - S_130805_EF_MetaG | ecosystem: Environmental > Aquatic > Freshwater > Lake | place: Lake...
ATCATGATCGTTGGCTGACGGACCGCGTGGCTGAGGGGCTGAAGGGCCAGGATGGCTTTGCCTTTCAGGAAACCACCGCCGACCAACGCGCCTGGCTATATGAATTGCCCGAAAGCCTGACCCCCGCGCCCGGTGTTCTGGCCTGCCATGGCACCCCTTCATCGGATGTGCGCAATCTGTTGGAAGACCCGCGCCACGGTATTCTGGTGCCATCGCCGCTTTCCGCCATTCGCGAAAGGCTGGGCGAAGATGGCATGGCAGCGCGCGTTGTGCTGTGCGGCCATAGCCATCAGTCGAGTGTCATCCATATGCCGGGCGATGGGCCTTTGGTGGTCAATCCGGGTAGCCTTGGCCTGCCTGGCTTTCGCGTAACACGCGGAGATCATCCGCACCGTGCGGAGGCGCGTTCACCGCATGCACGCTACGCCATCATCCATGTGGCGGAAGACGCCAAGCCGATGGCTGAGTTGGTTTCCATAGTCTATGATTGGGAAGCTGCAGCGCGTCGTGCGGAAGCAGTAGGTGCCAACCACGCTTGGCCGCATGTGCTGCGCACGGGTTACTTGCCGGAATCGCTCGACGAATAGGCGTTCACTAAGGGTCCAATACTATCCATGTACGCCCACATGAAGCCCGCGCCGAAGGACAAGTTGCTCATGCCCCAACGTGTGTTTGCCGCCTTGCCTCTGCTGATTCTCGGCTTGCTGCCGCTTGCGGGTTCCGCCCGCTTATTGCCGGCGCTTGATACCTCAAGCCCTTACGCAACCATGCGGTCCTTCGATCAGGAAATGCAGAGAATCGCGGCCCTTCATCAGGCTTATCGCGCGCAACCGAGTGCCCGAGCGCAACGCGCATTAGGCGCAGCAGCAAGCCGCGCAGCCAACCAATTGCTTGATATGAGCCATGTGCCGCCAGCAACCCACCAGAGACTCGGCCTGCGGACATTGCTTGAACTTGCCGACATAATGCTGCGTCTGCCGGAGATTGCGCCAGATACCATCCCCGGCGCGCCAGGCCAGACAGGCAGGCCAGTGCCCATACGCTGGACCTTGCCCGATACCGAAATCCGCATTGAGCGCATCAGCCAAGGTGATACGCCGCCAGATTTTCGCTTTTCATCCAGCACAGTTGCGCGCATTGGTGAATTCCACTTCGCCATCATTGACCAGCCACCCCTGAGGCCCGCCCCGCTGACGCATTGGCGGCAGGCGCAAATTGAAATGGCCGGGCCCTTGGTCCCCATGAGACTCATCGAGAATATGCCCCGATGGCTCCGCCGGCCTATCGGGGAAGCGCCTTTATGGAAAATCCTTGCTACAACCGTTGTGACGATCTTGGCGTTTGCGGTGATTATTACTTGGGGGCGCGTGATCCGGCGCATTGCGCGCAATACAACGCCAACGCGGCGTGCCGCACGGTGGCTAACCGTACCGCTTGTTATTGCGCTTACAGCCAGCCTGGCGCATCACCTCATTGATCGTCAGATCAACCTTACTGGCGTGTTTGACCTTGAGGCGCTTGTCACAACGCTTCTGCTCTATGTTGCAGGCGCATGGGCCATAGCACTGATTTTCCGCTTCCTGGCAGAAGCCATCATTGCTTCGCCTCGGGTGCCTGATGACGGTTATGACGCGCATCTGCTAAGATTGTTGGCGCGCATTACGGGCTTCATCGGTAGTGTCGCCGTACTTGTTTATGGTGCCAATGATTTGGGTTTGCCAGCCTTGGGCGTTGCTGCGGGCCTTGGTGTCGGCAGCGTTGCCCTTGCCCTGGCTTCACAATCCACCGTCGAAAATCTTTTCGGCGGGGTCTCCATATTTGCGGATCGGCCCTTCCGTGTGGGTGATCTCATTCGCTTCGATGGTCTTAACGGGATTGTTGAATCGATTGGCCCACGGTCAACGCGCATTCGTGCGCCGGATGGCACGCTTACAACCGTACCGAATGCCGATATCGCAAAGGCTCATGTCAATAATCTTTCAGTGCGCAACAGTTTCCTGTTTGAACATCGTGTGAATCTGCCCTCTGGTGCAACGGCTGCGCAGATAACGGCATTGCTGGCCATGCTCAGGAAATTATTGGAAGAACATCCAGCGATTGCAAAATCGGATGGTCCGCCGCATGTGCGGCTGACCTCGCTGGCGCCGGATTCTGGTGGGATCCATCTTTTTGCCCATGTGATTGCAAAAGATGAGGAGGCATTTCTTCAAACGCAGGAGGCACTTTTGCTGCGCATCATGAAGCTGCTTGCCGATGATTCCATCACCGGTACATCTTGAAACCATCATCCGATCTTCATGGTTTTTCTTATTGCCGCCTGGGTAGGATAACCCCAGTCTGAGTGGCTGACCTCTCTCGTTTCCATTTTTTCGGATGAAAGACGCAACATGATTAGGATCCTGAAATTAGCCCTGGCGCTTGCCGCCATGATGTTTTCGCAAGCCTATGCTCAGGGCGCTTTCAACAAAACCCTGACCCTTCAGGGCGTGAATTTCCACGTCACCTGCGCCAATGAAGGATCGCAAAACACCCTGCGTATCGTGCCATCCGGGGCTGTCCATAATGTAAGAAATATCGAACAAGAAATTGATGGCTCCGTGATTGGTGCAGAGGTCGCGGATCTGGATGGCAATGGCACGCCGGAGATCTATGTTTTTGTCCAATCCGCGGGCAGCGGTTCTTACGGGACAGTGGTGGGCCATGCGGTGAATCGTGGCTCATCCATCACCCCCATCGTGATGCCGGAACTCACCGACGATGCCAGGGCTTCATCAGGTTATATGGGCCGCGATCGCTTTTCGATCGCTGGGGATAGGCTGGTGCGCCAATTTCCTGTGTACCGTGATGGCGATTCAAACGCCGCGCCAAGTGGTGGGACACGGCAATTGCATTATCGGCTGGTGCCACGGGAAGCCAGCTGGGCCCTGCAGCTTTTTCCGGGTGAAACCAAAGATAGTCGCTGAAATGCTGCTGGTTTACGCAGCCTCAATATAGCTGCGTAACAGAAAATCTGCACGTGTCTCGCGCTTCAAATCCGCCCGAAGCGCTGCAACGCCGCATCCAATTCGCCCGCGCGCCGTTCAATGCTCTGCACCTGATCGGCTGAAGGCCCGCCGGCACGCGCTGCCGCCGCGCGGCGGTCGCGTTCCAGCGCATCAATTTCGGATTGCAACCGCGCACCTTCCGCCGTTGCTGCCGGGTTTTGCGCGCGTTCTGCGCGCAGCTTTTCAAGGGTGGTGCGTTGCTGCGCCAAATCGCGCTGCAATCCTGCAAGGCGCTGTTCTGAAGCGCGCACCGCCGCCGTGCTGCGCGCCGCTTCGGCCTGGGCTGCCGTATTGCGTTCAGCCGCCATTTGCGCGGCGCGTTCCTGAAGCGCGGCCGCGTTTTCCAGGTTTTGCGCGCCGCGCACATCCTCACCGCTGACGGCAGCGCCAATGCCGGTGAAGAAACCGCGTTCGGAAGCAGGGCCTGCGCCGGCGCCAGCACAACCTGCCAGCAGCACAAGCGGCGCGATCGCGCAGAAGGATTTCAGCTTCATGGCAGGTCAGGCCGTCGGCACGCGGCGGAGTGCGGATTCCAGATCATCCGCTGCCGCTTCAAGGCGGCGCTGCGCCTGATCAATCTTCGCTTCCTCATTCATCAATTGCGGCACTTGCCGAGAGCTCGCCACCAGGCGCTGGCGCGCATCGCGCGCTTCGCCGGCGGTTTTGCGCATCAGCTCCGCATCCTGGCGCATGGTTGCGGTCTCAGCACGATATTGCGCGGCGGTGATCTGGCCCGCGCGATATTGCCGATCAAGCTGCGCCAATTTCTGCTGATTCTGCTTCGCCACCTGTTCAGAAGCGGCGGCGGTATTGTTCAGATTATTGGCAACTTGCTGCGCGGATTGGATACGCTGGGAAGCGCCGGCTTCGCGATTTTCAAAGCCAAGATTGCGTTCCGCCACCGCCATGCCGGCGGCAAGCCCAACCAGCGCACCAATGCCCGCGCCAATCAGCGCATTCTGCCCGCTATTGCCGCGGCCAAAAGCCGCAGCACCTGCGGCACCTGTCGCGGCGCCGGCCAAGGCACCGGTCGCGGCGGTTTGGTTCCAACGCTGCGATTGCTGGCGCATGGCCTGTTGCTCAGCCGTGAGCGGCTGGCCGCTTGCGCCCATACTGGGGTTTTGGCAGGCGGGCAGTAGCAAGGTCAGGGAAAGCAGTGCCGCCGCGCTTTTGAGCGCGGGTTTGCGGCGGGCTAGGGCAAACAGGGTCATGGGCGTGATCTTCCTTCGATCAAGTCAGTCCATCATATCACTATGGCACGGGTGGTGCGAATTTGCGGCGAAATCATTGCACAGCATCACCGCCCGCCACCGGGGCAGGAGATTCCATAATCCCAGCGCGTGGAAGGTGAACCAGGCGTGCCCATCACTTCTACCGTGACCACGTAGTCCTCAGCCGAGCCGCCACGCGGCGGGTTCCAGTCAAAGGAAATCCCGCCATTGCCGGAAACGAATCCCGGCGATTCTGAGAGCAATCGGCCCCGGTGATAAACGCGGATGCGATCCGGCTCCATCCGGGTGTTGTAGCTAATGGTCACGCGCCCGGGGTTCGGCCCCAGATAATGCCGCGTTTCAGTAATGCCGCGTCCGCCACTTTGCACCTGGGTATTGCAGGGTTCCACATTGGGCGGGCGTTCCAGCGGCCTTTCGGCCGGCCGAGGCGGTGGGGTTGGCCGCGGTGGTGGGGGCGGCGGTGGCGGGCGCGGTGGTTCAGGTCTGGGCTCCGGCCGCGGTTCCGGCTCGCGCGGCGGCTCCGGCGCTGGTGGGGGCGGTGGCGGCGGTGGTGGGGGCGGTGGTGGAGGGAGCGGGCATTCGGCGCGGCGGCGGCCCAATTCTTCCTCCAGCGCGGCCAGGCGGTGGCGGAGCTCCCTCTCGCGTTCCCGCTCACGCAGCAAGGTTTGCATGGCGTCCAGATCGCCCTGCTCCACGCGGCACATGCCGGCTTCGGGCGCCATCCAACGCGCGATCCAGGGTGCGGCAAAGGCGGCCGCAGTACCAAGCAGCGCAAGCGACAGCAAAGCCGCACCAAGCGCTGCCAAGGGCGTGCGCGCAGGCGCTTCGGCTGCCTTGCCATCATCCAAATCACGCAATAGGCCAAGCCCACCCGGCGCATTGGCCGGGGCCATGCCCCAGCCCGCCAAAACGGGCCGGCCTTCATGGGCGAAAACATGGTCAAAGCTTGGGATTTCAGTCGCGGCGGCGACCAGCGCTGGCAATTGCCCAGCCCGCCCCGGGTCCTCGGCTGCCGCAAGGGTAGCGGCGCGGCGGAGCGCACTGACGATCCGCCCGATCTCGGCACGCAGCCTTTCCCGCCCCGTGGCGTCCAATTCGGCGAAGCGCGCCACGCGGCCTTCGGGGGCGAAGAAACTCATTCCCTGCTCGGACGCGCTGACCGGGGCGAAAAAGCCCGAGACCTCTGCGCCCAGGGTTTCACTCAGTAGCGCCGTTAAAGCGCGATGCGCGCCGGGGTGATCCTGCCCAGGCGGCAGGATCGCACGGTAGCCATCAAGCGAAAGGGTGATCAGCGGCTGCATGGCGCATCAGGGCACATCGAAATGCCCCACTTCCACTTGCTGCCCGGCGGCAACGCGCCCGGTGAATACCTGATCCGGCCTGCCTTCGCGCTTCACCGTCACGCGATAGGGCGAAGAAGCCGGCGCAGGCGGGTTGTTCTGGAAATGCCAGACGACGATGCGATAACGCCCCGGCGCAGGTTCCGCCGCGAAGACAATGTTTTCAACCGGGGTCGCCGTCAGCGCACTATTGCCCGCATTGCGGTCCACATCCAATACGGCCCCACAGGCTTGGCGATGGTCGAAATAAAGCCGCTCGCCATTCGGGCAGATCATCACCAGGTCAAGATCATTGCGGTCATCCCAGGCAAGGATGATCTGCACCCGCCCGCTGCGCGCCCCTTCGCGCCGGGCGCGATCCGCATCTTCCTGACGCGGTGCGGGCGGCGGTGGCGTCACGCGGGGCGGTTCCGGCGGCCTAGGGCGGGGCGGCGGTTCTGGCGGTGGGCAGGCGGTGCGCCTATCCCCAAGCCGCAGCATTTCGCCCGCGATATCAGCCCTGAGTGCTGCTTCGCGTGCTTGCGCGGCGCGCAGTTCATCCAGCAATTCCGCATTGCCTGGCTGCACAACGCATTGCGGCAGTGCAGCCTTGAACCAGCCAAAGGGGTCGCGCCACAGCAACAGCAACAAAAGCAACAATAGCAAAAGCCCGAGCAGGCCGAGCAGCCAGGATAACCATGATCGTTTCTCAGGCGGTGCCGCGGGCGGGCCAACAATCTGCATGGCGCCCGCGCCACCGCGCCGACGCGTCATGCCGATCAGCAATTCGGGGCTGGGGGCCTCGCCCAGCTTGGCATGGCCCCAAGCGACCAATACGGGCTGGCCGCCCACCACGCGCAGGCAATCCGTGGCGGGTGTGATCAGCGCGAGTGCCAGCAATTCGCCAAGAAAACGCTCACTTTCGCGGGTGCTGGCGCGCAGCCGATCGGCTTCTTCGCGGATATCGCCGTAAAGCCGCGCGAATTCCGCGCGTGCTGCTTCCTGCGCGGCATCGGGCAGGGACTCCAGTGGCGGTGCCGCACCTTGCACGCCAGCATACCAATCCGTGATGCCGCGATCCGCATCCGGATTGGGCTCGGCGAAAAGCGCGGCATGGGCGGGGCTGCGCGCACGGCGCAAATAGCCCGAGATCTGATCCCAGGCCTGCACCGCAAGCTGCCCACCCGTGCCCAGCACCTGCAATTCCGCATTGCGGGTGGTGGCAATCAGGCTGCCATCGCCAGTGCCGGACATGCGCGCGGCGCCGACTTAACGCGGTGCCCCGGCCCCAGCAGGGGGCGCGGGTGTTGCGGGCGTCGCCGGTGTGGCGGGTGCATTGGCGGGTGGCTGAGGTGTCGCCGGCAGGCCGGGCACAACGGGCTGGCAAGCCTCAGGCTTCACTACCGCCTGCACATTCTGCTGTTGCAGCCAGGGCAGCAGGCTTTCGGTTTTTTGCGCGTATTTCACGCGGTCCGCGACCTGAGTCGCGTAGCTGACAAAAGTATTGATCCCAACCACGCGCCCGCATGTATCCACCAGCGGCCCACCGGAATTTCCCGGAGAGATATCGGCGGAATGCGGCATGACCACCAAGCCGTTTTCCAGCCTTTGGATGGTGCTGATGCTACCCCGCGTCAGCACCAACTCCGGCGGCGTGCCAAGCCGGCCTTGCTGCAATTCCTGCATACCTTGCTCAACCTGCACGACGGAAGCCGGGTAGCCCGCCGCCACAACATCCAGAAGCTTATCAGCGGTGGGCGTCAGCGCGAGTGGCTGCGCGCCCGCGACCGCTTCCGGCAGCCTGAGGAGTGCTACATCCAGCATCCCTGGCTCGACCGGGCCGCCGCCCGCGCCGCGCGTCATGCTGACCAGCTGCGCCTTCACCGCGCGGCCCATGGCGCGCGACATGACGAATATCTGATTGGGATCGGCCTGCTGCACGACATGCGCATTGGTCAGCACCAGATCGCCCGCAATGAAAAACCCGCTGCCATGGCCAATCCCCGACGGCCCTGCCGAGGCTATCATCACCGTCGCATGTTCCAGCAATTGCGCGAGTGAACCGCTAAAGGGCCGCGGTGCTTCCCCCTGGCGCTGCGGAATGGCGGGCGGCACGCTCTCGGGCCGCACCGGCTGGCGTTCCGGCGGTGGGTTAAGGCCAAGCGGGCCTTCCGGCGTGCAGACATTGGGCGTCGCGGCCAGGCGGCGCATGCGTTCCAGGTCGCGTTCCAACGCCTCATTGGTTTCGCGTTGCAGGCGGATGGCGTTGCGCGTGGCGGCATCATCCACGATCGAGACGGTTTGCTGCTGCCCTGCCAGATCGCGCTGCATCTGCGTCCAGGCGAGCCAGAAGCCGAGCGCCAGGAAGGTCAGCGCCACCAGTGACAGCAGCGGCAAAAGCCAAGCCGCCCCGCCAAAGGGTGCGCGCGGCGCTTTTGCCATGGCGGGTGGTGGTGGCGGCGGAGGAGGTGGCGGCATGCGGGAAGCGACGGGCGGTGGCGCGGCGGTGGGTGCCGACGGCGGCGCGGCCATGGCAGCACCGGAGAGGAACCCATCGGGCGCCGAGGCCAGCCTCTGCGAATAGGGCCCCAATACGCGGCGCAGTTGCCCGGCCAGCGCGGCAGGGTCTTCGGCGATTTCGCGCGCCGCCAGGCCCCAGCCGGTCAGGATGATCTGGCCATCCAGCACCAGGATGGAATCGGCATTGGGTAGCACCAAAGCCCGGCGGAGCAGCGGGCCGATCTCGGCATCATCCAGCAACGGTTCCAGGGCCTGAAGCTGGCGGGTCAGCGCGGCTTCGGCCTCTGCCCGGCGTGCGCTGGAGAGCGTGGGCAGGGGCTGTGGTTCGCCGGCGGCTTCGCCATACCAGGAAATGGCCCCGGCCCCGGTGATGGGCTCGGCAAAAAGCGCGGCGGGCGCGCCCCGGGCAGTGAGTTGGTCGGTCAGGCGCTGATGCAGCGCATGCACCGGTTGGCCGCGCAACAGCAAGGGTTGCAGCCCGGCAAGATCAGTCTTCAGGAGCAAACGTGGCGCGGCCATGGGACCTCGGGTTCTAGCCAAAACAACCTAGATCAGGTTGCGCGGGTTTGGAAACACCCGCGCACCTTCAGACAATCCTATCGCGATGGCAGCATTACGGCCAAGCGCAGGCGCGGCAAACTCACGCCGCCGCCCGCGCCGGTTCGCGCTGAAAGCGCAGCCAGGTCACGGCCAGCACAGCCACCAGCAGCAGCGGGATGGAAGCCCAGTTCAGCGGCACCCAGCCGAAATGCTCATGCAGGAACCCGGCCAGGAAGCTCGCGGTCGCGGTGGTGCCGAACACCAGGAAGTCATTCAGCGCCTGGGCCTTGCCACGCTCATTCGGGCGGTAGCAGGTGGTCACCAGGTTGGTCGCGCCGATAAACAGGAAATTCCAGCCCACGCCATTCAGCGTCAGCGCGATGCGGAAATGCCATTCATGATTACCGGCAAGTGCGGCGACTACGCCGAGCAACAGCAGCGCGATGCCCCAGAACATGACATTGGTGGTGCCATAGCGCGTGATCAGATTGCCGGTGAAAAAGGAAGGCACGAACATCCCCATCACATGCATGAAGATCACCCAATGCGCTTCGGTATGCGGCAGCCCGCACGCCACAATCGCAAGCGGTGAGGCACTCATCAAAAAGGACATGATGCCGAAGGCGACCATGCCGGAAATGACGGCCGCGATGAAGCGCGGCTGAGACGCGATTTCCAGCAAGGGGCGCGGCGGTGTCACGGCGGTGCCATCTGCCTTCACCGTCGCTTCCTGCATGGGCGGGAATTTGATGAAGCCCATGATGGTGAAGACAATGGCGTGAATGCCGATCAGCGCGAGATAGGTCGCCAGATACAGCGGCAGCATCTGGTCGTGGGAGAAGCGCACAATGCTCGGCCCGATAATGCCGGCCACCACACCGCCCGCCGTCACCCATGAAATCGCCTTGGCGCGATAGGAATCGGGCACCAATTCCACCGCCGCGAAACGATACATTTGCAGGCTGGCCACCGCATAACCCAGGATCAGCCCGCCCAGGCACATCAGCGGGAAAGTCGCGGTATAGAGCCCAAGCGCCACCACCGCGCCGCCCACCATGCCAAAGATAGAACCCACGCGGAACCCAAAGCGGCGGCCCATGCGCTGCATCAGCGCCGCGGCGGGGAAGACCGCGATCATGATGCCCAAATGCTGCAAGGTGACCGGGAGCGTGGCGAGGTCTCGGTTATGGTAGAAGGTCACCACGGAAAGCGCGGTGGCGGCGAACATCAGCGTATTGCCGGCCTGGCCAATGGCCTGACAACAGGCCAAGAGAAAAAGGTTCCGCCGCGCGGCAGCATCAAGCACAGTCATACTAGTCACGCTTCCTTCCCAAGAAGGCGATGCTAGACCGGAAGTCCGGGAAGGGAAAGCTGTCCCGTCAGGCCCAAAGTCCGCGTTTGGCGAGCCATTGCTGCACCAGCGCCGCCACCAGGTCGCTATTGCGATCCATCATAATCATATGGCTATTGCCGGTAACGCCATGCGCGGGCAGGTCCACGATATCCACTTCCCCGCCCGCGGCACGCAGGCTTTCAGCGAAGGCAACGCCGCGCGCACGGATATCGGGCCAGCGCGCATCTTCCTTGATGTAATCGCCATAGATCATCAGCACTGGAATATCGCGCAACTTGGCGATTTGCGCCGGATCGCCAATCGAGGCTGGCTCCACCAGCACCAAGGCGCGCACGGCATCAGGCCGCCGCTGCGCCGCATTCCAGGCGAAAAAGCCGCCTTGGCTATGCGCCATCACCACCGCAGGCCCGACCCGCTGCAGCAGCGCATCATAGGCATCAAGCGTCATCTCATCCGTTGTCGTGAAGCGCGGCACGATTTGGCGCATGAAATTGCGGTAACTTGTGCGATCGGCGGGGAATTGATTGCCGGGCAGCACTTCGCCGCGCCGATAGGAACCGGGGCCGGCGCCGATCCGGAACCGCTCAAAGGGATTGTCGATTGGCAGGGTCAGCGCGGTGCCGCCAGTGACCTCAGGGATCAGGGACCAGCCGGACCGCCCACGTTCCACCGCATCGCTCACATAAACCGGCCAGCCTTGCCTCAGGAAGTAATGCTGCCAGCCTTCGCGCCCATCTGGCGTGGTTTCCCAGCATACGCCGGAAAGTCCGCCGCCATGCCACATCAGCAACGGATGCCGCCCGCGCGGCGCAGCGGGGATCATGTAGTGCGCGTAAAGCGCACCGATCAGATAGGTGCCGTTCGGGTCTACCTTGGCCGGCACGCCGCCGGGCGTGAACAGCACCTCACGCGCGGGCTGATCCGTGATGGTGACTTCCCGCCCACCGACATGAAAACTGCCCCAGTCAGCGAGGGAGACGGGCGCGGCCACGGATGGCCTCAGCGCCCGGTCAGGATGCGTTCCACCAATTGCTTGGCACCTGGGATGAAGCCATTGGAATAGAAAGGATCGGACCCGAAGCGATAGGCGTTATGCCCGGCGAACATCAGGTTCTTTTCCAGCGCCCCATCATGGCTGACATCCTGCAACGTCTTTTGGATGCAGAAGCTGCGCGGATCGGCGCGCCGGCCATTGTCGAAATCCGGTTCATGCTGAGACCAGTTGGAAAAGCGGCAGGTCGAAAGGCAGCCCATGCAATCCACCTGATCCTTGACGATTTCGCGCGATATTTCCGGCGTGACAAAGATCAATGTATTATCCGGCGTGCGCATGGCTTCGGTGAAGCCTTCGGCTTCCCAATGCGCAATCCGCGCCAAATCATGCGGCGCGACATAAACCGGGCGCTTGCGCGGGCCGACGCCATATTCCGCCATATGCTCACCCACCGGTTCTGCCGTATAGGCAACCTGGCGTTCATTGCGGTCTTCCAATTCGCGCAGGAATTCATTGCGCACGGCGGAAGAATAAAACCCGGTTGGTGAGAAAGGCTGCAGCAGCACATCACCGGGCTTCAGCGTCAGCAAGCGCTGCTTCCAGGCATCGCTGATCGGGCTTTCCTGCGTAAGCAAGGGGCGCGTGCCGAATTGGAATGCGATTGGGCCAAGATCGGGATTATCAATCCAATCTTCCCATTCTTCCAGCCACCAGACGCCGCCCGCCATGATGATGGGCACATCGCCCAGGCCGAATTCGCGCATTTGCTGACGCAGCTTTAACACACGCGGGAAAGGCGCTTCCGGCACTTTCGGGTTTTCGCTGTTGGAAAGCCCGTTATGCCCGCCAGCGAGCCATGGGTCCTCATAAACCACGCCGCCCAGCCATTCGCTGGTTTTGTGATAGGCGCGCTTCCACAGCGCGGCAAAGGCGCGGGCGGAAGAAATGATCGGATAGTAATGCACCCCATAATCCCGCGCGACTTCCGCAAGCTTATAGGGCATGCCCGCACCGCAGGTGACGCCATGGATCAAGCCGCGCGCGCCTTCCAGCATGCCGCGGGCAACCCGTTCAGCGCCGCCCATTTCCCACAGGATATTGGCATGGATGCGGCCCTTGCCGCCGGCCATATCCCAGGCGCGCTGGGCTTGGGCGATGCCGCCCTTGATGCCGTATTCAACCAGTTCTTCATGCCGGTCGCGACGGGTTTTGCTGTGATAGATTTGCCGGATGATGCTGCCATCCGCGTCATAGCTATCAGCATTGACGGCCGAGAAAGTGCCAACGCCGCCGGCTGATGCCCAGGCACCGCAGGTGCGACCATTGGAAACGGCAACGCCCTTGCCGCCTTCCACAAGTGGCAGGACGTCAACGCCCCCCATCCTGATCGTATTGATGGCCTTCAAGTAACGGCGCTCCCCACTTAATGGACTGGGTGATAGTCTAAGCCCCGCCCCGGTAAAAGGGGGCGGGGGGCCGGTTAGGCAGGATCAATCCCGCGGACGGTCGCGGCGTTCGCCACGCTCACCGCCGCGACGGTCATCACCTTCCGGGCGCGGGCGCTTGGCACCGACCTGTTCGGAGATATCGGCACCCGTCGCCTGATCCACAACGCGCATGGAAAGCTTCACCTTGCCGCGTTCATCAAAGCCAATGACCTTGACCTTCACCGCATCGCCGTCCTTGACGATGTCGCTGGTCTTGTTCACGCGGTCATTCGCGAGTTCCGAGATATGAACCAGACCATCCTTGGCGCCGAGGAAATTCACGAAGGCGCCGAAATCGGCGGTCTTCACGACCTTCCCGTTATAGATCACGCCAAGTTCTGGTTCCGCCACAATGCCGCGGATCCAATCAATGGCGCGCTGCGC
>Ga0114976_10001994_pt1 | contig 12834 bp, 10 predicted proteins | sample S_130805_EF_Meta_FD_87319 | JGI IMG/M metagenome (GOLD analysis project Ga0114976, IMG submission 87319) | Freshwater microbial communities from Lake Simoncouche, Canada to study carbon cycling - S_130805_EF_MetaG | ecosystem: Environmental > Aquatic > Freshwater > Lake | place: Lake...
TCACGCAGTAAAAAATAAAAAATGGTGAAAAATATCTTGACTTTATAGCACCGTTATGGTGTTATTAGTCATGCCTCGTTTCTTTTCCAAAAAAAGCTCCCATATAGATAAAATTCTCCAAGACGCCTCATGCGCCACCTCCCATGGTGGTCAGCTCGTCGTTGACGCTCTGGCAAAGGACTTCGGGCTCTGGGACAAGATTCGAAAGGCCCCCTTCATCGACCCCCGCAGGGACAAAAGCCGGGGTTTTTCCCCGGAGGCCATTGTCGCCCAGTTTGTGTTCAGTTTTTGCAGCGGCGGCATTTCGTTAAGTGATGCCGGACGGCTTGGAACCGACAAGGCTCTCGGGCGTCTGGTGGGCATGGATCGGTGGGCCGACGAGTCGACGCTCGGCGAGTGGCTGCGCGCGCAGAACGCCGCCTCACTCGTTGAACTCGGGCGCATCACCCGGGAGTTCATCGGCTGGGTTCTGCTCAAGGCCAAATCCTCAAGGGTCCGGCGCGACGGAAAACTGGAGGTCTTTTTCGACGACACGCAGATTGAGGTCGGGGGTCGAAAATTTCAAGGAACGGAAATGAATTACAAAGGCGAGCTTTCCTACTCCTGGCAGACACTGTGGGTTGGGCCTTTTCTGGCGGATGCGGAGTGGGGTCCGGGGAACCGCGATGCGAGCGAGAAGCTTGCCTCCACGCTGGAGGCCACCGCCTCGCTTTGGGAGGAGCAGGTTGGCAGCGTGCACTTTTACGCCGACAGTGCTTCGAGTGCCGGAAAATACCTCAACCTGCTCGACACCCGGGGCTGGAATTGGTCGGTGAGTTACAACAAGTGGACCGACAAGCTCGATGCGCTCGCCTCGGAGATGCCCGAAAAGGAGTGGAGCGCGGTGAGGGATGCGGTGGGACGCAATGGCGAGGCGGTGCATGAGCAATACGGGTGGATCAAGCATCTGCCGGGCGAGGCCTGCGAGAGGGGGCAGGTGTTTGCAGTGGTGCGTTGGAAGGCGGCCGTGGGCGGGGATTTGCTCTGGCGCTACGCATATGTGGTGGGAGGCGGAGAGTTGCAAAAAACAAGGATTCACGAGCCAGAGGCCGCGAGTCTTGTGTTCGAGCAGCACCGTCTCAAGGGAGCCCGGGAGCAAGGATTCCATCAGGTGCTCGGCGACATGGACCTGCACCATCCGCCTTGCCTCTCAAGCGATGCGAATGCCTTCTACTACGCGCTCGGGGCGCTTTCCTTCAACTTGCTCATGGCGGTGAAAATCCTGCTCCTGGACGCCGACCAACAAGGATGGACGGTGCGCACGCTCATTCGATTCTGGCTCACGGTGCCGGTGAAGATCAGCAGCCACGCCCACCGCACAAGGGCGCGGATATTCATTCCCAAAGCGTCAATGCGCTGGTGGAGGATCTTCTTGCAGGATCACTATCCAAAGAGAAAGCCCGGCAGGCCTGCCATGGAGCCGCAGGTCGACCTGCAAGAATCCTGAACGGCAGGATTCTTCTCGAAGTCAAAAAACGCCACCCTGCGGCAAGCGGGATGGGAGGCCTTTGTCCCGCGAAGACGCCAGCCCGTGAAAAAGCCGCAAATTCAAGCTGTGAAGCCGCGGTGAGGGCAACTTTTCCTGCCGAAACGAGAAATTTTCCAGAGGGGAGCGGACGTTTTTGCAAGAAATGTCCAATGACTGGAAGACGCCAATTGCTGAAATAGGCGATCGTAATGATTGGGGCGCCTGACAGTTGAGTTAAAGTTTATGGACATAGACTATCAACCCTTCGGGTGATTCACGGGATTGAGTGGCGGGCGGCCTTGCAGGACTTCGGCGACATTGCGGGCGCAGGTGAGGCGTGCTTGCTTGCGGCTTTCGACCGTGCCGCCGCCGATGTGCGGGCTGAAGACAACATTCTTTTGCGCGAAGAGACCGGGGTGGATTTGCGGTTCGTTTTCCGCGACATCCATACCGGATCCACCGAGGTGGCCGCTGGCCAGGGCCGCAGCGAGCGCGTTTTCATCGACCACCGGACCGCGTGCCATGTTGATCACGATTGCGCCGCGTTTCATCAGCGCGATGCTTTGCGCATTGAGAAGGTGACGCGTTGCGGGCACCAAGGGGCAATTCAGGCTCACCACATCGGATTCGGCGAGCAGGGCCTCGAGCGGGCGGTAGCGGGGATCATTTTGTCCGCTGGTGTTGTGGAAAATGACGCGCATGCCGAAGGCCTCGGCGCGTTTGGCAACCCCTTGGCCGATTTGGCCGAAGCCGACGATGCCAATGGTTTTTCCGCCGAGCAGCATGCCATCCCACGGACCGGGCTGGAATCCATCCTTCGCCCATTGGCCCGAGCGCACATAGGCATCCGCTTCGGGCACACGGCGGGCGACTGCGAGCAGCAGCGCGATGGTGTGATCGGCCGCAGGCTCGCTGAAGGGATCGGGACAGTTGCTGGCCCAAACTCCCGCTTCGTCGAGTGCGGGGATGTCGAGGTTGTTGTAGCCGATGGCGACATTGGCCACGATGCGCAGATTCGGTGCGGCAGAGAGGAGTTCCCGGTTCACCGCGAGTTCGTGCTGGTTGATGATACCGACAAGCTCGGGCGCAAGTGCGAGAACCTCCTCACGCGAGCACATCGGGCCAGCAGAGGGGCCTTTGATGATTTCCGCCAACCCGAGCAACGGCTCGAGATGGTCGTCGGGGACATGGTTTGTGATGAGGATTTTTGGTTTCATGGCTGGATGAGAAATCAGGCGCGTTGTTCGAGGATTTTTCGCTGCCCACGAACGGCAAGGACGGCCGCTTCATCATCCGAGATGATGTGGCTTCGCGCATCAAGACCCAGCGCGCGGAAGGCGATTCGGTAGGGAGTGGCGATCGCGCCGGCAGCAGCCAAGACCAGCGGAACATCTTTCGGCAGTGCCGAGAGTTCGGAACCGATGAGCAGACCGCTGAGGAATGAGCTATTCGACTTCGGGCATTTTCCATGGAGCAGGGCGCGGGTGCGCACCTTGAAAAGGGAAGATGTGAGCGAGCCGTGCGTTGACTCATCGATGCCCTCGAGAAAAGCCGCTTCGTCCCAACCGGGCGCCATCGATTGACGAAGAATCCCATGCGCGCTGAGGAGGGCATGGAGTTCGCCGCTCATGAATGTGCGAAAGGCGACCATCGCGCCATTTTTCAAAACACAATGCTTGGAATGCGTGCCGGGAAGAATCACCACCGCATCCTCCCGCCCGACCTCCAGGCCGAGAAGTTCGGTCTCCTCGCCACGCATGACATCATCCTCCGAACGAACCCCTGAGATTAAAAAAATACCCGACTCGATCTCATCCACCACGGCAGCGCTGCCATCCAAGAGAAACGGGAGACGCGCATACGGCAATTCCTTCCAACCGATGCTTGAGCCGGCCATGCCGGAAATCACGACCGGGCCAGTGGCTCCGAGGGAATCCATCGCCGCGCCAAGAGCCATACGAAATTCCTGCGGGGATTTCAGGGTGCCCGCTCCTTGAGGCGTGCGAACTTCCTTCACGACGGAATCCCCTCGAACGATTCGGACACGCAGATTTGTCGTGCCCCAATCGCAACTGGTGAAGTCAGGCGTCATACAGCAACCTTCACCACAATTTTCGTAAAAGGCTGGCCTTCATTGGCCGTGGGAGCATGGACATCAGTGGGGAAAAAGACCGTGAACTGTCCTTGTCGAACATTCAGCCAACAGGCCGGGCGGTCCTTGTAAAACTCCACCTCCTTTTTTTCATCGTAGCCGAGTGGAGCGCGGCTCTCGGCGAGTGGCATCCAGCCCATGAGATCCTCGCCTTCGACGATGTATTGAATATCGATGTAGCGGCGATGCGTCTCCATGCGGGCATCCTCTTTCGGCTTGCCGAGACCTTTCATCACGACGGCAAAAAGAGACTCTCCCTGAATTTCAATTTTCCCCTCGGGCAATTCGCTGCGCGCCGCCAACTCGCGCAGATGCGAAAAGGCGATTGGGAAAAGCGGATGCAGCGCCTCGGCGGCTACGGAGTTTTGCAATGTGTCTAGTATCATGTTGTTCGCTTTGTTTTGAATTTCACCACTCGGTCACCGAGCCGTCCTTGCGGGTAAACTCCGGCGTGTTCCAGAGACCGTCGAAAACCAACTTTTCGAGTTTTTCCTCATCCACCTCGACGCCGAGACCGGCCTTGTCGGGGATCAAGGCATAGCCGTTCTCGACTTGGATCGGTTCCTTGAGAATCCCCTCGCCCAGCGTGAGGTGCTCCTGGCAGAGGAAATTCGGCGTGCAGGCATCGAGTTGCAGGCACGAGGCCAAGGCCACCGGCCCGAGCGGGCAATGCGGCGCAATCACTATGTCGTGAATCTCGGCCATCGCGGCAATTTTGCGCGCCTCGAAGATGCCGCCGACATGCGAGATGTCAGGCTGGATGATCGACACCGATTGGCTGTGCAGCAGGTCGCTGAAGTCCCAGCGCGTAAACAAACGCTCGCCAGCGGCGATTGGAATGGTCGTGGACTCTTTGATTTCCCTCATCGCCCGAGGATTGGTCGGTAGCACAGGTTCCTCGATGAACATCGGCCGAAACGGCTCGAGCGCGCGGCAAAGTTGCTTTGCCACCGCCGGCGTGCAGCGGCCGTGAAAATCGAGCGCCATGTCGATATCATTGCCCAGCGTCTTGCGGAGATTTGAAACAGTCTCGATCACCTCGTCAATGAAGCGAGGCGTCTCGATCGGCTCGCAGGCTGGCACGGGCACGAATTTGTAGGCCGTAAAATCCCGGTCGCCTACCGCCTTGGCCACCTCGGAAACATAGTCACCAGTGCCAGCAATATTGAGCCAACCGTAAAGTCGAATCCTGTCGCGCACGCGACCACCGAGCATCTCATGCACTGGCAATCCCGCCGCCTTGCCTTTGATGTCCCAAAGCGCCTGCTCGATGCCCGAAAGAGCCGAGGTCATGATCGGCCCGCCGCGATAAAAACCACCTCGATAGCATCGCTGCCAGAGGTGCTCGATGCGCGTCGGATCCTCACCGATGAGGATGCGGCCGAGTTCATGCACCGCCGTCTCGACCGTGCGTGCGCGGCCTTCAAGCACCGGCTCACCCCAGCCGACGATGCCGGCATCGGTGTGAATTTTCAGAAACAACCAACGCGGCCGGATGTGGAAGGTCTCGAACTTGGTGATTTTCATCGCACATTCAAGCGATCGAGATTGGCACGGAGGCGTTGCAAGGCTCCTACATATTTCTGTGGGATAAGGCCGTGCTTGTCGGGGCCGACATCGAGCAGGAGGTTCGTGCCGCGGCTGATGCACAGCAGATACATTCCAAGGAGTTCTTCGTCGCTGCGGGGCTGATCTTCCTCGGTGAAGAACCACTCGCGGCCGATGGGATCGCAGACCTCGCCTGGCATGTAATACTTTTTGCCCTCGATCTCGCGCCATTTAACATGGCCGGTGTGGCTGTTGGGAAGGAAGCGTTCGATAGCGATGATATCTGCCGGCCATGCGTCAAAGCCGACACAAGGCACCCCGTATTGGTTGATCACGGGATAGTTTGAGCCATCGCCGATGCCATTGTTGTTCATGACAACCGTTTCGGGCTGCCATGTGGTGATATTGCGGTAAAGCTCCTCGCGATAGCAGCGCGGCAGCATGCCGGGAATATCGATCCACACCTCGGCGACTTTACCGTAACCGGTAAGCAGTTCCTCGAGCTGCGCGGTCTGAAAATCCTGATACTCGCGGGTGGTGAAGGCGTGCAAATTTCCGGGCTTCTTGTCTGCCGTCATGTCCGAATAAGTGCGGGAGCCGAAGCGGTTGTGATTGTCCCACGAGCAGTAATAGAAGCCGGGCAGCACGCCGCGTTTTTCGCAGGCATTCACAAATGCTTCGACGACGTCGGTTTTGTTGCTGCTGGTTCCGACATGGTAGTCATTGTGCTTGGTCGGCCAGATGCAGTGACCGGCGACATGCTTGGTGGTGAGCACGGCATACTTCATCCCAGCGTCGCGGGCGACTGAGATCCATTGGTCCACATCAAGCTTGTCGGGCGCGTAGAGCGTGGAGGGATGGTTGCCATCGGGTAGTTCCGATCCGGTGTAGGTGCTCATGCCGTAGTGGATGAACATGCCGTATTTGAGGGCTTCCCATTTCTGGAGTTGTTCGAGGGACAAGCGCTGGGCGCCGCGTTCGTTGGTAGTGGTTCCCATGAGATCCCTATTGCTCCCGGCTTTCCAATGCCTTTGGGTATTCCTGACAGAGGTAAAATTCGCGGGGTTCATCCTCAACGATCTGAGGAAAACGAATTGCCCATTCCTCGAAGAACACATTGTCATTCCAATCGTCGCAGACGCTCGAGATTTCGCTGCTCAACGAGTAGCGACCGCCTTCGAATTCCCATCCGGTTCCCTCCTCCGCCCAGAACTGGTGAATTGTTCCCGGCGGGATTGTCAGGCTCTCGCCAGGCGTGAGACGCACAATCTCGCGAGGTCCGAGGATTCGCGTGCAGGCGTTGACTTGGATTGCAAATTTCTCATCCGACCATCCTCCTTCAGGCGTGGCCTTGGTGAGTTGAACAAGAATGTTGCCGCCATGGCGGCAGATGATGTCCTCGCGCTTCGAGCGGTGGAAGTGTGCCGGAGCGCGCTGGTTCTCGGGATCGATGAGAAGCTTCTCGGCGTAAGCCTTCGGATAGCGCGGATCGTTGGAGCGACCGTTGCGCAGCGTAAAAAGAACGCGGCCGATGTTTTCAAAATCCCCGCTGCCAAAGTCGGTGACATCCCAACCGAGCATGCAGTCACGGACTTCGTCGTCCTCTGCGCCTGCCTTGTTCCATTGATCAAGCGGCCAATAGCCATAAGGCGGCAGGGCGAAGTGAAAATGTTCCGCAACCTTGATGGCTGTGCGAAGGCTTTTGTTAATGGTGGAGCGTGTGAGTGGCATGGATTGGTGTTGGTTTTATTTTTTCAGGGAGAGGGGTTATGGCGTCTGTTAAACTACTGCGGAGTTTTTACTCGCACACTCGTTCACGAGCAGGGCTCGGGTGTGAATCGCGACTTCGCTCACGCATGCCGCCACGGCGGCTTCCGAAGCGCCATTTATGTCACGCAGGGCGGGATTGTAGCGCCCCCAGCCGAACTGGCGCTCGTCGCCGCCGTCGCAGAGAACTCCATTGACGACGAACAGAATCAATTTCGGCCCGCCATCGATGATCACGCTGACATGATTCGTCTCGACGGGGTCGAGAGAGTCGGAATCACTAGCCCATGAGCTAACAGTGCGTCCATCCGAGAGCATAACTTCGATCCGGCCGTTTAATATGGCCCGCAAGAAAATCCCCGAGCCCTCTGCATTGCGGCTGTCGAAAAGGACTTCCCCTTCATCAGGAAGTCCGTCGATGGAGAACTCCAAGGTGACACCGGCACGGGGGTCTTTTGTTCCGCAAGTGAAAGACTGAATATCACGCTCAAGTAGGTTGGGCGACGGATTGAGAGGCATGTGCCAGGCGTCGTCCGCATGGCGCGAGGCATGCTGCGCCGGCTCAGATTTGCGGGCGGCACCACCATCGAACGGACTGAAAATCTGTTCCAGGAAATCCGGATCCAGAGCATGGATGCGGGCATTCATTTTATCCGTCTCGGTAAACCACACCTTTCCGTCCTGTTCGAGAAGGTCCGGATAACTCATGCGAACCATGTGATCGTCGTCATAGAGCAGGATTTCTGGTTGCGTCCACTCGAGCTCCTTGCCATTTAGCCCGTCGATTTCGCGGCCAGCGCTGATCCAAACCGGATTGCGGTCGTCGTAGGGCGAGCGGCCATTTACTGGCGAGAGGCCATTCGGCAGGGAGGAATGACCACCCAAAGCACGGATGAAGGCCCCACCGTGGTTGTGAAACCAGTAAAGGTAGCGACCACCCGAAAGCTTCCAGACAAAATTGGCGGCGCGGGGATTTTTCATGCGGCGACCGCCGGGAGTGTAGGTCTTGTATTGTGGCGGCTCCCATGTGCGCCCGCCATCGCGGCTGTGCGTGTGGACCGGCCAACCATCCACGCTGCGGTAAACACAATAAAGCGAACCATCACTCAACTCGACCACACTGTACTCCTCGGCGATGCGGCCACCTCCGGGCGGCGTGGTCAAGCCATGCTCGCCGTCCGGGAGCGTCTCGAAGCGGATTTTTTCGGGATCGGATTCTGTGAGGATATTCGGCGAGCAAATACATGCCCCCTCGCTTTGGGCGAAGAAACCGGCACCCATGGCAGCGACCTTGTGCAGCGGGATTACCACCTCCCCGTTGGTGCGAACGCAGGGACGGCCGACATTCCAGAAAAACCGGACTTTGCCGCCGTAGACATTGTTGCGGTCGCAGGCGAACTCCCGCACGGGAATCGTATGCCGCTTGGCCGACCAAGTCAGGCCACCATCATCCGAGTAGCGGAACACATAGTCGCCGAGCGAATCCACGCGTTTTAAGGCATCGCCATCCTCGGTCTTCACCTCGCGCACATTGTCCGTGTTGAAATTGTAGAAACAATAAACCCGCCCGCCAGGCGTCACGAGTGCCACGGCGTAGGAGTTCTCAGGCGACCCGGCCGGCTCCAACTTCACCGGCGCACTCCAGGTTTTCCCCTGATCCAACGAGCGCATTGCAAACACGCCCTGTGAAGAATCCCCCTCGTGACCATCCGCACTCGTCACGACACACAGCCACGAGCCGTCTTTGAGTATGACTACATACGGTTGGTCCGCATAGCCCGGCTGGAGCGGCAATCGGACTCCCTGCGCAGCATGACGATTATCGACTTTTTCAAGAGGTAAGGAGTGTTTCACAGGGACTATTTTCTTTGAACCCAGCCTCAAACGAAGCCCAAATTGATTAAGAAAACGGACATCTGTTTAAGAAAACGGACATTTCAGGGAACATGCGGCCCTTGGCGTGCCAAATTTCAGCTACGAAGCAGCGTTCGCACATCAATGGCTTGGCGGCGCGCGGAGTGATGGCAGAACCGTTCAGTCTTGCGCCAAGCCAACCGGAGCCACGGGCGGCGCGGTTTATTCTTCTGACACGACGATATCACGAATAGCGCTAATCGGCTCATTGGGGTTCTGAACGCTATTATTTCCAGGAACCCGCACAAGGAGACTGTCGGCCTCCTTCAATGAGGTGGAAACGCTAGCCGGGAAGTCGGTTTTGTCATGCTTATCGCTTGTATAGAGATCGACAAAGGCGCTGTCGGGCTCTCCGGCGTTTTTGACCTTGATCGAAATGGTATTTGATGTCGGATCCAAGACGGCCCGCACATCAAGCCAAACCCCGTATGGGGCGACCTTCTGCCCGTCGGCACGGAACCCTGGGACCCATTCACCGAATTCCCGATCTCGCACGCCGATGTCGAGCCCGGCGGCTTGGATCGTTACGGGCACACCTTTTTCCGCACCTACTCCGATTTGGAGGAAATCCCCCGATGCTCTGAACAGGCTGAAACTGACCACGACCTTTTTTTCGCCCGTGACTGGTTTGCTGAGGGCAGCCCTGGCGCCAACCAGCTTTTCGCTGGCTTCTGGAAGCGAAGTAATGACAAGGCTCGGGGGGGTAATCGCCTTCACATACGGCGTTCCCCAACCTTGAACTTTTTTCCATGGCCCTTGCCCGTCCAGGTCTCCTTGGCTCAGCTCTCCATTAGCGGAATCGAACAGAGTCTCAGCAGCGTGGGCATTTGGAGATTGGGAGACGGTGTGAATCGCAATCGCGAGTAGGGTCAATGTAACTTTTTTCATGTTGGGTTTAGTGGTGATCATGGTGTGTTTGGGTTTTTTGCTAAATTTCTTGATGATTTTTAAAATTAGAACGCGGTGGAGTCTTCGGAGAACGGGAGATCATTTATCTCGCTCGGTTTGCAGGAAATAGACGCGGTCTTTTTCGAGTTCGAGAGTGTGCACCGAGGAGGATGGCGACAGCAGCGTTCCGGGCTGCATTTCCTTCAAGGCCGCCGGGGTCTGCAGATCCAACTCCACCTTCCCTCCAACCGTCGATTGCAGCACGACAAAATCATCCGCCGCGACAACGGCATTGCCGGGCGAAGTCATGCGCCAAGCCCCTGCAGATGCAGCGAGACGGCTGATTGCCTCTCGCGAGAGGTTGTAAGCCCCCACAAAAACAACTTGGCCGCCCGATGCGGGGCGGATCGCGGCCGCTGCGACTTTGCCGGAGGCCGGATAACGCGCCAGCACCGTGGCTGAGGGATCGTCAACGGCCAGCGAAAAACCAGCGATTTCTTTGATGCGCTCGGCATTCCAAGATTGTGCAGGCTTGTTCCACTTGTCGCCGGCGAGCAGCGGATGCCCGGCATCAAGTGGTCCCTTCTGCACTTCACTGGTCGCGGCTTCGAGAGGCCGCAACTTCAGCCCGAGCACATCATCCACAAAAGCCTCGCGCCCGGTGCGGAGTTGGACATGCCCCGTGCCTTGGAGCACGACGATCGTTGCGCCCGCTTCGCGCAGCGTCTTGATGCGCGCGCCTGTCGCCTCGTCGATGTCCAGCAGGTTTTGCAGCACCACGAGTTTGGCGGACGGCACAAGCCCCTGGCGCAAATCGGCCGCGTAGTAATAGCGCACCGGAACGCCCGAGGCATGCGCCTCGTTCCATTGCTCAATCATTCCTCCCATGTGGAATTGTGGCAAAGCCGAGCGCGCCCAATCGACAGACTCCTCATCGAAGACAAATGCGACTTCTGGAACCGGTGGTTTGGGTGCTTTTTTCGTGATGTTTAGGGCCTGCTTGATGCTGTCCCAGGCGGATGCGATAAAGCTTTTCTCTGGCGGCTTCTCTGCGCTGGCAACGCGCTCGTCGCCGAACTTTTTGATTCGCGCGATCTCCTCGCGCATCTCGGGATCGTCCCATTCCTGCGTGGGGCCGAAATTCATGAGCGTGGCACCATTGTTCCCAGCAGCCCAGAGGCGAGCGAATTCGCGCCGCCACATGTCGCGTTGCATGGCCATGTCCTTCGCTCGGCCAACGCTCTCGTCGTTGTAGCTGACGCCTTGGCCGGCAGTGGTGGTCCCCTTCGGACGCCCCGTCCAGAGGCGATGGTCCATGTCGGCGAGGAAAATTTTCCCGTTCACCGTGTAGGAGTCGAGCAGGGCGTTCATACCACCCACGGCTGGCGGGATTCGCACCCCGTAGCCAGGTTGATGGAAATAGGCGTCGATGTGCGGCGACCCCAGCAGTCGTGAAACCACGGTATTGTCGCGGCGGTGCCCCCCATCTCCGACGCCCCACGCCGCCACAAACACAGGCCGCGAGGCAGACTCCTTCACGGCACGGCAAAGTCCCTCGATAAAGTCGGCCCGTCCCTCGGCGAGAAACCTCTTGAAGTCATACGACCTCTGCTCGCTGACGGGATTGTGGAAACCCGCGCCACCGCAGAGCTCGGACGCAGGTGGGGGCGCTACTTCATCAAAGGATGTCAACTGGGTGCCCCAAGCCCGGTTGAGATTCGCCACATCGCCTCCGTAGCGAGCCGCCGCCCATTTTTGGAATGCAGCCCTCGCAACGGGCGAGTAGTCTCCCCATCTGGAGGGATTGGTGGCCAGCACCCCATCTGGCGGCGACCATGAATAAAGTTGGTCGTCCTGCCCTCCCTTTAGCGAGTAGCCAACCACTCGGTCCGCATACGGGCTGGCCTCCACTTCGCGGACGACTTCGCGGACAGCATCGACCGCCTCTTTCCGAAATCGTTCCGACATGTAGGAGATCCCATATTGCTCGGGCTTCCCTCCGGCGGGTTGCGGTGGGCCATCACGAAAATCCTGAAAATGAGCGGTGCGAATCAGAGACTGCCCGGCGTCATTTCGGATGACATCGTCGGATGGCTGTGCATCGGGCGAGACTTTCATTAAACCGCTAACCGGCCCGCTGAGGGCCTGCTGCGGATCGGCGAATCCCATTTCGGGGTAATTATCCACAGACAGGGACACGAGAAATTTGGCCTTGGGGTTGGCCTTAGCCGCACGGGCCAACACTGGTATAGCCGTGCCCCGCTTGTATTGGCCCGGCCCGGTCCAAAATGGAGGCATATAGACCACAGGAGCCACATAGCCAACCCTCGGCGAATGAGCTCCGACATTCAGGCTCACTTCAACCAAGTCCAAGCCCAGTTTGTTATAAACATCGTCCACATAACTTCCCCAGAAACCCCAGCGCCCAGCCAGCATGTTGAGGGGTTTTCCAGCGCTGACGATCACTGGCAATCCGTCACCATCACGCTCGATCCCAGAGGGTGGAACTTCGGCGACCGCAGGGTGCAGGCAGAGGGAGGCAAGAGTGATCGCGCTGAGACAACTGAGGAAGAGTGAACGATGCTGTTTCATAAGTGAGGTTTTGAAGAGAGGAATGGGAGTCGCTGTCTGGTCAGGTGTGCCTAATGCTTTCTCGAAACATGCGCGCGACTGGGCGAATCGTGAATCCGGGAGGGGCATCGTCCTCGCATGCCCCATTTTTCAGCCGCCCTCCGGCTCGTAGACCTACGGGTCGGAGAGCAGCGGCGTCCTCGTGAGCCCCGGGTAGGGACCGCCAGGCCCTTGGCGTCCCAAGCCTCAGCCGCAAGGCGGGGTTCGCACATCGATGAAATTGCGGTGCGAGCGTCTAAAAGTCCGGTCTTATCCATTAAATTCTGTAAATTGATTCGCTGGGCTCACCCTTCGGGCTGCCCAAGGCAGTCTTTCTCCGCTTCGCTTCGATTCTGTTTTTAAAGGCCTTCCGTGCTTGAAATTTGGGTCATGCGGGACGATGACCCTCCCAAAGGTTTTCGTTTGGCTCGGCGGCGGAGATATTGGA
>Ga0114976_10001995_pt1 | contig 12831 bp, 10 predicted proteins | sample S_130805_EF_Meta_FD_87319 | JGI IMG/M metagenome (GOLD analysis project Ga0114976, IMG submission 87319) | Freshwater microbial communities from Lake Simoncouche, Canada to study carbon cycling - S_130805_EF_MetaG | ecosystem: Environmental > Aquatic > Freshwater > Lake | place: Lake...
GACCGATAAGACTTCATCTACAAGCAAGACTTCTGCTTGTTCATCCGTGGCTGTTGCAAAAGCCAGGCGGGCAACCATTCCTGATGAAAATGTTCTAAGCGGGAAATCCATATGATCGGTAACGCCAGCCCATTCACCGATTGCCGCGGTTCTAGCCTTTACGCGTTTTACATCGCGGCCCATTAACGCTGAATAGAACAGTACGTTTTCTGCCCCCGTCATTTCAGGGTGAAAGCCTGCGCCGAGCTCGATCATTGGTGCGATCATGCCGTTGACCTTTGATGTGCCCTTTGTTGGGGGCAGCACGCCAGCTAATACTTTAAGCAGGGTTGATTTGCCGGCGCCATTTCGACCAAGAATTGCGACAACTTCACCCTTATCAACTGTGAAGGAAACATCCTTTAATGCAACGTAATCAACAACGCGGGCTTTGCCCTTAATTGCATCGCGGAACAATTCTTTGAGCGAACCTGATTTGTTCATCAGTACGCGGTATGTGACATTTACATTTTTGACTTCGATAACGGCCATTACAACATCGCCACCGTTCTTGGCCAATATTTGCGGAATACAAAGGTTCCAAGCAATAGTGCAAAGATACTCCAGAAGCTCATGTAGACCCAGCTAAACATTGTTGGCGTTGCGTTATTGGAAAACGCCCAACGGAATATGTCTAGGTAACTAGTTAGTGGGTTCCAATGAATGATGCGTTGCATGGTTTCGTTCATGACAGATACTGGATAAAAAATTGGCGTCAGATACATCAAGATCAAAAGCAAAACATTGACAACGTTGCGCGTGTCATCAAAGCGGATAAACATAATCGAAAGCGCTAAGCCAAGTCCTGCTGTTAGCAAGGCAAGTGCAACGCCAACGACAAGAACCAGCGGCACGGTCCAAGCAAGCGGCTGGCCTGAAATGAAGCAAACAAGTGCTAATGGAAGCATTCCGATGAAGAAGTTTGTAAGTCCGGCGAGTGCAGATGAGATCGCAAAGACCTGAGGTGGCACATAAATCTTGGTTAGTACGCCGCCATTGCTTGCAATTGAATCGGCTGATTGCATTAGTCCTTGGTTGAAAAATGTGTTCAGCAAGATTCCGGCCATTAAATATGGCGCAAACTGCTGGCCACTGGGCAGGCGAGATGCGAAAACAAATGAGAAGACGTACCAAAGAACCGCGCTGGTCAGGATCGGGTTCAAAAGGGTCCAACCGATACCGATGACGCTGCGCTTGTATCGAAGGGTTAGCTCGCGATTGACCAGCAAGCGAATCAGTTGGGCGTACTTCATGATGGCTAAGGGTATCGGGGCTTCGCATCTGGCACACCGCTGGCGATCAGGTGGTTCTCAGTGATCTGGGGTGTAATAGAGGCATGACGGCAGCAACCCGCATTTATAAGCATTCTTCGGCCGGAACTGATTGGGCGGCGTTGGTGATGGGCGCGGGGTTAGGGCTGACCTTGGCGTTGCAGATGACCACGGTGCGCGCAAGTGATTTCAATTCTTTTTATGCGGTGGTGGTTTCAGTCAGCAGGTTGGCAGCGTTGGTTGGCACCTACTTTGCAATCGTTGGAATTTTTCTGGTGGCGCGAATTCCTTGGGTCGAACGCGGAGTTGGCCATGATCGATTGGTGACCTGGCATCGCACGTTAGGGCCGTGGAGTTTGTATTTAGTTGGTACGCATGTGCTTTTTATTTTGGTGGGATTTGCTGGGCAAGATTCGATTCCGTTGTACAAAGAGTTGTGGCAGTTTTTAACCCAGTATGAATGGATGTGGTTCGCACTCGCTGGTTTCGTGTTGATGATTTTAGCTGGCGCTACTTCTTATAAAAAAGCTAGAGCAAAGATGAGTTATGAAACTTGGTGGATGGTTCATATTCTTACCTACGGCGCCATAGCTGCCTCCTTTATGCACCAGGTGATTAATGGGTCGATGTTTATCGGGCATCCTTTAAACCGCCTCTACTGGACGGGGCTATTTGTTGTGATGGGCGCATCGGTTCTTTACTGGCGATTCTGGATTCCTTTTTATCGATCATGGAAAGTTAATTTAAAGGTTGAAAAAGTTGTAGTCGAAGGCCCCGGAGTTGTTTCTGTAATCATGAAGGGCAATTCACTGACATCGCTAAATGCCCAAGGCGGACAATTCTTTGGGTGGCGCTTTTTGGCACGAGGACATTTTTTGATGTCGCATCCATTTTCTTTGTCTGCAGCCCCTACAAAAAATCATTTGCGAATAACGGTAAAAGATTTGGGAGATCATTCGCGATCACTCGCAATGATTAAACCGGGGACTCGAGTATTTGTTGAAGGGCCATACGGGGCCTTTACGGCAGGGCGCAGTACACAGCCACATGTGGTGTTGGTGGGCGGAGGCGTTGGAATCACACCTATTAGAGCGTTGATGGATGAGTTCAAGGGTGGAGCGCAGATTGATGTTGTATTTAGGGCATCACGCGAAGAGGATTTAGTGTTAAAGCAAGAAATGGATTACATCGCAAATAACAGTGGTGGATCAATTCGCGTGCATTACTTGGTGGGACCGCGTAAAAACCATCCGATGAATGCGGACTCACTGAAGGCGTTAGTGCCGACTTTTGCAGATAGTGATATTTATATTTGCGGGCCAGAGCCATTGGTCAGTGCTGTTCGTACAGCTGCCGAAGATCTTGGTGTGCCAAAGAACCGTTTCCATGACGAGGCTTTCGCTTTTCACAAAGAGTAAGACTCTGTGCGCACTTTGTGGGCGTTCACAGAAATAGTTCAGGTTGATGGTTTTAGATACAGGTGTTGATCCTCTCGAGGAGCGATCACGAAATGAGAGTATGAGATGAAGCGGGCGTTGTTAATTGCAGGCGGCACAGTGGGAGGTCTTGGCGCTGTCTTAGCGATCACTCCACCGCAGTTAAGTTCTGGCGATTTAAATATTGCTGGCGGGGCTGTTACGAGTTCTACCGGGACAGGTACGAGCGCGTCTGCTTCATCATCATCTTCAATGGCTTCTGGAACAACTGTTGCGACAAAGAGTGCAAAGCCTGTTGCTACTAAGAAGTCAACATCGGGGGCAACTGCTGCGGCAACAAGTGCAGCAACTGCTGCGGCAACAAGTGCAGCAACTGTCGCGCCAACAACGGCTGCAGCAAAGAGTGGCACATTTACCGGGCCAGCGGTTTTTGTAAATTACGGAACAGTGCAAGTTCAAATAACTGTTGTGAATGGAAAAATTACTGACGCCGTTGCGGTGCAAGCTCCCTCTGGCAGAAATGATCGCTACACAAGAATGGCGGTTCCAATTTTGAAGCAACAGACATTGGCGGCGCAGAGTGCAAACATCATGGGTGCATCAGGTGCGTCATATACAAGTTTTGGCTGGCACAAATCATTGCAAGGGGCGCTGGCCGACGCTGGTTTGTAAGGCTCTGATTGGTGGCAGTAGATAGGGTTGCACCGTGAATAAGTTGCGTCGACAGTTTCCTGTGTGGGGAACCATTGTGGATGTGGATTGTTCTGGTGCACATGTCAGTGCCGCGCAATTGGATGCGGGCATGGAATCAGTGATTAAATTTTGCGAAGATGTTGATCGGGATTTTTCGACCTACATTGATAGCTCGTGGGTATCCAGGTTGCGGCGGGGCGAAGTTGCGATTGAAGATTGCCCGGATGATGTGATTGAAGTGTGGGATTTGTGCGCGCAAGCAAAGTGGTTAAGTGACGGGGCTTTTGATCCGTGGGCCGTTGCTGGTGGCTTTGATCCTTCGGGTCTAGTAAAGGGATGGGCTGCAGATAAGTGCGCAGATATTTTGGTGGCAGCAGGGGCTGAACATGTGCAGGTAAATGCTGCTGGGGATTTAACGCTTCGCGGAGGTTGGGTTGATCCGGCAGATGGAGTTGTTAAGGCGTGGCCAATTGGGGTTGTAAATCCAAACAATAAATTGGAAATTGTTAAGGTGTATGAAATTAGCGATGGTGCGATTGCAACCTCTGGAACATATGAACGCGGGGCGCATATTCACGATCCGCAAACCGGAATGATTGCAATTGGTGCACACTCAGCAACAGTTGTTGGTCCACTGGGTTGGTTGTGTGATGCGATGGCAACGGCAGTAATGGTGGGCGGGCAGGATTCTGTTGCCTGGTTTGGCCAAGAAGAGTTGCTGGGGTATCAGGTGTTTGGGGTTAATCGACATGAAGATACTGCGTGGGAGATTTAGGATGCTCACTGTGCACAAGCAGCTCTCAACTTTTATCGCAGCACTTGTCGCCTTTGTTTCACTTGGGCTGGCACCAGCGTATGCCGTCGATGAGCGCGTAATTGATGTTGTTTCTGTAACTTGGCCAAGAGCAGGGGCTTTGGCTGGTGATGTAAATAAAATTGCATCAGTTATTGATACCGAAGTAAATGCTGATTGGGTCAAATTTACTTCTATGTATGGCGCAGTTACAGATCGCGCGATCTCATTTAAAACTGGGCAGATTTTGAAAGATGCAATTCCTCTGACGTCAAAGATGGCGTGCACAGGTTATTTAGCCTCAGATTTCATGAACTCGATTCGCCCAGAGGCCTACAAGCGTTTGGGGATTAGTGATTATTCAAAGCGATATTTAGTAGTTGTTGCACCAAATGCTGGTTGCGTATGGTCGGGTCGGGCGCAGTTGGGTGGACCAAAGAGTGTCAGCGGAACATTAATCTTGACCGATACCGCTTCTAGCTTTGTTATTACACACGAGCTAGGCCACACCTTTGGTTTAGGGCACTCAAACTTCTTGCGCTGTGATGATTCAGCATTCGATGGTCCATGGGGGGATCGCTGCAAAGCGGTGGAATACGGTGGAACCATTGATGTGATGGGAAATGTTGATACCTCATCGCCGCTCAACACTTATCACCAATGGCGTATGGGATTAATGGAAGATTCACAAGTCAAGCAGGTGTGGCAATCTGAAAATGTAACGTTGTCGCCCAGTGATTTTGCAAACGGCATAAAAGCAATATTTATTAAAGATGGAAAATCGGCGTACTGGATTGAATACCGACGCAAAACTGATGGGGTTAAATACAAACCAGGGCTAGCGATTTATCGTCTAGATCCCCCGCCAATTTCATCCGTTGTTTCCCCAAACCCCGAAGATCAATCAGCTGCAGAATTTGGCACCGTTCTTGGAACCGATGTCTGGATGCTCAACTTAGACAGTTATAAATACAGTGATTCACGAGCTGTGAGCGGATCAATGACTGCGTTGACCGCGACAACTTATTCGGGCGATGTTTCTTTCAGTGCAGTTGCAACAGAGACCAGTGCGGTAGTAACAATAAAGAAAAAAGCAGATGTAACGCCACCGCCGACTCCGGTTTTGGTGCCAGTTGCACAATGGCAATCGCCCAACATGGTCATCATCGCGCCAGGTAATGATGATGCAGATACTGCAATTGTGGGATTTGAAGGTCAAATAAACGGTGTTGTGCAAACACTTAAAGCATCCACTATCGAGGGTTGGGAGCCAACATACTTAAGCCCATTTGTAGCTCCTAAGAGTGTAAATATTAAAGAGTTGCCAGAAGGCAGCTATAGCTTTGCGATACGTGCAATCGATATCGCTGGCAACAAATCTCAGTGGTCCACACCAGTTGATGTCATCATCGATCGAGCCCACCCAGTTGTCACCAACAATTTTGCGGTAAATAGCGCAAATGCAAACGAGATAACTGTGGCCTGGAAAGGTGCAACAGATACTGGCGCTGGAATCTGTCAGGTCAATGTTGTTGATGAAGATGGCGTCGTTATTCAAACCACAACTACCAAGAATGCGCCGGTCTTTAAAGTAGCAAACGGCGTTGCCTTAACAGGAATCGCTCAAGTCTTTGACTGCGTAGGTAACGGCCAAACTGGTGAATTAAGCATTACAAGCAGCTATATCGCAGCTTCTAAATCATCCAGAACCGGAAAATGGGTGAGCGCGACAACTCCATTTGGTGCTGGGGCTCTAAAATGTGTTGGCAAGTGCACAGCTTCAGTTTCTTTGGGCGGAAAATTTGATGTCTTACTGGGCAGTGGCGCTGCAACTGTTGCCGTCGGTGGAAAAACAGTTGCCACATTTAGTGAGAGCAAAACAAAATCATTGGTTACCAGCCGATCAATAGATGTTGGCTCAACAAAGAAAACTGTTCGCATTAGCGGAAGTAACTTTGTATTACTTGGTTTAGCAGCCATTACAACAACTCTTGGCGAGCTCAAAGAAATCGATCGGCCTCCGTTGGTTAAAGATGTTTCTCTTTCAGATGCAAAACAGGCAAAGCTGGCACAACTTGGTTTCCGCGCCGATGATTTCAGTCCTGAATGGACTGTGCTGCCAATGAATGGCGGTACAACATTGGTAGATCCATCACTTGATCTGTGTAATGCAACGTTTGCGAGTGAAAAAGAGCGTGTAGAGCGCCGACAAGTTATTGCCACAAAAGAAGGTTCGACCTTTACATTTTTATCAACCGAAGTTGTTAAGTATTCATCTGTTGCTGCGGCCAGCTCTGCCCAAAGAGAGTTAGTAAAGGTATTAGCCCAGTGTCAGATTGATAAAGGTTATAAAGATTCAACCGGCACGCTAGTTCCTTACGAGTTTAAAAGCCTTGGAAATATTCCGGCTGGCGTTGTTCAAGAAGGTAATCGAGTATTTGTGCACGCCGTTTTAGATACTGCAGATAGAGCTCGGACGCTGCTGGGCTTTTATCAATTCAGCGGAGACACCTTTACGGGCTTATATGTCATGAACACCAAGGGCTTTACAGATGCTCAGGTTACAAAGTGGTTGAAAGTTGCGGTCACGATGGCCGACCGCCTGCAACAAAAGCAGGCAGTGTAGGTTTTAGGCAGATATCGCTGAAAGGGTTGCAACCTCGTCCGGCGTTAACTCGATAACCTGCATGACCTCTTCCACCTGAGCAACTGTGCGAGCAGATGCAATTGGAACGCTGACAGTCGGTTGGGCACGCAGCCAAGCAAGTGCGATTGCAGCTAATGGTGCGTTGTGCGCTTTTGCAATTGGATCCATGGCCGCGACAATTGCATAATTTTTCTCCGAGGCGTATTGATGGTCACCAACAATTAATCGTGTATCAACATTTGTTGCACCTGGACGCCACTTTCCGGATAAGAAACCTTTTGCAATTCCGTAATATGGCAAGTTAGAGATACCAAGATCTGCGACGGCATCTTGTAATTCACCTTCATATGATGTGCGATCAACCAAGTTGTATAAATCTTGAACAGCGATGTATGACGGCAAGTTGTTATCCTGACTAAATTTAATCGACTCGCGAAGCCGCGCAGCTGTGAAGTTTGAGGCTGCGATATATCGCACCTTTCCTTCAGCGATTAATTGTGCATGCGCGCCCAATGTTTCTTCCAACGGAACAGTTTCATCATCTGCGTGGCTGTAATACAAATCGATGTAATCTGTTTGCAGACGGTTTAACGATTCCTCGCACGCCATCAAAATATTTTTTGCAGACAAGCCCAGGCGAGTATTTCTCTTGGATACTTTGCTTGCGATAACCATATTTGCGCGATTGCCACGTGATTTCATCCAGGAACCAATGACCGTCTCTGATTCTCCGCCAACATGGCCTTCTAGCCACTGGTTGTACATATCTGCGGTATCAATGAAGTTTCCACCCAGGCCGTAATACGCATCCATTGCTGCATACGATTCAGCTTCTGAGGCAACGCCACCAATGATGTTGCTTCCAAGACACAGTGGGTGAACAACAAGGTCGGATTCTGGAATAGTGATCATGGAGGCAGATTAAGGCACAATTGGCCACATGGCGACAACCGCGGGTGAATTTTTGTGAGCATCTGGGTGTGCGGTGAAGTCTTAATCGATATTTTGCCAACCGGTCCAGTTGTCGGCGGTGGTCCTGCAAATACAGCCAAAGCGTTAGCGCGCTTGGGGTATGAAGTGGATTTTATTGCTGGAATTTCAACTGATGCATACGGTGCCAGTGCGCGCAAAGAGTTAGCACGAGACGGCGTTGGACTTTCATTGGCGTTAAGTAGCGACAAACCAACATGTACGGCAACTGTTACTTTGGATGCAATGGGTGCTGCCAGTTATGAATTTTTAATTGATGGCACTGCAACCTTTGATTTTGCAGATTCTTGGTTGCCAGATCCTGAACGGTTAAAGCCTTCTGTTGTGCATATCGGAACCCTGGTAACAATCGTTGAACCAGCAGCAACAGTTTTGTTTAATTGGGCGGTAAAAACGGCAGAGTTTGCGCCAATCGTTTTTGATCCTAATGTGCGCTCTTCTGTTGTGGGAGACCGTGACAAATACAGAGCAGCGGTTGAAAAGTGGGCTGGAATTTCTAGTGTTATTAAGGTTTCAGATGATGATATTTCTTGGTTATATCCAGATCAATCTATGGATGAAGTTGTAAAGGCCTGGATAGAAAATGGCACGGCACTTGTTGTTGTTACACGAGGTGCTCACGGAATTATTGGTTACACACAACATGGTTCTGAAGAGGTTGAAAGCGCACAAGTCACCGTTGTAGACACAGTTGGTGCCGGCGATACCGTTGGCGCAATCTTGGTCGAAGGCATTATCAAACACTCTGTTTCAGGGTTGCATGGTCATGTATTAAATGCGGTGCTGCACCGCGCAGCAATTGCTGCAGGAATTACCGTTTCACGTGCCGGCGCTCAGCCCCCACGCCTGCACGAATTAGTAGAAGCGCTGGATGCCTAATGCAATTTATTGATGATGCCGAATTTCAAATCGCAATCGATGATGACAACGGAGCCCGCATAACTTCAATTAAATGGCGCGAAAACGAGTTTGCGGTGCCGTTTCGTGGACAGGTTCACACATCAGGTTGGTATGCGATGGCACCATGGGCCGGACGCATCAAAGAAGGTTTAATTACAAATAGCGCGGGCCAACACATTCAGCTGCCAGCAACGATTGATCCGCCGCATGCCATTCATGGCTTCGGTGTTATTTCATCATGGCAAGAAATTGGCCCTGGCCGTTCGTTATTACATTTGCCATCACCGTATGGCAATGCAACTGTTGAACAAAAGATTGAAGTTTTAGATGATGCAATTCGTTGGTCACTAGAATACGACGACAACGGTTGCGATTTACCTGCCTGGCTTGGTTTGCATCCATGGTTTGCGCGCGACCTAGAACGCGGTGGTAGCGCCGAAATCGAATTTGAAGCAACACAGATGTTGGTTCGCGGAAGTGATGGAATTCCAACTGGTGAATTGCGTTCTCCAACTCCACCTCCTTGGGATGATGCATTTACTGGAATTAAAGGAACACCAGCTGTTGTTTGGGAAGATGTTGCTCGCATTTCAATCGAATGTGATGCCCCGTGGTGGGTGGTTTTCAGTGAAGATTCAGATGGTGTTTGTTTAGAGCCACAAACCGCTCCACCCGATGCACAAAATTTAGGAATAAGTGGTGAAAACTACATTGAAGCTTTGTTTGTTTTTGAATCACTTGAATAGGATCTGTCCATGATTAATCGCGACCGCTTAGCTGAACTTCGAAAAATAGAAGATAAACGCTTTTTGGCTTTGCATCCTAAATCAGGTGAACTCTTTAAAAAGGGTCAAGCAAATATGCCTGGCGGAGTTCCTATGTCATGGATGGCTAAGTGGCCGGGGCAGTATCCAATTTTTATTGAGCAAGCAAAAGGTGCGCGCTTTACTGATGTTGATGGCAATACCTACATTGATTTTTGTTTAGGCGATACCGGATCAATGACAGGGCACTCACCAGATGCAACAGTTGCTGCAATCCGCGAGCAAGCAGGCAAGGGAATTACCGCCATGTTGCCAACGGCAGATGCCTCAATAGTTTCGGCAGAACTTGCCCGACGCTTTGGTTTACCGTTGTGGCAGTTCACTGTTTCAGCCACAGATGCCAACCGCCACGTTATTCGCTACAGCCGCATGATTACGGGGCGCTCAAAGGTCGTTGTTATCGATCGTTGTTATCACGGTTCAGTTGATGAAACTTTTGCAACCCTAGATACTGCTGGAAACACTGTGGCTCGCGAAGGAAATATTGGAGCACCTATCGCACTTGATCAAACAACTCGCGTAGTTGAATTTAACGATATTGCCGGCATGGAAAAAGCTTTGGCACATGGTGATGTTGCAGCGATTTTGATGGAACCTGCAATGACAAATGTTGGAATTGTTTTGCCACAAGCAGGTTATTTAGAAGCGGTACAAGAGTTAGCAAAGAAGTACGGCACCATTTTAATTATTGATGAGACCCACACAATCTCTGTTGGCCCTGGCGGAATGACGGCAGACCGCACGCTAAAGCCTGACTTTTTAACAATTGGGAAAGCAATTGGTGGTGGAATTCCAACCGGAACATTTGGAATGACTCAGGCAATTGCCGACACAATCAAATTAATGGTGGAATTAGAAATTATTGATACCGGCGGAATCGGTGGCACCTTGGCCGGTAATGCTTTGTCCTTAGCTGCCATGCGTGCAACGTTGACTCAAGTTTTAACACAAGAAAACTTTGATCGCATGATTGATTTGGGTAATCGTTGGTCCGATGGTGTGGATGCAGCGATCGCAGAATTTGATTTACCTTGGAGCTGCAACCGTTTAGGTGCCCGAGGTGAATACATATTTGGAAAGGTCGCACCTGTAACTGGCGCTGATGCAAACAACACCGGCGACTTTGAATTAGAACAGTACATTCATCTGCGTATGTTGAACGATGGTTTCTTAATTACTCCGTTTCACAACATGGCGTTGATGTGCCCCAATACAACGGCGGCAGATGTTGATGCCCATACAAAGGCGTTTCACACAATGTGCGGTGAATTAGTCCAAAATTAAGGTAACTGACCTAGGGAAAAAAGATCTTTTCAGTTATTCTCGCCAAATGCGAAAAGCCCTTGCAGCATTGGCGGTACTTGCCTTAGTAATCACACCTCTTCAAGCAACAGCTGCAGCCAAAGCAGGTGCTGCGTGTACCAAGGCCGGTGCAATTTCAACCGTTGCTGGAATCAAATACACCTGTGTGAAAAGTGGCAAAAAGCTTGTGTGGGATAAGGGCGTAAAACTAATCGCGGCTGCCAAGCCAATACCAGCTCCGATTGTAACGCCAACACCAGCAGCATCTCCTACGCCAGCAGCAACGCCAACTCAAAGTGCGACACCTACCCCTACACCGGCGAAGACATTTAATTCGCTATGGGAAAAATATAATCTGACTAAGCCTGTTTCTGCAGATGATGTAATTAAAAAGGCAACAGATAATTTCAAGAGTTACACATCAGTAATTCGCAAACCTGATCAGGTCGTCAAGTTTTATGCCCAACCCGGAGTCGATCAGACCCTTATTACCTGGGTGAAGGATGGTTCAACTTTTGTTGCTCAACGATTCGAGTATCCAAAACTTCCGCCAACTTTTTCCAGCATCATTGCAATAGATAAGACATGGCTGGAAGCTACTTATATTTCCGCCGGCTTCTCAGCTAGAGAGGCAAAGTCACGGTCAGATCACTTCTGTGGTGGTGCACCTGCATGTGGTGGCGCTGATTCAAATCTTTGGAACTACTCGGTAATGCAGAAAAATAATTCGATTGTAAATGATCCATCGGGTTCTGCTCAAACTCCGGGTCATGAACTCTTTCACGCAATTCATGGAATTCTTGTGAAAGATACGAAAACAGATGCTGCAGGTACCAATGTTCCCAACTGGTATATCGAAGGACCTGCAATGTTTGTTGGATTACAAACTGCTGGAGTCCTTGGTTTTTCAGATTACTTAACAGTTGGCCGCCCATCAATGACCAAGCGATTCAAAAACGGTAGAGGTACGAATCTGACAGCAACGTTGAGCGAATTCAAAGCCAATGACGGTGTTGTAGATCCCTATGCGATTGGCTTTGCTGCAGTTGAGTTCTTAGTTGCACAAGTTGGCGTTGAAAAGATGGTTAATGTTTATGTCGCACTAGGCGAAGGCAAGAACTTTGATAACGCATTCAAGCAAGGGACGGGGATCGAATTAGCTGATTTCTATTCAATGTTTGAAGAAATCCGTGCAACCCTAGGGTTTGCTAAAGGTTAATTCTTAGATCTGACCACTAAATCTCTTAACAATTGAGAGATTGTGTTTTAGCCTTTAGTAATGAAGAAGGTGGCCAGCATCCTCGTAACTTGTGCGCTATTCGCCCTTCCCTTAAGCGCCAATGCTGCAGTCAAAGCTGGTGCTGCATGCACCAAAGCAGGTGCCATTTCAACTGTTGCTGGAATCAAGTACACCTGCGTGAAAAGTGGCAAGAAGCTTGCGTGGAACAAAGGTGTAAAGGTTGTTGCGGCTGCAAAGCCAACACCAGCTCCGGTTATTACACCAACCCCGTTAGCAACTCCAACTCCTACTCCAACCCCAACTGTTGCACCTGTTCTAGACAAGGTACCGACGGGATTTATTGATCTGGCAGAAAACTTCAAAGGCGTTTACATAAGTGCGTGGAATAGTTCGGATGCGAAGATAAAAAGTAGCAATCCAGTGGATGTGAAACAGAACATTATTGTTGCCCCAAAAACAAAATTACCTAGCTCTGGAATTCCAAGTATGTTTGTTAGAGGAACACAATTTTTTGCAGGTTATGCGCAACCAACAAGCTTTAATGCCATTTATTATGTATACGATGACATAAGTTGGGCACAAGATAAAATTTTCGAACTGTATGCAAACCCTGCCGAACGTGAACAAATTTCGCGCAACTGTCAATCACGAGAACGGTGTAATGGAGCTAATGCAAATGTTCCGCTACCCAACATC
>Ga0114976_10001996_pt1 | contig 12826 bp, 20 predicted proteins | sample S_130805_EF_Meta_FD_87319 | JGI IMG/M metagenome (GOLD analysis project Ga0114976, IMG submission 87319) | Freshwater microbial communities from Lake Simoncouche, Canada to study carbon cycling - S_130805_EF_MetaG | ecosystem: Environmental > Aquatic > Freshwater > Lake | place: Lake...
AACCTTAAGTTTCAATTTACAAAAGGTGTATTAATCTTTCATTTTGCATCTGAGATGGATATGAGTGATATACATGAGTACTTGGAAATGACTTCTTATGACTTATATGAGTCATTCATTTTGTCAGAGTATAATGACAAAGTGTCAGTTTTCATGTCAGATGAAAATAAGAAACATTTGTTTAATTTGGACACAAATGAAGGGAATTGTGGGATTGAAATGGTTTTGGTACCAAGAAATGGTGTCCATTATATGGATGAAACCGAAGATGATGAGTTCGTGGCACTTCTTTTGAATGAGATGAAAAAGAACTTAAAACCATTAACATTGGACCAATTGTTGGATAAGATTAAAAATGGTGGTGTTGAATCATTAACACCTTTTGAAAAAGGAACATTAGATAACTACAGTAAAAACTAATATATGAAAGAAAAATCAACAATACCTATCAATCAAGAAGAAATTGCGGGATATCTTAAAGACATCCGTAAACTACGTGTAATGACACCTGAACGTGAGAGAGAACTTGCGGAAAGAATGTTATCAGGCACCACAACTGAAACTGAGAAAAAACAAATTCATCAAGAGTTGTTGGAAGGTAATCTTCGTTTTGTTATTACCGTGAGTAAACAGTATCAGAATCAAGGTTTGGATTTACCTGACCTTATTGCTGAAGGAAACTATGGTCTTATGAAAGCCATTGAGAATTTTGATTGGACTAAGAGGTTAAGATTCATATCTTATGCCGTTTGGTGGGTCCGTCAATCAATCTTGCAATCGTTAAACGAAAATGCAAGAACCATCCGTCTACCTGTTAATGTGGTTCAAGAACTACATAGAGCCAAAAAAGAAATGGACTCCGCAGGTGTTGAACTCCCTGAAAAGTTTGCAACATTGCCTTACACAATCAATTATGATAACCCACTTAATGAAGAAGGTGATACATTGTTGGACATTTTAAATAATCCAAACGCTGAATTGGCGGATGCGAACTTATCAACTGAAGACACATTAAAGGATAAGTTATTGGAAATGTTAAATGTTTTGGACAACCGTGAACGTGTCATTATTGAAGATTATTTTGGTCTATCAGGTAATACAAGAACGTTGGAAGACATTGGTGGTGACTTTTCTTTAACCAAAGAAAGGGTAAGACAAATCAAAGAAAAGGCCCTCCGAAAGTTAAGAAATGAGACGGGTAGTTTATTTGATTATTTGTAAAACTAATTTAAGGGTGTATTTATTAAGTACACCCTTTATATTTGGGATAAATTTAAAAATAAAAGAATATGAAAAATTTTATACAAAAAAACTTTACGGTAATTGTTTTAGTTATTGCATTACTTGGTCTTTTCAAAAGTTGTGGAGACGGAAGAGAGTTGGCTAAAATGAGAAAAGAAGTTGAGGCAATTAAAGATTCAACTTATACTAAATCAGAATTAGATAAAGAATTGAAAATTATGGGATTAGAATCAGAAAAAAGAATGATTCAAGCAACCGATAGAAAGTTATTGGATGTCCAAAGACAAACTCAAATTGAAGAGGAGATTAAAAAACTAACTTCAAAGTAATATGAATTGGATTCAAAAAAATTTTAAAAAAATAATTTATGTTGCATTCTTGGTACCGATTTTAACGGTGGCTGGTGTGTCAATATCCCACGTAACTTCTTGGTATGGTTTATCCAATCCATTTAGTTGGGCAATTTATTTATCGGTAGGTATTGAAATTGCTGCGTTGTCGGCACTTGCTGCAATATCAGCTCAGATGGGTAAGAAAGTATATTTCCCATTTGGGATTGTAACCCTTATTCAGTTTATTGGTAACATATTTTTTGCTTATCAATACATTAATGTGAATTCACAGGCATTTAAAGATTGGATTGATTTGGTTGACCCAATCGTTTCTTATCTTGGTGTTGAATCAGGTGACCCTGTTGGACATAAAAGATTCTTAGCGTTATTCGCTGGTGGTATGTTACCAATTATATCATTGTCTTTTCTTCATATGTTAGTTAAGTTTGAAGAAGAAGAAAAGAAAAATGGTAATGAGTTACCACAACCTGTTATTGATATTGATGAATTAAGTATTGAGGCAGGTAAAAAAGAAGCTGAGATTGAAAAAGAAAAATACACTCCAACTCAAGAAGATTTAGATAGACTTGAGGAAGAATTAAGAAGGGTTAACGAACAAAAGTTTGGAAGTTTAATTAAAGAATACCAAGCGGAACCGATTGAAGACCCAGAGATTAAAAGACTGAGTTACACAAGAAGAGATGCTTAATATTGAAAAATACGGAAACTTCAAAACTACTGGTAAACAAAAAAAGAAAAAACAAATCATCTTGTGTCATACTTCAAGGGAGGTTGAGGAATACTTGGCCTCCCTTAAATTTAGATACAACTCTACGTACGATAAAATCCCAAACTACGTCATAACAAAAAACGGAACAGTTTTACAACTTTTACCTAATGACGGACATACCAATTTTTTTACTGAAGATAATATAAACAAGAACTCAATAGTGGTCTGTTTAGAAAATTTAGGATGGTTAGAAAAGAAACCTCTAACAACCTATCATATTAACTGGAAAGGGAGTATTTATAATCAACAGGTTTACGAGAAAAAATGGAGAGATTTCTTCTTTTGGGAACCATACACAACAAGTCAGATTGAAAAAACTGCTGAGTTATGTAGTCACCTAATAGATGAATTCAAAATTAAAAAGAACTGTGTGTCTCACAACACCAAAATTGACGGTGTTGAGAATTTTGAAGGGATTGTTTCAAGAAGCAATTTTAACGGAAAATACACAGATTTAAATCCATCATTTAACTTTGAAACCTTTACAAAAATAATAGAAAATGGGCAATTTGCATAACGACAGGTACGACGAAATAAAATCGTTGATTAAGAAATCAAAAATGTTATTTGAGCAAGATACTCAAGATAACATGGCGGCAAGTATTGAAAGTAGAATAGACCAAGATTCTCAATACGAAACTGCTGTAGATGAAAAAGAAGAAGGTGAAACTCCAACTCCTAAAGATAAATCACAAAAATATAGAATATCTGGTGGTATTTTGGCTTTACACGGTAAAGACCGAAATGATTTAGATATTACTTCAGACGAAAAAGTTGCGTTCCAAGAAACCATGGATGAATTCGTAGATGAAGTTTCTGATTTGGCAGACTTTAACACATTAAATGTTTACACAAATAATGTTGATTGGTCTGGTAAAATCATTGACCAAGATATTGAATTCACATTTACAATTGGTGAAAACAGTGGAATCTATATTAACGGTGAGATGATGAAAGTTGATGAAGACTTTTTAAGTATGATTAATAAACTACAACAATTTTACCAAAAGTTTAAATCTAAATGGGGTAAAGTTTTGGCTAGCAGAAAGAAAACAAAAGAGTCACCAGAATAATGGAAACAATTAAAAATTTTGTAATTAAAAATTATAAGACAATCTTATCAGTATTGGTAGGGTTGTTTATTGTATATTGGGTAATGACTATGTCAAACACAAGTACAATGAGTACTATTGATAAAGCAAAACTTGATTCATTAACAAACGTTGTTAATGAAATTAACAAAGAACAAGATATCTTAGAAAGTAAAATTGAACTTATTGACGAAGAAGTTGAAAAGATTGACGATAACATTTCAAAGGTAAAAACAAATAAAGTAAAAACAGGAAAAAAATATCATGAAGAAATTAATCGTGTTGATAAGTATTCTGAGCCTGAGCTTGACAGCTTTTTCTCAAACAGGTACAAATAATCAACCAACTAAATGTTTTCCTATACCAGTCGTTAAACAAATCACTAAAGATTTGTTAAGTGGAGATTCATCTAAGGCTCAATTAAAATTGACAGAACAACAATTGTTAGAAACAGAAAATAAAGTTGTTATGAAAGATAGTGTTATAAGTTTATTAAGAACTAAAGAAAATAACTATCAAACAATCATTGGAGCTCAAGACCAAAAATATTCAATTTTAGAGAACCATACAAAAAAAATAGAGTTAAATTTAAAAAAAGAAAAATTAAAAAATAAATTTACATCTGGTTTGGCTGGTATTGCCATTTTAACATTAACATTTTTATTAATAACAAACTAATGGCATTAACATCAACAGAAAAAAACGAAATTGAAGTTATGATTCGTAAAGAGATTAGAAGCTTTATGAATAATAATACAATTAAGCAATTTGAAGACAAATTGTTAGACAGAATCTCAAGAGAAATCAAAAGAGGTAAACTTGAAGGTGATGTTAAAGATATAACCCTAAGAATGTTCCGTGAATTCTACCAATTTATGTGGATGAATCGTAGCTATTGGGAACCAAGATTAAAAAACGCATAACTCATGGAAAATGTAAAAGATATGTTTAAAAACGCAACAGACAAAGCGTATTTAACTCAACCAAATGTTGAATTAAACAATACGACTATTGGTGATGCTATAAAATATAAAACATCTTTTGTTGAAGAAGTTGATGATGAAGGAAATGAATACGAAACTTTTTTAGAAAAAAATAAAAAATCAAAAAATTCTGCTAAAAGTCAATTTAGTAAAGATGTTGCGAAGGATAGAGATTATATTGGATTTAAAAAGGCCGCTGAATACAAAGACGAAAAAGGTGAAGTCCGTAGTTTTGGAACACCCAATGCGGTACGTAATGACCCATTTATTAATAAGAAAAAACATAGTAGAGTAGGTAAAGAAGAAACTAAAGAGGCAACAGGTTCAGGTTCTTCAGGAGCATATTCAGGTCCTGTATTTGGTGGTAACGATGAGTTTTGGGAAAAAAGTAGAGCTGAAAATCCTAAATTAAAAGAAAGTGAAGTTGAAAAAGTAGAGGCGAAAGAAGCAACAACATCAGGTTCTGTTGGTGGATATGAATCACCATCTATGTGGGCAAAATCTACAAATAAGAAAGATTGGGGACCAAGTAGAAAAACTCAAATACCTGGTGGAGGATTTGTTAAAATTAAAAAGAAGTGTACTAAATTTCCATACTGTAATCAAGGTGATATTAATAACCTTAAAATCAGTAAAAACGAATCAGTTAAAGAAGCTATTGAGAATGTGGCTAAAAAACTTGGGGTTAGTAAAGACGTTATCATGACTATTTTAGAACATGAATATGAAAATGTGGGTAAAAGAATAAAATAAAGATATTTATAATAAAAAATAATAATGGAGAACTTTCAAAAAAATATTGATAAATTAGTTTCAAAAATTCTTAACGAAGAAATTGATTCTAGAATTAAACATATCTCAGAGACAAAAGGTCAATGGGAAGAAGTTGAAATGGATGAAGACCTTAGTGGTGGACAATCCAAAATTGATGTTGCCGAACCTAAAGGTAAAATAACTGCGGCTGACTTTAAAAAATTAAGAGATGCTAAAGCTCACAAGAAAGAGGTTGAAGAATACTACAACTATTCTGATGAGGATATTGAAGATGCTGAAGAATTATCTCAAGACGAGCCAACATATGTTGGTAAAGGTTTAGCAGATAATAAAATCAAAAATAATATTAAAAATAAAATGTTTGGTTCATTTGACGATGAACATGGTTGGTTTGACCAATCTGACAGAGAACATTCAGGTGATTTTGATTTTGATTATGATGAGGAAGAGTTTGAAGATTTTCCATCATTAATGGCAAAACACGGTAAAAACCAAAGATGGTTTGCACCAAATGACGGTGAAAAATTCTTCAATCAATACCAACAACATTTTGGTGGTAAACCATTTAGAGTTAGAATTGCTAAAGGGTTAGAAGAGGCAGAGACTGAAGAAGGTAACGCATTTACAGGAGCTTTGGCTAAAGCTAAAGACTCTGGTAAAGATTCTTTTGAAGTTGATGGTAAAGAGTATAATGTAAATGAGTCTGAAGATAAATGGATTCAAAAAACTAACATGAAAAAAGGTGGGTTACATAAATCATTAGGTATTCCTGAAGGTCAAAAAATTCCTAAATCTAAATTAAACTCAATTAAAAAAGATTTAATGTCTAAGGCTAAAGGTGATAAAAAATTATCGGCAGCGGATTCTAAGTTATTAAAACAAGTTAACATGGCGTTAACATTAGGAAATATTAATGAGGGTAAAAATAGTTTATCGTTAACTGAAAATGAGTTAATTGATATGATTGAAAATATCGTAAAAGAACAAATGGTTAAAGACCCATCTGAAAAAAATAATTTTGGTGTTCACAAACCTCAAGGTTTAAAGAAAACTGAAAAGGCTCAAGGTGAAAGTAAAAAAGAAAATGATGACTACGCTAAAGAAGTTGTTAAGAAGATGAAGGACTATATGAAAGACATGACTATGGGTGGTAAAGGATATGATGAAAACCCTGATGACTTTCCTCAAAGCAATTATGATATGGAAAAAGAACATAATGAAATGAAGTATCATCCGTCAGACGCGGTTGAAGAATATATTGAAGCATTCTCTTATCCTGGTATGACAAATCTTGTTTATGATGAAATTAAACCTGACGATGAAATGATTACAAAACAAATTAAAGGTGATGCTAAAAACGGTAATGCAATTACTGGTAAAGATGGTAAAGCTTTAGGTAATGTTTCAAAAAGAAGTGAAAAAGTTGGAGATAGATTTAAAAAGAACTTTGATGAAAATTTATATGGTGCAGAACAAATGAATGTGTCATATAAAAGACAACCACAACCAGTGGATGTTGCGGGGTCAAAAAAACAAAACGGTTCTTTAAAAAGTATCAAAGCAAATTCAACAGGAAAAGCTCAAAAAATAATGAATCAATTGGAATCTACCGAAGATAAGGCAACAAAAATTATAAAAGAAGACCTTCAAAAAATGAAAGATTTAATCTCTTATAATAGAAAAACACAATAAAAAATTCACATTTGATATTTTTAAATTATTATTCTCCATAGAAACAACATTCTATGGAGAATTTTTTTAATTGGATGACTAAGCCAATACCTCAAGAAGAAGTTATAATATGGTTCAATATTCATAATATGAATTATGAAAAAATTGAATTGTATGGTGATATATCTAAGTCATTAACCAAAATTATTATGGACACGTATCTCGGAGAAAACATATCTGAGACCAAAATAATGCTATCTGACGAAGATAATGCATCTCATTTTGAATGGTGTTGGAAAAAAATGATTAATGACTTTAAAAAAGAAAATATCGTTATTAAGTTAAATGGTGACCACAAAGATTATTTTCAATCATTTTTTAAGGATACTTTTTATGACCAACAAAAAAATAGTATTAAACATTCAATTGATAAATTTTTAAATGAAATATTTGACACAGAAGTAACATTTTCTAAATCAGATTTAGATTTATTAACAGAATTATATAAATTAATGGAAAAAAATATGGAATAAATCCTTGATTCTATTTACACCAGAAGGAAAAAACCTAATTTTTAAGTATTAAAATAAACAATTACAATTTTTAAGAAATGGAAACATTAGAGCAAATCAAAGTATTAACTGAATTACTTTCAGTAGATACGACAAAGTTCTTTGGCGGTAACAAAAGCGCTGGAACAAGAGCTAGAAAATCAGCACAAGAGTTGAAGGCATTACTTCAACAATTAAGAGGTGAAATTTTAGAACACAACAAGACAGACAAGAATGCATAATATTGATACGATATATCTTTTTATATTTGTTTTCACAATATTGGTGTCATTAAAAAATGTCACAAATTTTTTAGGTGCCCTGTTACAAAAAGACCCAAAACCATTGGTCTACAGTAACAGGGAACTTATTCTCTTAGGAGTATCAATTAGTTATATTATAACATATCTATTACAAAAATGAGTTTTTATAAAGAAATATTACCATTCGTTGAATACATCCATTCAATTAGAAAGTTGGAAACATATCTAAGTTTTGATATGAAGTTCCCAACTAAATGGTCTATACCTAAGAGTATAGTAGATGAAGGCCAAGTCGTTGGATTTGAAGTTGATGACCCAAATATGAAAGGGGTTACCTTTATTTGCCCAATAGGAGACAAAGAAGTTTCTTCAATCGTAGTTAAGATTGGTAAAATTATTAAATTAAATAAAGAAAAAGAATTGAAGGAAAGATTGTTTAAACAAACTGTTGAACAGTTAAAGCAAACTTTTGAAAAAACTGATTTAGATAAACTACAAAACCTATACTTTGATTTTGATGAGGGTGAAATTGATACAGAGTTAGATGGTGAAATAGAAACCGAATTAAACAATGAGCAATACGGACAGGAGTCAACAACTACTGAATTGGTTTAATAGTGAAAAACTAAAAGACCAAAGAGAGTTGAATAGACAAAAAGAAAAAATTGTTAGAGAAATAAAAGGGTTAAAAAAGGATGAACTTTTTCCCAAGCCAGTTAAATTAAGTTTATGGAAGAGAATAAAAATAATACTTTTGGGGAAATAGAAAAATTGGCGTTGATTGCTGAATCAGTCCAAACCCTTTTTAGTGGTAAAGGTACCATTATATTTGAATTACCTAAAGGTGAGTATACAAGTGTTATTAATCACTTTAGAGAGGTTGATAGACACCATAAACAGTTTTCTATTGATATATCAGGAACTGAGTTCCATTTTATTTTGGACGAACAGGATAAGTTGTAAACTTACGATATAATACCTTTTTATCAAATCCGTTAGATTCTAACAAACTATACAAATATTTACGTTGAGGGGAGGAACAGTCTTTAATAAAAAGACAGTCTCCTCTTTTTGTTTTAAAAAAATATGAAGATAAAGACTCAACAAATCTGGTACACTCTGATTCATTTTTTAATGAAAATAAATCAATTTCTTCATCTTTTTGTAGGATAACTTTATTGTTAAGTACTGATACCATTTTTAACCCATCACCTTTTAAGTATTTTTTAATAAATTCTTGAGCAGTAATTTTTGATTTGTTTCTAACATCATAAATTAAATCTTCTTCTTTATATGGATTAATAGACAAGATTGACATACCATCGTCTTCTAATTTAATCTTTATACTCCTTCCAAAATCATCTGTCATATACACAGGAGCTGATTGATTTACCGACATCTCAATTAAAGCCAATTCAAATTTACACTCCTTACCATTTTCAACTAAAACTTCAAAAATAACATCATTAGATTCTTCAACCAAGGTTTTAAAAAAACTTTTAGCACGAGATAAAGTTATAAACTTCTTTATAATTTTTTTTCTTGTTTTATTTTTAAATAAGACTACCAAATAGTTTGCCATATATGAATAATTATTACGAAATTTTAGGAGTAAGTAAAGACGCAACACAAGATGAGATTAAAAAGGCTTATAGGAAACTTGCAATTCAGTATCACCCAGATAAGAATCCTGATGGGGGAGATAAATTTAAAGAAATTGCTAACGCTTATGAAACTATTGGTGATGAGAATAAAAGAAAGGATTATGATAATAAATTAAACAACCCTTTTGCCAATCAAGGTGGAGGAATGTCTTATGAAGATTTTATCAGTCAAATGTTTGGTAATCAGGGAGGTAATCAAAGAAGAAAGTCGGCTCCTGACAAAATAATTAAAGTTCAAATTAGTCCAATTGAATCATACAAAGGTTTGGATAAAACTATTCGTTACCTTAAAGATAATAAATGTAATATTTGTAATGGTGGTGGTGGAGAACAACAAACATGTCATACTTGTAATGGTGTAGGATTTCAAGTAAAATCTTTTGGTACTGGATTTATGACACAACAAATTAGGACATCATGTGGAACCTGTGCTGGTAGAGGATACACTTTAACACATAGATGTTATAATTGCGCTGGTAATGGTGTTAAACCACATACCCATGAGATAAGTGTTAAATTACCTAATGGTGTTGATAGTGGTCAATATTTAAAATTGGCGGATTTAGGAGATTTCAGAAATGGTGAATATGGTGATTTAGTTATTCAAATAGAAGTGGTTCCTCAAGATGGATTTGAAAAAATGAATAACGATTTAATTTATAATTTGTTTTTGAATTTAGAGGAAGTACAAAAAGAAAAGTTTACAATACCACACCCTGATGGAGACCTAATCATGAATGCGTTAAATACATTTGATACTTCAAAACCTTTGAGATTAAGAGGTAAGGGTTACCCAGGGGGTGATATGTTTATTAAATTGAATGTAAGGTTTGATAGACCTATTTAGCAAAAAATGCGATAATTTCTTTTATAAATGTTACTGTCCCGTAACAAGCAGAAATTAATATATAAGACCCTATAACAATCATTCCTGATGGACTTTTTATTGGGTTCTTAGATTTACATGATTTACATTCAGATGTTTGTTGTTCGTTGTTTTCCATTATATTTATAATTATGTTAATTGAGCAGATTATTAAAAGAGTTCTTTATCAATATCTTGATGAGAAAGAACAACATAATTATAAGAAACCTCGCAAATATAGTCAATCATATTGCGAAAAGACTCCATGTAATAAGATGGGGTTCACTCAAAAGGCGTCTTGTCGACCATATAAAAATTGTTATAACTAATTTGCCTTTTAGATTTTTTTTCTTATACTTGTAGAAAAGTAATTTTATGCTATCATACATCGGTGGAAAATCAAAAATAGGTAAATGGATAGTACCTTTCTATCCTGAAGACATGGAAACATATGTAGAGACATTCGGTGGAATGTTTTGGTGTTTCTTTAATACGGACTTAACAAAATATCCAAATCTTAAAAAAGTTGTTTATAATGACTTTAACCCACTAAACTACAATTTATTTCAATGTGTTAAGAACCCACAATTGTTGTTGGATGCAATAAATGCAATCCCTTGCCAACAAGTTGGGGTTGATGTCACACCTGAGATTTATAAAGAACAATTTATAAGCTTCCAAGCTGAAATATTTGCTGAAAATTTCAATGTAAAGGCTTATGATTATGTTGTTGCCGCAAAATACGCTTATGTATTAACTCAAGTGTTCAGTGGTAGTAAACCTGAAACAAGTTCATTCATTGACTTAAAGGGTAAATATAAATCAAAGTACCTTACATTTAGAGATAAGCTATCTAAACCTGAATGGGTTGAACATTTTTTAAAGATAACTGAGGTTGAAAATATGGACTTTGCTGATGTAATTGCAAAGTATGATTCACCAACCACGTATATCTATTTGGACCCACCATATTGGAAGACTGAAAACTATTACAATAATCATGATTTTGACCGAAATGACCACGAAAGACTTGCAAAGGTATTACATGGTGTTAAAGGTAAATTTAGTTTATCTTATTATGATTTTGATTTATTACATGAATGGTTCCCTGAAGAAACTTATAGATGGGAGAAAAAAGAATTTGCTAAAGCGGCATCGGCAAAAAAAGGAATGAAACAAAATATGGGAGAAGAGTTGTTAATATTGAATTATTAAGTTATTTTTGCATCGTCAATATATTTATAGTATAAAAATACCGCAGATGAAATTTACGTCGTTACTAAAAACAGTTATTCTTGAACAGTCAAGATTTGAATTATTATTTGATGTGTTAACTAAACCGTCAAAAGATAAAGAAGGAAACAAGGTTAAACCAAAGTTAACTAAACAAGAGTTTATTGAATTAGTTAATGCTGACCCTACAACTAGAGTTAATAATGTTGATATGGAAACCGCGGATTCTAAAGAACTTGCTAAAGTTAAGGCTGGTAAGTATGTTCAGTGGTTAATTAAAAGTTACTTATCACCTTCAACTGAAAGACAACCTGGTGAAAATGGTTATGAAAGAGAAGTAAAACAAGTTAAGGATACTTTCATGGAAGACTTATATAAAGTTACTGACGACCTTACTAAGTTTGAAAAATTCAAAAATAAATTACCTCAAGATATGAGGGATATTAATAAGTTAAGTCCATCAAGTTTATATGACGCGGTTAAAGATTTTGATTTAACTATTGCAACAACAACTAAAGCAGAAAGAAAATCTGCACCTGTTCACCCTGGTTCTAAGTTATTATATGACGGTCCAACATGGAGAGTTATTGAAATTAAAGACAAAGGTGCTATTGGTAAGGAGGCGGCTTGTTTCTACGGTGGTAATCAACAAGAAACAAGATGGTGTACATCGGCTCCAGGTTTATCGTATTTTGAAAGATACATTAAAGACGGACCTTTATATGTTGTATACAAATCTGAGGACACTGACGTTTCTCCTACAACTGGTCTTCCTAAAGAAAGATATCAGTTTCACTTCCCAAGTAATCAATTTATGGATAAAGATGACCGTTCAGTTGATTTGGTTAAATATTTAAACGGACCTATGTCTGAGTTAAAAGATTTCTTTAAACCTGAGTTTGCAAAAGGATTAACTGTTGGTGGAGAAAAATTAATTATTGATAGTTTTAGTCACGGAGCAATTGGTAAATTTATTGGACTTTATGGTCTTGACGATTTAATTGATAATTTACCTTCAACTCTAAAAGAATTCCAAATTCAAAATAGAGATAAGAATGACGTTACGATTAACATCCCTGAATCTATTGGTAGATTTAAAGATTTAACTATGATTTTATTTGACAACTGTGTTGACCACGTTCCAGATTCAATCTGTACTTTACCTAAGTTAAGATTCTTGGCGTTAATTAATAACCAAAAACTTACTGAAATACCTGAGTGTGTTTCTGAATTACCAAACCTATTCTTCTTAAACCTTAAAGGAAGTCCAAATGTTAGAGTACCTGAAAGTGTACAAGCAAAAGGAACTGACATGGGTGGTGGAATGTGGGACCTACAAGACTAATTGTTTAACCTTTTAAATCTAA
>Ga0114976_10001997_pt1 | contig 12824 bp, 12 predicted proteins | sample S_130805_EF_Meta_FD_87319 | JGI IMG/M metagenome (GOLD analysis project Ga0114976, IMG submission 87319) | Freshwater microbial communities from Lake Simoncouche, Canada to study carbon cycling - S_130805_EF_MetaG | ecosystem: Environmental > Aquatic > Freshwater > Lake | place: Lake...
GGCATAATTATTAAAATTATTTAATTATTCCAAAAAAAAATCTTGTTTTTTTTTAAAAAATTGAGTTAACAGATGCCATAAGCCCATATTAAAATAATCAGTTGGTCGCACTTCCCTAAAATTTTATTAATTCAAATGACCTATTTTTATTTTTAACTGGGTATATCACAAAATTTATCGATCATACTAATTAAACCCCTCAACTAATTATTTTTATAAAATCACAATCTTAAATTAAAAAATTAGGTAAATTAAGCGTTTTTATTTTTTACGTATAAACAGAGAAACATGCAGCTTAAAAATTCGCTTTATTTATTTAGTATCGCATTTTGTTTGTTTTTAATGAGTTTTAGACATTTTATTGTTGAAAAAAATGGAGGTTTAATTTTACCCGATGGTTTTGAAGCTGTCGTGGTTGTTGATAGTTTACCAGGGAGAGCAAGGCACTTGGCCGTCAATGACAATGGAGATATTTATGTAAAAGGCAATCGATATGTTGAAGGGGGTATGAATTTTGTCTTAAGAGATGAAAATAAAGATGGTCGTGCAGATGTAATCAAAAATTTTGGACCAAATTTAAAAGAAGGTGCTTACGCTACCAGCATGCGCATTCACAATGGATATTTATATACAAGTTCTGAATTATTGGTTTACAGGTACAAGCTTGACCCAAAATCAATGGTCCCCATCGGGGAACCCGAAAACATTGTCATAGACAATGGTCGAAGCAGAGAACATGATGGAAAGCCATTAGCCTTTGATGGAAAGGGGCATATTTTTGTACCTTTTGGAGCGCCATCAGATGCATGTCAAGTTGAAAACAGGGTACCTGGATCGCCGGGGATAATGCCCTGCCCTATTTTAGAGTCAAATGCGGGTATTTGGATGTTTGATGAAAATAAATTAAATCAAAATCGAACAGTGGATGGTGTTAAAGTGGCCACAGGTTTGCGCAGCGTAGTTGCCATGACTTGGAATAAACAAGATCATACATTGTATTGTGTTGGACATGGCAGAGATGGACTTGTCAACACGTGGCCACAATATTATAATGAATGGCAAAGCGCATTGTTGCCATCTGAAGGATTTTATAAATTAAAGCCGGGAGCCAATGCAGGTTGGCCTTATTATTACTTTGACCAGCTGAAAGGAAAAGTTATGTTGAGTCCTGAATATGGCGGTAACGGTGAAATTGAAAATACGGACCCAACCATTGATTCACCTATTTTGGGTTTTCCTGGTCATTTTGCACCCAATGATTTATTATTTTACACGGGTGATCAATTCCCTGCTCGTTATAAAAATGGTGCATTTGTGGCATTTCATGGTTCAACCATTCGCTCACCTTATCCTCAAGCAGGGTATATTGTGGCGTTTATTCCATTTGTTCATGGTAAGCCAGGTAAATGGGAAGTTTTTGCGGATGGATTTACTGGGAGAGACACCTTAGTCAATACGAGCGATTCAAAATATCGCCCCATGGGTTTAGCTCAAGGACCGGATGGTTCATTGTATATTTCTGAATCTGAAAAAGGGAAAATTTGGAAAGTACAATTTAAAGGTAAAAAAGAGAAATTTACTAACCAGAATTTGTTAGTAATGAAAAAAAGAGAAACCCAAACTTATATTAAAAACCCTGATATCATATTGGATAATCTTGAGCTCGGTAAAGTAACGCTTGGCGGTGAAAAATTATATCAATCAAATTGCCGTGTTTGTCATCAAAAAAATGGAAAAGGCGATGGCATTAGATTCCCCTCTATTGCTGAATCAGATTGGGTAAATGGGAATAGGGACACACTCATTTCAGTTTTACTGAGAGGATTGGAGGGTCCAATTCAAATTAATGGCAAACCCTTCAACGGAATGATGCCAAAGTTTTCACAACTTAATGATCGTGATATAGCCAGCATTTTAAGCTACATTAGAAAGAGCTTTGACAACAAAAGCGACTCCATTACTAAAACAGAAGTTGCCATAGTCCGACAAAGATTAATCAGAAAGAAAAAAAATCAAAAAATAACTAGCGAAATGAACTAATTATTTGACGTAAATAGGATTGGTAAGCCCGTTTAAATCATAAACTACTTTTCCGCCTTTTATGGTCACTTCACATTCCAATTTTTCAGTGCCCTTCGCTTTATATCCTGTTTTATCATAAAAACCAAAATTACCTTTTCTGATATTCAAAATTGCTATATCTGCCTCGGCACCTTCCGATAAATTCCCTAATTGAAGGCGATTAATTACTTGTGCTGGTTTCCATGTACTTGCTTTAATAACCTCCTTTAAAGTCATACCCATATTTATGAATTTAGACATGACACTTAATTGATCTTTCATCGATGCATTCATACTTCCTGTGTGCAAATCAGTGCTAATGGTATTAGGGAATAAACCTTCCTTGAGTGCCGGGATTGCTTGCGAATAATTAAAACTAGCTCCACCATAACCCACATCAAAAATGATACCTCTTTTTTGTGCCTCCAAAACAAATGGTTTTAAATGACTTTTCTCATCGACTATTTCTTCACGCACACCATCGAGTGCCGCATAAGTGTGCGTATATATGTCACCAGGCCTCAAATGATTAAAGAATAAATCTTGAATGGATAAATTAGGTTTTGCACCACCAAAATCAATAATGACCGGAAGTTCCGCTAAATTTCCTGCTTCAACGACACGATTCGTGGGCGTCCAATCCTCCCTGCCAAAATGGGCTAATTTAAAGCCGACTATATAATCCTTATATTGTTTAGCTGCACTTGCGGCAAGTTTGGGATTCATCTCTGATAAATCTTGTTCATATTTACCCCCACGCATCCCTTCACCCACGATATTTAAAAAAGAAAGAACCCTAGTCTTTGACACGTCAATTACATTTTTCTTGAAGATGGCGAAGTTTTTCCAACCAGCGCCTCCACAATCCACCACAGTAGTTACACCCACTCTAAACGTATATCCATCAGGCATTAAAGCACTCAAACCGTCACTCAAATAATGATCCGCTTGTGTGCCAGCAAATACATGCGCGTGCAAATCGATGAGTCCAGGTACGACCAATAAACCTGTCGCATCTACCACTTGAATGGCATCTTTTGGGTTTAAATTTTGGCCCACTTTAAAGATTTTACCTCCTTTAATTCCAATATCCATTTTGGTATCAATACCATTTTTTGCGTCGATTACATGGCCACCTAAAACCAGTATATCATAAATTGGGCTTGATTTTTGGGCCCATAAATCCAATGTCACAAAAAGCGTAATGAATAATACTATAAACGCTTTTTTCATAAAAATTAAAATTTAGATGGTAAGAAAAAAAATGATGTAAAAAGCTACATATTTTGAAAATAAAATCAATTTTGTACTTAAAATAGTTGTTTAAACACTTCTATTATTCCTTTTAAAAAAAATATTCGGGGCTGCCGTGTACTTAATTAAATCAAAAATTATGAAAAATATAAGTATTACACAAGAAAATATGAGTTTTATTCATTAGTTTTCTGCACAATTTGAAAACGATTTTCTATGAATTTAATTGGCACACTGTTAATAAGCAACTTATTAAACTTTTCGCCCACCGACACTAGTCAATATCAATTGGTCATAGGATCCTACACAAAAAAAGGAAATCCGGGTATTGAAGTTTATTCCGTAAACGCAGTATCAGGGAAACCTAGGTTACTTTACACTAAAAAAAGTGCAAATACTTCTTATTTGACTTTAGCAAATGAAGGGACTATGATGTATTCTGTTTCTGAAGGATTAAAAGATGAGTCTAAGGTACATGCATTTAAATTAAATTTTAATAATGAATTTGAAACAATAAACAACTCGGCCAACAATGGGGCTGGTTCTTGTTTTATCGCTTATCGTCCTGAAAGTAAAACGGTGTATACGGCTAATTACACTTCAGGGAGTTTAAGCGTTTTCAAAACGAATGAAGATGGATCATTACTTCCTATTGCCCAAGAAATTAAATACAAAGGATCAAGTATTAACAAATCAAGACAAGAAACTTCACATGCACATAACGTAGTATTAAGTTTGGATCACTCCTATTTATTAGTAACTGATTTAGGAGGAGATAAAATTTATCAACATAAAATTTATGCAGACGGATTAGTGGATGAAAACTATCTTAGCATACCTATTAAACCCGGTAATGGCCCAAGGCATTTTGTTTTTGACGCCAAAGGCAAGTACGGATATCTAGTCAGTGAAATGTCAGGCACCGTAGATGTTTTTTCAATTGAGCAAAGTAAGTTAAAAAATATACAAACAATTAATGCAGACACATCAAGCACAAAAGCACCCAAAGGAAGCGGCGATATTCACATTTCGCCCAGTGGCAAATGGTTGATCACGACCAACAGAGTAACGAGTGACGAATTAACTATTTTCAAAATTGGCTTAGATGGATTGCTTTTAAAATCATATCACCAAGCAGTAGCACATAAGCCCAGAAATTTTAGTTTTACACCCTTGGGGGATTTTGTTTTTGTCGCAAGTCAAAATGATGATAAAGTTCAAATATTTACATTTGATGATGCCACCGGTAAATTAACCAATACGAATCAGGATATAAAAATAAAGGAGCCTGTTTGTTTGGTTTTTTCAAATGAGCCCATGGAAGTAAATCCTGAAGAAAGAATTAAAAAATTAAATATTAATTTGATTCCAGTAGTCCCTCCGATTGCCAATTATTTGAAGCAAGTACAAGTAGGAAAACTTGTTTATTTATCAGGTCATGGCCCTGACAAACCAGGGGGAGGACAAATGTATGGGCATTTGGGAAGGGAAGTGACCGTAGAGGAAGGTGCTGCTGCCGCAAGACTAACAGGAATTTCAATGTTATCCACATTAAAAACATATATCGGTGACTTAAATAAAGTCAAGAGAATTGTAAAAGTGCTAGGCCTAGTTAACTCAGATCCCACATTTGTGCAGCAACCTTTGGTTATGAATGGATTTTCAAATTTAATGGTAGAGGTTTTTGGAGAAAGAGGGAAACATGCACGCTCCGCCTTGGGAGTTGCTGCACTGCCTAATAATATTTCTGTTGAAATTGAAATGATTGTGGAACTAAAATAAATTTAAACCTAAAAATTTTAAAAATGAAAACTCAAAACCGTCGCTTAATTTTTAAAAAAATGATTGCTGGGTTCTTAGGAATTACTGGCGCTAGTGCTGCCGCCAAGGCGGCAACAAATTCAAGTGTGGACGAAAATGGCAAAGAAGTATTTAACGTTCAAATGGAACAAGACATCCCCCTTTTTTCAGGCGCTACTAAATTTGCCGGAATGGTTTTTGTTGCGGGTAAAGGGGCACATTTTGAGGGCGATATTAAAGCACATACGGATCATGTGTTAAAAGAATTAGAAAAAGAATTAATTAGAGCAGGTTCGTCTATGGACAAGGTATTAAAAGTAAATGTCTACTTAGCTGACTTGGGTGATTACAAACAAATGAATGAAGTTTTCAAAGGACGCTTTGGAATAAACCCTCCAGTGAGAACAACAGTCGCTACTTATGGTGGAGTTCCGGGAAATTCTTTGGTAGAAATGGATTGTATTGCGATTGCCAACTAAAAAAACCAAAAATTAAAAATAAATAGCATGAAACGTAGAGACCTTATAAAATACATTTCCATTACACCACTGGCCGGGGCATCAATGGTGGGTGGTTTGCCAACGGCAAATGCTGCTGTTGAAACGACTCCACTTGTTTCTACAATGAAACGAGATTTATTTGATGAATTAGGGGTTCGCACTTTTATTAATGCAGCGGGAACTTATACAGCCATGACGGCATCCTTGATGCGTCCGGCTACTGTAGAAGCTATCAGACAAGCTTCTCACAAATTTTGTATGCTAGATGATTTACAAGATAAAGTGGGCGAAAGATTAGCCCAAATTACCAAGGCTGAATCAGTAGTAGTTACGAGTGGTGCCTTTTCAGCCTTAACTCTAGGAATGGCAGGAATATTAACTGGATTAGATCCTGCCAAGATAAAAGCCCTTCCAAAATTAGAAGGTACTGACATGAAAACAGAAGTGATTTGCCAAAAATCACATGCTATTGGATACAATCAAGCATTAACGAACACAGGCGTTAAAATTATCATGATTGAAACAGTAGACGAATTAAAAAACGCAATTAATAAAAATACTGCGTCCATGCACTTTCTTCATGTGCAATCTGATAAAGGTCAAATACAACATGAGGAATGGGTAGCCATTGGAAAAAAATACGGTATACCAACCTCCATTGACATAGCAGCAGATGTGCCTCCCGTAAGCAACTTATGGCGCTTTAATGAAATGGGATTTGATTTTGTAGCTATCTCAGGTGGCAAAGCATTACGAGGGCCACAAAGTGCAGGTTTATTAATGGGTAAAAAAGATTTAATCAAAGCAGCCCGATTGTCAATGCCTCCTCGCGGAGAAACGATTGGTCGTGGAATGAAAGTAAATAAGGAAGAAATTTTAGGTATGTTGGTAGCCGTGGAAGAGTTCGTGAAAATTGATCATGATGCAGAGGCGCTTATATTTCTAGAGAGAATTAAAAAAATACAAGAAGCTGCGGAATCAGTTCAGGGTGTTAGCACTACAATTTCTACTCCAACCTTAGGCAATGTGACGCCAACTTTAAACATTACATTTGACTACAACAAGATTAGTAAAACAGGAGAACAATTACGCTTGGATTTACGCAATGGAAATCCTTCCATAGAATCTGTTGGTGGCAAAGATAATATTGGTATGACAGCATGGTCATTGCAAGAGGGCGAAGATAAAATAGTTGCCAAAAGATTAAAAGAAGTATTGCTAAATGCCTATAAATAAATTAAAAAATGAAAAAAATAAGCTTATTTTTAATATTCATAAGTTCGTTTTATTTTAGCCAAGCACAGTTATTTCCAAAAGCTGAATTAGAATTTCTAAGCTCACATTGGAAGGGTGAAAGATTTGAAGATGGTCGCCCTAAAATAAGTGATGAGTTAATTAAAAGAGCAAAAAAAATTGGTATCGAAGAAGCTTGGCAAGTGCTTCACAACGAAGGTTATAACAATCAGTTTGAAGGCAATTGGAAAATGGTGCATGAGGATGTTCCTGTGGTAGGAAGAGCTGTTACAGCAAAGTACAGCCCTACTCGCCCGGATATTGAAGCATTAATTAAAGAGCGTGGTAAAAAAGACGGTCGTTCCGGAAACACTAATGCATGGCCCATACAAGTTTTACAAAAGGGGGATGTTTATGTGGCTGAATCTTTCGGCAAAATAGCACAAGGCACATTAATTGGTGATAATTTAGGAGCATCTATCTTTAATAAAACAGGTAATGGTGTGATTTTTGATGGTGCTGCTAGGGATTTATCTGGCTTAGCACAACTTAAAGGGTTTAACGCATACGTGCGTGATTTTCATCCTTCATTTTTAGAGGAAGTGGTACTTATTAGTCTAAATGGTCCGATACGAATTGGAGGCGCTATTGTGATGCCCGGAGATTTAGTTTTATCCGAAAGAGAGGGCGTTTTATTTATACCTGCTCATTTGGCTGAAAAAGTAATTGCAACTTCATAATTTATTTCGGTGCGTGATCATTTTTCAAAAGACGTTTTAAAATCTGGAAAATACAATGCTGGTGAAATAGACAACCAATGGACTGAAGAAATTAAAACTTCATTTTTAATTTGGGTTAATGCACACCCCAATGAACCCATCATTACTAAAGAAGCTCTTGATAAGTTTTTAGAAAAAAGAACTTGGTGAGATTTATTTAAAAAAGCACATAAAATTTTAAACGATTAGTGAACTATTCTTGCCAAATTTTAACTGATGGACGTTTTCGCAAATTCCATGTAATGTATAATTGTTCAAGGGAAGACAACAAAAACTACGTATAAAGATCGATTCAGCCAAAAATTATTGATGTTGAATATAATTACCTCCTTTTTCAGCTAGGAAAAACCTTATAAATTGGGGATAATTGAGCTATTCACTTCCCATTCGATTGGAGTTGAATTTCCTAAAGTTTGATGTGGTCAGTTATGTTGATATTTTTAAAACCCATTTCAGTATCAATTTTCTGACTTCATGCTGATAAAAAATAGTTGCATTTCTAGTAATTCTACCTGGTAAAAGCAGTTAAATCTTACTACAAAACCGTTCTGCATTAGCTATTCAGATTGAATGAATTGTAAAGTGATTTCATAGCCATTGCACTTTAAATCTAAAACTTTAGACCTAAACTCAGAGCCCTTATCAGAGGAATGAATAGCTAGTTTTGTGAAGTCCAATTTGTTTCATCACATCATCAGGTTTTGACGCATGACAAATTCCATACGCCGGGTAAGCCCTCGATTTTCTTCGGGACCACCATCTTACAAGACACAATTTAGGCGTTTGTTGAACGCCTGATACGTGAACAAATAAATTATTCATGATATATAGTAGCAAAATAACTCAACTAATCAATTCAGCTGTTTGCGTTTATAAGTTAAATTTTTGAATTTTATACCATTTTAAAACACAGAAACAAAACCATGAAATTATCCGAGCGGCTTTCTTCAAGTCCCTATTTTTTCAAAAGTGGTCACACTTTGTTTTTTGATTGGTTTTTAAAATTAGTCTTTTCAAAAAAGGTCAACAAAGGTGAATTCATTATTGAAGCAGGTGAGGTATGTGACAAATTATATTACATCGAGAAGGGGCTCGTAAGAATCTATCGAATTGAAGGAGAAAAAGAAATTACTACTTGGTTTACCAAAGAAGGAGATTTTGTTACGACCGTCAATAGCTTTCATTCTGGCCTTCCATCCAAAGAATATTTTGAGGCCATTGAAGATTCTGTCATCTATTATATTAGCAAAAAATCATACTTATTTTTAGTTGAGCTGAGCACCAACTTCGCTAAATTTTCTATTCATGAACTTTTTACCAACTTGTGTGAGTACCAAAATCAATGTGAATTTCTACGAACATTATCAGCTCCAGATCGCTTAAAATACATTGAAAGAGAATATCCTTATTTACTTAAACGAGTTAAGAACAAATACCTTTGCTCATTTTTAAATATAGAAGCCACCTACCTGTCCAAACTCATGAACCAAAAGCCAGAGGAAAATGAATAAAAAATCCCTGATTTATAAAACCAAGGATTTCCAAAACTCCGTGTTCTAAATTATATTTTTATTTTATTTACCCCCCATTCAGACATATTAAAATACCATTCCTCATTCTCTAGGTACTCACGCCAATTCAATTTAAATCTTTCAAATTCAGCCTCTTCACAAGCTAAGTTCAACAACAATAACTCTCCATGACGAAGTTTCAATTGAAGTGTAGATTCATTTTTTACCTCTTGGTATGCTAACTTATATTTAACAATATATTTCAGTAAAATGAGTTCAAATCGTACTAAATCTAAAGCTCGATTGACAATTTTAATCCTTACGGCTTTCATAAGTTTAAATATAAAAGATTATGAAATGGTAAAAATTGGGAAATCACAACTTTTTGAAAATAAATTTTTACTCATTCTAGATCTAGGTAGTTGGGAACCCAGATGTGAAGGAGAAAAAATAGAATCTGCCTGAATGACAGCACAATTCATTAAATTGCAGAAAGCATAAAAACGATGTGGGAAACAAAAGAAAATAAACTGTACAAAAAATTTAAATTTGCCGACTTTACGCAAGCGATCCAATTTATTAATCAAATTGCCGTGCTAGCTAACCAAGTAAACCACCATCCAAGTATTTTAAACAATTACAATGTCGTGGAAATTTGGTTGTGCACGCATGATGAAAACAATCAAATCACAGCCAAAGATCATGAGCTAGCCAATATGATTAATGAGATCAAATGAACAATTTCTCATTTTTTAAAGTTAAATGAACTAGCTACCTTTTCTTTTGAATACTTCATATAACTATCAACTTTTTACATCTATTCAGTCTTTACCCAATCGTTGGGATTCAATCGCTCAGGCAAATATTTTCCTTTCCAAAAAATACCTGGAAGTTTTAGAGTTAGCCGCTCCTGCCAACATAAGATGCCAGTATATTGGGATTTTCAAACAGGCGGATTTAATCGGTGTAGCGATCGCTCAATTCATCGACCTTTCACATTTAGAAAGCTATGGCGAACGAGACAAAAAATTAAAAACATGGATTCGGAATTTTTTATTTAGCCGTTTTTCATCGAAACTCTTATTCATAGGCAACAACATGCTGTCAGGCCAAAATGCTTTTGCAGTCATGGAACACGCCCATATCCCAGAAATCTTAAGGACGCTAAAACGAGCTGTGACCGACATTAACCGGAACTCAAAAAATCACTTGACTTCCTTCAAAGATTTCATGCCTAATGAACTCACACATTTTGACCAAGCTGCTTTTAAAAAAGATTTGAAATTTTCATCGCAACCCAATATGATTTTTGAGGTCAATCCTCTTTGGAACCAAGAAGAAGATTATGTAAATGCCCTAACAAAAAAATATAGGGATCAATACAAAAGAAGTAGAAATAAAGCGTCAGGAATTGAAAAGAAAAAATTGACGATCGACGAAATACAGGAGCATCAAGAAGTCCTACATGATTTGTATTTGCATGTGGCCGAAAATGCGCCTTTTAATACTTTTTACCTTCCAAAAAACCACTTTTATGTCTTAAAAGAAAAACTCCAAGATGACTTTATGCTCTACGGCTATTTCTTCAAAGGAAAATTAATTGGATTCAATACCTTAATTAAAAATGGAAAAAGTTTAGACACTTATTTTCTGGGCTACGATGAAAAAATCCAAAAAGAAAAAATGCTTTATCTCAACATGCTCTATGATATGATCGCATGTGGCATACAATTGAAGTTTAAAAACATCATTTTTGGCCGAACAGCACTTGAAATAAAAAGTTCCGTGGGTGCCACAGATACCCAAATGATTGGATTTATGAAGCATAGCCAAGGGATGATCAATCATTTTTTAGGGCACATTTTCAACTACCTAGAACCTGAAATTAATTGGAAAAGAAGAAGTCCTTTTAAACCGTAAAACAGAATTTTATTCTTTATTTCTTAATGGGCATATTAGCCTGAACTTTTTGACGCCAGTCCATTAATAAGCCATGTAATTCATCTCTTTTCATAGGAAAATCTTTGGCCAAATCGTGGCGCTCACCCACGTCTTCTTTTAGGTTATACAGCTCTAATTTTGATAATTCAAAATTGTCCACCAACTTCCAATCCCCCAACCGAACTGCACCAGCCGGTCTGCCTAATTGGTTTGAGAAATGGGGATAATGCCAAAACAAAGGCCGAGATTGCTCTTTAAAATTAGGTTGATTGACCATAGGCCACACACTCACCCCATCGGTCATTTCAGGGGCTTTTTGACCCAACAAATCTAAGATGGTAGCCGTGTAATCCGTATTCATGAAATAGTTATCATTCACTTGCTTAGGTATAATCTTACCCTCCCAAAACATGATCGTTGGAATTCGAATACCTCCTTCATACACATGACCTTTCCATTTCCTCAAACTGTCATTTTGCGTGGGAATTGGCCCTAATTCGGGTAGACCCACTCCCCCATTATCAGAAGCAAAAATGACTAAAGTATTGTTTAAAAGTCCTTGCTTCTTTAAAGACTCCATGATTCTTCCTACTCCATCATCCATACTCTCCACCATCGTCGCATAATAAGGATTGTATTTCCCTTTAAATTTTTCATATTTCAAGAAATACTTATTCAATTTAGTGGCCTTGGGCACGATGAAAACATGGGGTGCAGAATAGCACATGTACATAAAAAACGGTTTTGACTCTTTTTGTTGGCCTATAAATTCGACCGCATAATCACTCAACTTATCCGTCATATAGGTTCTACCGTCATCTTCAAAAACCTTTTGAAAGCTATTTTCAAAGATTCCATAATGATAGTAGTCAAGCCCATTTTTACCAATCATCCTCGCGTAATCAAAACCTCGATTCCAAGGGGCCAAACTATCTCCTGAACCCAAATGCCATTTTCCGACCATCCCCGTCTGATAACCTAAGGCCTTAAGTCGTTGGGCTAAAGTAATTTCTTTGGAAGCCAAATAGGTCGTCCACTGAGCCGGCAACAGTGGGGAATCATCCTCTGTTCTATTCCCAATTAGGAAATTAGTTAACTTTAATCTTGCCGGATGTAGCCCAGTCATAATCGCCGCACGAGAGGGAGAACAAACGGTACTCGCCGCATAAGCCTGCGTAAATCTCACCCCACCATTCGCTAATTTATTTAGATTAGGTGTTTCATTGTAAGGATTTCCATAACATCCCAAATCCATATAGCCCAAATCATCTGCTAAAATGAAAATGATATTGGGCTTCTTTGGCTTGTCCAATGCGTGCGCATTCAAACTCCAAAAGCATAAAAAAACAAATGCCCAGGATTTTTTAATCATCTAGATCTTTTTTTATGATGTGATATACAAACGCAGCCCTAGTCGGACCTGGGAAAGGAATTTTATCCCCTTTCAAGCCATGCCAAAGGACCAAATTAAAGGCCACATCATTATTGGTATCCTCTTTCTCAAAGTTAAATAATTCGGACTTCCGTTGCCATTCGTTTTTAGCCACGTTTTTTAATTGTAAATCCACATTAGGGCTAATTGCCTTAAAATCACTAGGCTTTGCAACCGAATCAAATGACCGCCACATCGGCATCGCCGCGGCATCATATTGTGACATCGGACTTAGGCCCAAAATTAACTCGATCGTCCGCAACATTGAACTTGTCGAATAGGCTGTGTGATCCACATAATTTCGTTTCACAAA
>Ga0114976_10001998_pt1 | contig 12823 bp, 11 predicted proteins | sample S_130805_EF_Meta_FD_87319 | JGI IMG/M metagenome (GOLD analysis project Ga0114976, IMG submission 87319) | Freshwater microbial communities from Lake Simoncouche, Canada to study carbon cycling - S_130805_EF_MetaG | ecosystem: Environmental > Aquatic > Freshwater > Lake | place: Lake...
GCTCTATCTTGGTACCAGCTCTCGTTCACGAGATTGGTCCGAAGATCTGGTGGCCATCTAAGTTACAGAATAAGTAATTTGCAATGCGCGTAGGAATTGCCGGCTATGGGTTATCAGGCCGCTCATTTCATGCACCTTTACTTAAGGGGTGCGGATTTGAAGTGGCAACAGTGCTCACCGGCAATTCCACACGTGCAAGGCAGGCGAAAGAGGATTTTCCTCTCACAAAGGTAACAACCGATTTCAGTGAACTTCTTTCTCAACAATTGGATCTGGTTGTCATTGCATCTGCAAATTCGGTCCATGCCGAACACGCGCTAGCTGCAATCAAGGCAGGAATACCTGTAGTGGTTGAAAAGCCGATGGCGCGAACACTTGCAGAGACAGAGAGCATCTTGAACGCCAGCGAAAAAACTGGCGTTCCAGTCACCGCTTTCTATAACCGGCTATGGGATAGCGATATCTTGACGGTGAAGAAAGTTGCAACAAATGGTCTGATTGGCAGAGTCTTTAGACTTGATTCGCGCTTTGAACGTTATCGCCCGCAACTCAATGCAGCTGCATGGCGTGAGTCATTAACACCTGAAGAAGGTGGCGGACTTTTACTCGATCTACAGACGCACCTGCTCTCAACTGCGCTGGATTGTTTTGGCCCAGCAGATTTGACCTATGCAAGTGTTCGTAAGATCCGTGGTGAATCCGAAGATGATGTGGTTCTGAACCTGCGCCATCACTCAGGGGTGGATTCGTATTGTTCTGTGAGTGCGATTTCAGGTTCTGTAGGACCACGCATTCGATTATTGGGAACTGAAGGCGCGCTCATCATTGAAGAGCTTGATCCACAGGAAGCACTCTTGCGTGCTGGAAGTTTCCCTGAAGGTGGAATCTGGAGCGTGCCAACATCATCGAAGGCATATATCCAACGAGGAGATGCTCGTGAAGAAATTGACGCCGTTCCTGGAAATTATGGACTCTTCTATTTGGCAGTGCTGGGTGCTCTCGAAGGCAAGAATGAATGGCCTATATCGCCTGCACAGATTAGATCCGTTGCAACGATGATTGATAAGGCGCGTGAAATTAGTGTCCGATAAGAAAGTCGCAATCATTGGTGCAGGACTTGCTGGGTTAAGTGCGGCAATTACCTTGCAGGAAGCCGGTTGTGAAGTTGAGGTTTTTGAATCAAGTGATCGAGTCGGTGGAAGAGTTGCTACCGATGTCATCGACGGATATCGACTTGATCGTGGATTTCAACTCATTAACACTCGATATCCGGAACTTGTTCGACTTGGCATCATTGCAGAACTAGATTTCACCGAAGCCTCACGAAGCATCGAGATCTCACTGGGTGAATCACATATTTCATTGGGGGATCCTCGCCTGCATCCGTTTTCAGCGCTCAATTCAGAAACCGGTTCAATCTTTACAAAGCTTGGCTTTCTCTCATATCTCGCTGGAACATCAAAGGCGGGCTTAAGCGTTGAAGATGAGCTGGCTCAGTATGGAAATCTTTACACGCGAGTTCTTAAACCATTTCTCTCGGGAGTTTTTCTCACCTCTCCTGCCAGCGTCGATGCAGTAAGTGGGAAAGAAATTATCCGCTCGCTTGTGTCGGGAAAACCAGGGCTTCCAGCGCAAGGGGTGGGGGAGTTATCGAAAGCTCTTGCAAGGAGAGTTAAGGCTATTCATCTCAATGCACGCATTGATGCAATCAGCCAATGTAAAGCTGATTCAGTTATTGTTGCAACCGATGTGACAACTGCAGCGCAACTTCTGGATATTCCTAATGTGCCCAAACTTGCATCCAGCACCACCTGGTATCACGAGATGCCTCATGGGGTGAGAACTTCAAAGAATTTGCGTATCGATGGGCAAGCACGAGGTCCTGTGATTAATTCACTTGCGATATCTAATATGGTGCCAACTTATGCACCAACAGGAAAGACACTTCTTTCCTCCACAACAATCGACTTCGCCTCAGAATCGGAAGTACGTAGGCATCTTTCGATTATGTGGGGGGTTTCAACTTCTGACTGGGCGCTCATAGCTAAATATGAAATTCCAAAATCACTTCCTATATTTGGAATTGGAACACACGCAATCCATTCATCTCAGTTTGCAGATGGAGTATTTATCGCCGGCGACTACAGAACTGCACCGTCACAAAATGGAGCTCTCTTATCAGGACGCCTTGCAGCGCAGGAGTTACTCCTGAATTAGTGCGGTAAGTGCGTTTGTGATGTGTGGGTAATCCCAGGTAAAGCCAGCATCAGTGAGCGCTTGTGGCACTACCCTTTTACTACCCAAGATTTCAGATGAGAAACCACCGAGTGCGATCTTGAGTGCGATTGCAGGGGCGGGAAAGAGCGCCGGACGATGCATAGCCCGAGCAAGTGCTGATGTGAACTCTTGATTGGTTACTGGATTTGGGGATGTGAGATTGACCGGCCCTGACACATTTTTTTCAAGCAAGAAGGTAATTGCGCGAATTACATCGTGAAGGGTAATCCAAGACCACCACTGCTTACCATTTCCAAGTTTTCCACCGAGACCTAACCGAAAGAGTGGAAGCATTTTGCCTAGCGCTCCACCTGTTGGATCAAGTACCAAGCCCGTGCGAATTTTAACTGTGCGCACATCTGTGACGAGATCAGCAGCACCTTCCCATTCGCGACACACTGCAGCAAGGAAGTCATCTCCAACTCGGTCAGATTCAATGACAGAACGGTTACCTGATTCTCCATACCAACCGATAGCGCTTGCTGAGATAAATACCTGTGGCTTAACTTCATTGACTGCATGTGCGATAGCTGTTGTTCCAAGAAGTCGCGAATTGAGAATCTCTGACTTGTACTTCTTGCTCCAGCGCTTATCGCCTACTCCCACTCCAGCTAAGTGGATGATTGCATCGACGCCGCGAAGTGCTTCGATATCCACATAACCAGTCTTGGGATCCCACTGAATTTCATCAGGTGCGACAACAGGGCGACGCACAAAGCGCTGGACAGTGTGGCCTTCACTTTTGAGATGGCCAACGAGTGCTGTGCCAATAAGTCCTGATGCGCCAGTAATTGCGATGCGTTGTGGGACAGACATAAAGGTTAGAGACCCAAATCAGATTCGAATGCTCCACCTTCGAGGCGCTCTTTGAGAGTTACTAAGAAGCGTGCTGCATCTGCGCCATCGACAACGCGGTGATCGTAGGAGAGACCGAGATAGACCATGGAACGGATAGCGATTGTCTCGCCACCATCTTCACCCTTCACAACCATCGGACGCTTCACAACAGCGCCAAGACCAAGGATTGCAACCTGTGGCTGATTAATGATGGGTGTATCAAAGAGTGCACCACGTGAGCCTGTATTGGTGAGAGTAAATGTTCCGCCACCGAGTTCATCAGGAGTCACCTTGTTATCGCGTGTGCGAGCTGCAAGATCTGCAATCTTGCGAGCAACGCCACCCATGTTCAGGTCGCCAGCATTGTGAATGACAGGAACCAAGAGACCGCGCTCAGTATCTACTGCAATACCAAGGTGCTCTGCACCGTGATAAATAATCTGATCACCTTCCACTGATGAATTAAGTACTGGGTGCTGCTTAAGTGCTTCACACACAGCAACAGCAAAGAATGGAAGGAATGAGAGCTTGACGCCTTCACGCGCTTCAAATGTTGGCTTTGAGCGATCACGCAGACGCGCAATCTTTGTCACATCTACTTCGATCACTGTTGTGAGCTGCGCTGAAACTTGAAGGGATTCAACCATGCGAGCTGCAATAACTTTACGAAGACGTGACATTGTCACTGTAGTTCCACGGAGAGGTGATGCAACCGCTGCTGGACGTGGTGCAGATGGTGCTGCAGCAGCTGCAGGAGTTGATGTAACTGGCGCTGCCGCAGAACGAGGCGCTGCTGCTTCAACATCTTCCTTACGAATTCTTCCGCCGATTCCAGTACCGCGCACTGAGGCAAGATTTACTCCAAGATCATTTGCAAGTTTGCGCACGATAGGAGTGACATAAGCATCTTGTGGTTGTGTCACAGGTGCTGTCGCAGCTACGGGAGCTGGCGCAACAGGTGTAATCACAACAGGGGCTGCAACTGGTGCAGGTGGTGGAGTAGGAGCAACTGGTGCAGGTGTTGGTGGTGTGGCAGCTACAGGTGCTGAACCTGAGACACCGATAAGTCCAAGACGAGCACCGACTGCAACTGTTGTATCAACTGCAACATCAATTGCTAGAAGCGTTCCTGCAACAGGAGAAGGAATCTCTGTATCGACCTTATCTGTTGAAACTTCAAGGAGAGCTTCATCTACTGCGATGGAATCTCCAACGTTCTTAAGCCAACGTGTAACAGTTCCTTCGCTGACAGATTCACCAAGTGCCGGCATAGTGATAACAGTTCCACCACCGGATGCTGCAGGCGCAGCTACTGGTGCTGCAGGTGGGGGAGTTGGGGCAACAGGAGCTACAACGGGTGCTGCAACAGGAGCTGCAACAACGGGTGCTGCAACAACGGGTGCTGCAACAGGTGCTGGAGCTGAAGCGCCTGCGCTATCTGCAATCACAGCAAGTTCTGCGCCAACTGCAACTGTCTGGTCAACGCCAACAACAATCTTTGTCAGGATTCCAGCAACAGGTGAAGGGATCTCTGTATCGACTTTATCGGTTGAAACTTCAAGGAGTGGTTCATCGACAGCGACCATGTCGCCTTCGTTCTTGAGCCAACGAGTAACTGTTCCTTCACTGACGCTCTCACCGAGAGCTGGCATTGTGACTGAGAATGACATCGCTATTTTCTCCTCTTACCTAACCGTGCGCGTGAAGTGGTTTTCCTGCAAGAGCCATATGAGCTTCGCCCATTGCCTCAGACAGTGTTGGGTGTGCATGGATGAGAGGTGCAACATCATCTGCTGATGCCTCCCAGTTAAAGATTAATTGTGCTTCGGAAACTAATTCACCAACGCGGGCACCGACCATGTGAATTCCAAGGACTGGACCATTCTTCTGAGCGACAAGTTTGATGGAGCCTGCAGTCTTAAGAATTTGCGCTTTGCCATTACCTGCAAGGTTGTAATCAAGTTCAACAACGTCATAACCACGCTCTTTAGCAACCTTCGTTGTGAGCCCCATCGATGCAACTTCTGGCTCTGAATAAGTAACGCGCGGAACACCGTCGTAGTTAATTGGACGAGGATTAAGACCCGCAATTGTCTCTGCAACGAGAATGCCTTCTTGGAATCCAACGTGAGCTAATTGCAAAGTAGGGATGATGTCACCCACTGCGAAGATGCCAGGGATATTGGTGCGGCAATGGTCATCGACAGTGATGTATCCGCGATCCATTGCGATGCCCACTTCTTGGTAGCCAACGCCATCTGTGACCGGACCACGGCCAACTGAGACAAGCAGGAGATCGGCTTTGAATTCACGGCCATCTTCAAGAGTGACGGTGACGCCCTTCTTATCAACTCTATGAGATTTAAAGCGAACGCCTAATTCAAAATTGATTCCGCGCTTGCGATAAGCACGCTCGAGCAACTTGCTGGAAGATTCATCTTCAAGGGCAATTAGGTGAGGTAGGCCTTCGATGATGGTGACTTCTGAACCAAATGACTTCCAGACGGATGCAAATTCACATCCGATAACTCCGCCGCCGAGAACGATGACGCTCTTGGGAACGTAGTTCAGTGAAGTTCCATGATCGGATGTAATAACACGATCTCCATCAATATCTAATCCAGGCAATGTGCGGGCATACGAACCAGTTGCTAGAACAATATTCTTACCAACATAGGCAGTGCCGTTCACGTCAACTGTGTTGTTAGAGACTAAGCGTCCAGTTCCTTCGACATAAGTAATATTTCGAGACTTGACTAGACCTTGCAGACCTTTATGAAGTCCTGCGATGACGCCATCCTTATATGAATTGACTCCAGCCATATCGATGGAGTTAAAAGTGGCGTTGACGCCGAAGTGGGATGAATCGCGTGCACTATCTGCAACTTCACCTGCGTGGAGTAGAGCCTTGGTAGGAATACATCCGCGGTGCAGACAGGTTCCGCCGACCTTATCTTTCTCAATGAGCGCCACGTTCAGTCCGAGTTGGGATGCGCGAAGGGCCGCGGCATATCCGCCGCTACCGCCACCGAGAACTACGAGATCAAAATTTGGCACCGACACACTCCTCCTCAAGCTCAACGACCCTATCTTGCCAGCCTAGGTGGGCGATTGCATAACTGCCTAAGCAGTTGCCGAAATAGCTAGCTGCACGAGAGAACGAAGGGCAATTCCCGTTCCACCCACTGGGGTATATCCATGGGGCTGGCTCTCGTTATAGGCAGGACCCGCGATATCAAGATGCAGCCAAGGTAGTTCATCTGCGATGAAATCCTTCAGGAATAAGCCAGCAACAAGCATTCCGCCCATTCGTTCACCAATATTTGCAAGATCTGCGACAGGTGAATCAAGGGAAGCTCGCAATTCAACAGGTAGTGGCATTGGCCAAAATGCTTCACCTGTTTCTTTCGTCACATCCATAAAGTGAGATGAAAATGCCTCGTTATTTGTCATCACCGCGCTTGTGCGAGTTCCCAGTGCAACAACTTGTGCACCGGTGAGTGTGGCGACATCGATGATTCCATCAAGATCTTTTGTCTCCTGTGCTCGCACAAGAGCATCTGCAAGAACGAGGCGACCTTCTGCATCGGGATTGAGAACTTCAACAGTTTTTCCACCATAGATAGTGATGACATCACTTGGACGAGTTGCAGTATCGCTAATCATATTTTCTGCCAATGGTGCCCATGTTTCGATTGCAACAGGAAGTTTGAGAAGGGCGATTGCGATGGTTGCCGCGCATACAGCTGCTGCGCCACTCATATCTGATTTCATCGCCTCCATACCCTTGGCAGGCTTGAGAGCTAATCCACCCGAATCGAATGTAATTCCTTTACCGACGAAGGCATATTTCTTCTTAGCTTTCACACCTTTTGGCGTGTAAGAGATGTTGAGAAGGCGTGGGGGATTAACAGAGCCTTGGCCGACTCCAATGATTCCGCCGTAACCCTTTGATTTTAATTGCGCATCTGTCATGACAGAGACTTTGAGGCCAAGGGCAGCGCCTCCTGCCTTCTTAACGGCGTCATTGATTTCTTTGCAGAATGTTTCTGGAGTTAAGTGACTTGGGGGCGTGTTAATGAGATCGCGCACAAGGTTTGTATAGGTTGCAATCACTTCAGCAGATTTCGCCGCAGCCTTCGCACTTGTTTGCGAAGCGAGGTCTGTGTGAACAGTGATTGTTTTCAATGGTGATTTCTGGCCACTCTTAGTTGAACCTCTAAATTGATCAAAGAGATAAGAACCAAGACCTGCACCTTCTGCAACGCCTCTGATGCCAGATAAAGACTTCGCAGGAAGTGCAAAAGTGGCACTTGCATTTCCCGCTAGTGCGCGAGCTGCAGCACCTGCTGCGCGACGAAGAATTTCATGGCCATAGCTTGTGCTTGCCTTACCAAGACCTGTGAAGACAATCAGACGCGTGGAAGTGCCGGGAACCTTAATGACTTCATCTGCTTTTCCTGTAGCGCCTAAATCAGCGAGTGATTGGAGAAGGGATTTTGTATCCATGGCGAGGTCGCCTGTTTCAATCTGCAATGAGGTGGCACCGGTCTTTGAGGATTTAGCGCTCTTGTATGCCAATCCGATGACTAAGACATCATCTTTAACAATTCCGTCTGAAAGGCGGATCGTGGTCATGGCGACTCCTCTAGATATCACTCGGCTGATACTCAGCAGAAGCGAGTCGTAAGTGTAAGTTGTCGTTGTGAAAAACTCACCTTTGCATCAGAAACATCTCGACCTTCAGGCGAAGATGGCCGATTTTGGTGGCTGGCTGATGCCCATCGAGTACCCCGGTGCAGGCGTTCTGGCAGAGCACGCAGCTGTTCGAGAACGAGTAGGGCTTTTTGATGTCTCACACCTTGGCAAAGCCAGCGTCAAAGGTGAAGGTGCTCTGGAATTTCTCAATGCGATGTTTACCAATGATTTATCTCGCATCATCGATAGCAAAGCGCAATACACCTTGCTCTGTAATCCTGATGGCGGAGTCATAGATGATCTGATTGCCTATCGTAATTCGGATTCAGATTTCTTCCTCATTCCTAATGCTTCGAATACGTCAGATGTTGTTCGAGTGCTGAAGGAGAACGCACCAGATTCAATTTCAGTGACCAATCTCCATGAGAGTTTTGCTGTTCTTGCACTGCAAGGTCCGCGTGCTGTTGACGTTGTAAAGAGTCTTGGTATCAATCCGACTATGGATTACATGGCATTTGCTCATGTCACGATCGCAGGCTGTGACGTGATTCTCTGTCGCACTGGATATACAGGTGAACATGGGTATGAGCTAGTGCCAACTTGGAATGATGCAACAGTTGTCTGGGATGCACTCGTTGAGGCGATGAAGCCATTTGATGGAGCTATTTGCGGCCTTGGTGCGCGAGACACCCTGCGCACTGAGATGGGTTACCCGCTCCATGGCCATGAACTCTCTCTCGAAATCTCACCAGTACAGGCAAGTGCAGGATGGGCTATTGGTTGGAAGAAGGAATCTTTCCGAGGCTCACACGTTCTGCAATCTCAGCGCGAAGAAGGCGTTGTGCGCACACTGAAAGCGTTGCGATCTAATGACCGTGGAATTCCTCGTGCAGGGATGGCTATCAAGGATATTGATGGCAAAGAGATTGGCATCGTCACAAGCGGAACTTTCTCACCGTCTCTGAAAGTGGGAATTGCACTTGCGCTGATTGATCCTGCCTTTGCAATTGGAGATGTTGTCACCATTGATGTTCGAGGACGCGAGTCATCGGCCACAATCAGTGCTTTGCCCTTTATGCCTTCACACGTTCGATAAATTCAATCGGGGTCATAAAGGCAGCTTTTGTGTGTGCTCTGCGCAAAGTGTGAAGAACCGGCGTTGCTGTGATTGCAATCAATGAGGCGGTGAAGATCGCTCGCGGAATATCCCAAGCCATGGATGAGAGAAAATGGTAGGAGATGAAATGTGCGAAGTTCTCTGAGATGGGCGCCCCTGCAATGTAAGAGAGTTGAGTATCTGCACCCAACGCCCAAGGCCAAAATTGCAAGTCCATAGCTATGCCAAAGAACCCAGCCGCAGCAATTCCATAGATTGCCAGTGCGAGTATTTCTGACTTACCTCGCAACGTTTTTGGAATGAGAGCAACGCCTAGTCCAATCCATCCTGCAGCAAATGATTGATAGGCAACCCACGGTCCGATTCCTCCTGTGAGAATGGCAGAGAGAAACATTGAAATTGTCCCGAGAAGAAATCCAAACGATGGACCAAATACGCGTGCTGCCAGAATTAGTACAAACCACATCGGTTCAATTCCCACAGCACCCGTTCCCATGGGGCGAAGTGCTGCAATGAGTGCAGATAACACTGCAAGAAGTGCAATCGACTTACTATCGAGGTCCTTGTTGCTCACACTGATCATCAAGAGCAAGAGGGCGCAGGGAGTTGCGAGCAAGAAGATCCACTGAGGATGGCCTTGCTTTTCATTGATGAGAAATGGCCATATGAAGCCCAGTGCACTGATCGCACTTGTTGCAAGCAGTGCAATGAGTGAGGCACCTCTAAAGGAGAAGATTCCAGCAGTCCTCATTTCACATCTCCCAGTGCCTGAACAACATCACTCACAGTAAGCCATGGTTTAGGCGACATAATCTTTGCCACTTGTGGTGCGAAGGCAGGGGATGAGAGAAGAACTTCAAGAGTGGTGCCATCGGCGACGATGTCACCTTCTGCAAGGAAGAGAACGCGATCTGCGAGCTCTGCAACAAGTTCAACATCGTGGGTTGCAAGAAGGACCGGTCTATTAAATTGCGTTGCATACTCTTTAAGCGCTAATCCAAAGAGACTCTTTGCCCGGTAATCCAATCCTCGCGTTGGTTCATCCAGGACTAAAACATCGGGACTTGCCGCCAGAACGATGCTCAGAACAAGTGCTAATCGTTGACCTTCTGAGAGATCATTGGGATGAGCGTTGTGAGAGATGTGAGGAACGAGGCGATTGAGAAGTGCCGCAGTTGATCCCGCCACTAGTTCATTGTCGCGATCTGCATGTGAGCATTCTTCTTCAACGCTGGATGCAAAGAGAAGGTCGCTAGGTTCTTGAGGGACATATCCAATTGCCTGTCTGCGAGCACCACCTGTGAGCGCTGTGGGATCTTGACCGTTGACAGTGATTTTTCCTTTGTCGGGTGCATGCAAGCCAACAATGGAATGAAGAAGCGTGCTCTTACCTGCGCCGTTACGTCCCATGATGGCGACGATTTCACCGTGGTGGATAGTGGTGTTTATCCTGTTGAGTGCAACTTTTTCACCATAGGAATGCGAAACATCTCTGACTTCAATGGCAGGTGAATCGGCCTTCGAAGCGATATCTACATCAGGATATTGGCGACTTCGAATCTCATCGGTAGCTCGTCTTACTTCACGAACACTTGTGCCAATCTCGCTTAAATTAAGTGCGCGTGCTAACTTCACAATAGGAGGGACTAGCTCTGAATTCTTGAGAATCTCATCTGCAGAACCGATGGATGTCTCGCCATTTCCCTCGATATAGATAATGCGATCTACAAATTGGATGACTCGCTCTAGTCGGTGCTCGGCGATAATGACCGTCACACTCAAGTCGTGAACAAGGCGATGTAAGACCGAGAGAACTTCTTCTGCTGCAATAGGGTCAAGTGCACTTGTAGGTTCATCAAGAACCAGAACCTTGGGCTGCATCACAAGCGCTGCACCTATTGCTACTCGCTGCTGTTCACCTCCGCTGAGGGTTGCGATTGAGCGATTTCGCAGAGAACTCAAACTTAGAAGATCGAGAATTTCTTCTACTCTCTTGCGCATGACATCAGGTGCGAAGTTCAGAGCCTCCATGCTAAATGCGAGCTCCTCTTCAACTATATCTGTGACAAATCCATTCATAGGATTTTGACCAACGATGCCAACAAGATGTGCGAGAGAACCTGGTTTCACAGTTCGTGTTGAGATTCCATCGACAGAGATATCACCGGCCAAGATGCCACCGGTGTGATGGGGGACTAGCCCGTTAATCAAGCGCAGCAGCGATGACTTACCTGATCCTGTCTCACCCATTACAAGGACCATCTCGCCCTCTTGAATTTGAAAGGAGAGATCTTCAAGGATGGTCTTGGTGGAGTGCGGATAAATCAATGAAACATTGGAGAAGGTGATCATCGCGCCACCATCACAGCGGATGCGGCAACAGTGAGCAGAACAATGACGTTATCGCGCATCAACCATTGTTGAGGGCGATATCGAGAACGCTTTCTACTTATTCCATAGCCCCTGGCATCCATGGCGGCCGCAAGTTGTAATGAACGTGAGAGTGATTCTTCAAGTAGTGGGATTGCGATAGAGCGGATGTGGATATTTTCCATTCCTCGCAATTTCTGTGCTGTGCGAATTCGACGTGCACTGGTGGCAAGCTGCGGAAAGAGCGAAGTGGCAATGACTAAGGTGATTCCTATTTCATAGATGAATGATGGAGTGACTCGCAGCAATTTATGTGGGCTTGTCAGAGATGTTGCAGCACCAAAGAGGGCAATCATCGTTGCGATGATGACACCTTCATGAAGAGATGATGACAATCTCTCTAGCGTGACTGCGCCACCAATGCGTATTCCAGGCATCCACGAAGGTAAATCCAGAATGGGCAATGTGAAGAGGATGTTTCCAGGAATCGGAACGCCGATGAGAATTCCCACGATTGCTCGGATCCCTAAAATTACTGCCCCGATTCGCAGCGAGAGAGTGAAACTTCTCTCCCATGGTGAACCATCACGACGAGCAAAGACAAGAAGAGCCACCGCACCCACGATCGCCAACGCGATCCATGCGTTATCGAGTGCAACAACACCTATTGCTAGGAGTATCGCGCTGATCCACAGTGTGAGTGGATGCAATGACTTCTTCATGGTGAACTTCTTAACTACTTCTTGATCAGCGCAGCAGGTGTGTCAATCTCTACGCCACATTCCTTCTTAGGAAATCCGTTGAGACCGCAGATTAGCCCTGAACTCGCTGAGCGAACCTTGATCACTTGGCCAAGGACATCGATGCCTTGTGAACTCTTGGCTGTCGTCACACAGCGCACTATTGGCTTCTGCACTTTTTCACCTTTCGGTGCATAAGCGGAATTACCGAATTCGATGACAAGACCAATGCGCTTGGTATCTGAATCTGCCTTTGTCTTTCCACAGATGGATGCAAAGGAAGGTTTTGTCTTTGGGGCAACAGATGGAACATCATCGCTACTAAAGACAAATGACCATCCTTCAACAGCACCATCTTCAATATCGACAGTGGGTCCAGTCATTGCAGCTTTCCAGGTTGATGCACCAGGGGCTGCTTGGAAGTAACCCCAATATCGCCAGCCCTTGCTTGCTGCCTGGGATGTGGGAATCGAAAGAACTTGGGATGAAATGAGAAGGATCGCTATTGCGATCGTGTTGAAATGTCTTGCTTTCACAGTGTGAACTCCTATAAAGAAGAGTCTCACAGGGGTAGCTCGCTAGCGGTCGGCCTAAGAATGCGCCAAATACCTTTGGACTACACCCCGCAAACCTCGGCGGGTGTTGGTCTAAAACAAATATCTCGGCAGGTAATCCGACTTAAGTAGTTCAGGGTTGAACTCTCTTACGGTTGCGGGTCAGCGTCGGAATTGCACCGATCTTCCCCTACAGGGATATCTATTTAATTGTGGTCTAACTGGTCGAA
>Ga0114976_10001999_pt1 | contig 12821 bp, 13 predicted proteins | sample S_130805_EF_Meta_FD_87319 | JGI IMG/M metagenome (GOLD analysis project Ga0114976, IMG submission 87319) | Freshwater microbial communities from Lake Simoncouche, Canada to study carbon cycling - S_130805_EF_MetaG | ecosystem: Environmental > Aquatic > Freshwater > Lake | place: Lake...
AGGGAAGACCGGGGTCGTGCCGAACGAAGTTCGGCGAAATGTGGCGCTTCATCCATTCGGTGTCACGTTTGAGAAAGGCGGTGAAGTAGTCGCGGCACAGTTGCTTGTTTGATTCCAGGATAGACATCGTCGGTTACTCCGGTTGGATGAACGAAATAGGCAGGGGTATCGACATCACGCGGCGCGAAGATCAAAGCCCAGGCGCGGAAAATGCACATGCAGATCGCCGCCCCTTGGGTCGTTCAGGTGCAGCACGGCTTCATCGTCACTGGCTGCGACGAGCGTGCCGGTCACCGGCACGCGCGCATTGTCGTCGGGGGTTATCACCACACGGGTGCCGGCCTTCAGACCACCGGGGTCGCCATTGGGGTCAAGGTGAGTCACCTGAGCAGGCTTTGCGATGCATGCGGCGTCGAAGGCCTCTTCGGCCGTCATGACGGTGGGCGAACCCTGGCCCAGCGCGACGATGCGGTCGTACCAGGCAAGCAGCGGCGAGTTGGCGTCGATCCCAAGCAGGGCGTCCACCTCCGGCGGACAGTTCTTGCGCAGCAGAAAGAGCGTTTGCCAGCAGGCGAGGTCGGCCGCACTGGGTAAATCGCCAAACAGGAAGGGGCGCGCAGACAGCGCCTTTTTTAACCAGCTGAACTGCGCCCGAACGAACTGCACATGCTCGTCAAAGCGGGGTGCCATCGCCTCCCGCGAAATGTCGATCATCAGGTAGCTTTCCTTGCGGTCCTTGATGAAGTCCGGCGGGATGTGTTCACCGATGAAGTGCACCAACACGCCGATGGTGGGAATCCACATCTGACGCTCCCACGCAAAGCCCAAGCCCTGTGCTGCGCCTTCGCTGCCCTTCGGATACAGGCTGGGCGAATCGGGAAAAAGGCGCTCGAGCGCTGGAAGGATGATGTTGGTGTCGCAATAGAGGTCGGCGCCCACCTGCAGAACCGGGACGCGGCGATAGCCGCCGGTCAGAGGCGACAGCAGCGGCCTGGGAGGCAGCCCGGGGATATCTACCGAGCGCCATGCCGCAGCCTTGAGGCCAAGGGCGGTGCGAACCTTTTGCGAGAAGCTTGAAAATTCGTAGTGATGAAGAATCGGGCTGTTCATGGTCGGTGCTCCTTAGTTCGCTCAGGGTTCAGTACATGATGTGGCCGCCATCGACGACGATGGTCTGACCAGAAACAAAGCCCGCCAGATCGGAGAGCAGATAGAGCGCGGTGCCCACGAGGTCATCGGGCCGCTGTTCGCGCGAGATCGCACGCGCCTTCAGAAAGCTTTGCTGCCACTCGAGGGGCCGGTCTCGGGTGGCATCGGTGATGACGAATCCCGGTGCAATGACATTGCATCGCACGCTGTCCTTGCCGCATTCCTTGGCCAGCCCCTTGGTCATCGACAGCACTGCACCCTTGGTGGCGACGTAATGGAGATAGCCGGGCTGGCCCGCCACGGCCACCACCGAGGCAATGTTGACGATGCTGCCGCGCTGTCGCTCGCGCATGGCCGGCATCACGGCCTTGCAGCACAGCCAGACGCCCTTCACGTTGACCTGGAAGATGCGGTCCCACTGATCGGGGTCGAGTTCCTCGAAGGGCGTGAGCGTGACCTCACGGAAGTAGGCGGCATTGTTGATCAGGCCATCGATACGACCGGTGGCCTTCAATGCGGTGTCGGCCATGGCCTTGACCGAGGCATCGTCGCTGACGTCCACTTTCGCGTAAGTGGCGCGACCGCCCGCTTTGGCAATCAGGTCCATGGTCTCGTCGGCGGCATGCATGTCGGCCACAAGCACGTGCGCGCCTTGAGCAGCGGCGCCCAGCGCGAAGGCCTGGCCAATACCGGTCGCCGCGCCGGTCACGATAATCGTCTGGTCGGGAAGCAGGTTCTGGGCTGTCATGTTGGTCATCTGAATGTGTGGGTGAAGGAAAGTTGGCGTGGTGAATTCAGGTGCGGGTTTCAGTGGCGGTGGCCTGCACCCGTTGGTGTCGGAACCCTGTCTGTCGCCTGCGCCAGGCTCGCCGCACAGCGCGGCTTGCCCTCGCAGTCAGACACCATGAGCGTGCGCGAGCGCTTGTCGCGCACCGGACCATTGATGTCGACGTCTACAGCCCACGCACCCAGCATTTCAAGTTCCAGCGTGCCCTTGTACTGACCGGGCTTTCCGGTTGCAGCGGCCTTGACGGGCTTGATGGTGTGGGCCATGGGCATGGACGGCATCAGAGCGCTCAGCATGATCTGCGCGCCGTCCAGTGGCGTGCCGTCCCGGTTGGCAAGTTCGATCAGACATTCGAGCATGGGCCCCTTGCCGAATGACTGGCACTGCAGCTCGAGTCGTGGACGGGCGCTCTGTGACGACGCAGACTGAGCATGCGCGTTTGGCCACTTCGAAGAGATCATTGCCATCGTCAGAACACTGAGGGCCACAAGCAGGTGGCGTTCGAATCTCATGGGGTCCTCCGGGTAGCGGGCAGTGACACGGACGGTGTTCGGCGCCCGCTGCGAAGGTGGCGCCAGTGGCTAGCCAATCGGTGCACCAGCGCCTCGTCGAGCAGGCCACGAGGCCGCCAGCGCAGGAACAGCGCCACCAGCCCCCCGAAGATCACCATGCGCCAGCCTGGCAGCAGGCGCGAAGCATCGAGCAAACCGAGGTCCAGCGCTACGCCGAGCAGCGGGCCGAAGGCGGTACCCAGGCCGCCCAGCAGTGCATAGCCCACCGCATGCACGCCCAGCATCGGGTCGAACACCGCAGGCTCGATGTAGGTGGTTCGGTGTGCGTACAGACCGCCGCCCAGCGCGGCCAGGCCACCGGATATCGCAGCGGCGAACAGGCGCACACGTTCAACTGCAATGCCCTGCGCAGCAGCCAATGTGTCGTCCTGCCCGATCATGCGCAGACCCACGCCCAGCCGCAGACGCTCGGTTTGCATCAGCAAGCCGAGCACAAACAGCAGCACCAGTAAGGTGAGCACCAGGTATTCGATGGGCGCCACATTGTTTTCAAGGAGCCATCGGATGTCGCGAAAGCCGTCGATGCCTGCCGGCCCGACCGGCCCGTCTTCGCCCGGAATTTGCCAGTGCCATGCGCTGAGCCCAACGCGTGCCATCTCGCCGAAGGCCAGCGTGGCCACCGCATAGTGCAGGCCTGACAGTCGAAGCGTAGGCAGGGCAATCAGCCATGAGCACAGCGCGCCGAAGGCTGCCCCAGCAGCCAGGGCAAGCCCCAGTGGTGCATGGAACATGGCCGACATCACGCCCGAGGCATAAGCGCCCAGCCCGAAGAAGGCTTGCTGCCCGAACGACACCCGACCGACCAGCAACATGAGGTAGGCCGACAGCGCCAGCAGCGACATGATGGCCATGTCGCTGGCCAGCCCCACCGCATGAACGCCTGCAGCACTGCCCACGCCCGGCAGGTGGCATAGCGCATCGCGCATCGCCTGTGCCAGAGTTCCGTTGACACCCGAGGCCGCCGCGCTGGCCGAATGAATGCGATCGCTCATGCGCGCAGCCCGCCAGACCAGGCCCGATCACCCCGCCACCAGGGCCCGGTGAGCACGACGAACAGCAACGCGTAGGTGGCGAATTCGCGGCCCTGAGCACCCAGCAGAGTCTGCGCGTGTGCCTCGACAACACCCAGCAGCAGACCGCCCCACAGTACGCCGCGTATGGATCCCAGGCCTCCCAGCATGGCCGCCACCAGCCCCTTGAGCAGCACCCACATGCCGAACATTGGGGTGACCTGAGCATCAATGGACAGCACCGCGAAAGCGGCCACACCCGACAGCGCACAGGCAGCCGAGAAGGCCAGGGTCTGCAGTCGCGCTACGGGCATGCCCACTAGATGGGCTGCAGTGCGGTGGTCAGCCGCAGCCCGCCACGCCAGACCGGTGCGGCTGCGTTCCAGCCAGGCGGCCAGTCCGAGGGTGAGCGCCGCCGCCAGCACCATCACCAGCAGCCGGTCAGGGCGGATCAGCAGTTCTCCCAGCGTCCACTCGCTTGAAGCCGCCAGCGAGGGAAAGGGATTGAGATGGCGTGGCAGCAGGTTGACCGCGAGCTGCTCAAGCTGCATCCAGACGGCGAAGCTGGACGCCAGCGCCACCACTTCGCGACCGTCGGTGCCGGCAACCGGTGCGGCCTGAGGCAGCGAGCCGTTTTCGTGAGTGCCGGCAAAGCACAGCCGCTCGACATACCAGCCAATGACGGTGGCCGATAGCACCATGGCAATGACCACCAGCCAGATGGGCGCCTGGGCGCGCGCATGCAGCCACGCGCCGATGTAAGCCGCCAGCATGGCGGTGGCGCCATAGGCCAGATTCAGTCGCCGCAGGCTGCCAAAGGTCAGCGACAGGCCCAAGCCCACCATGGCATAGGAGCCACCGTCGAGCAGGCCATCAATGGTGGTCTGCACCCACGCGGTCATGGTCAGGTGCGCGCCGCCGCGTCTGGGCTGGGGCCGCGCTTGTGCCCGAGGTAGGCGCGCTGGATCACATCGTCATCGGCCAGTTCGCCCGGGGTGCCAGAGAAGCTCACGCGGCCCTGTTCCATCAGGTAGAAGTGCTGCGCCACCTTCAGCGCCATGTTCGCGTTTTGCTCAACCAGAAAAATGCTCACGCCTTCGGCATGCAGCTGTCGGATGATGGTGAAGATCTCGGCCACCACCAGCGGCGCCAGGCCCACGGAGGGCTCGTCCATCAGCAGCAGGCGCGGGCGCGACATGAGCGCGCGAGCCACGGCCAGCATCTGCTGCTCGCCACCCGACAGCGTACCCGCCAGTTGCGCGGTGCGTTCACGCAGGCGCGGAAAGCGCGAGAACATGGCATCGATGTCGTCCCGGATGCCGGCGGCATCACGACGCTTGTAGGCACCCGCCGCCAGATTTTCGCGAACGGTGAGCGCAGGAAACACCAGGCGGTTTTCGGGCACCAGCGCCATGCCGCGGGCAACGATCTCAGCGGGGGTCTTGCCGACCAGTTGCTCGCCCTCGAAGGTCACCGAGCCACGTTGCGGCTTGAGGATGCCAGCCAGCGTGAGCATCAGGGTGGATTTGCCTGCGCCGTTGGGGCCCAGCAGGCAGGTGACCTCACCGGCTTTCGCCGACAGGGACACGCCCTTGAGGGCCTCGATCTTTCCGTATGAGGTGGCAAGGTCGGTGATTTCGAGCATGGCGGTGGTGAGGCGGCTGCGGTGAGTCGGCGCGTGGCGCTCAGGCCGTTGCGGGTTCGTCGGTGCCCAGGTAGGCGGCTCGCACCTGGGCATCCTGCTGCACTTCGGCCGGCGTTCCTTCAGCAATCTTTCGGCCGAAGTTGAGCACTGCCACCCGGTCGCAGACCTCCATCACCAGTTCCATGTGGTGTTCGATCAGCAAGATGGTGCGACCCTGATCGCGAAGTCGACGTATGCGACTGTCCAGGTCCTGGATTTCTTCGGCATTCATGCCGGCGGCCGGCTCATCGAGCAGCAACAGCTCGGCGCCCGAGGCGGCCGCTCGGATGAGTTCGAGTCGGCGCTGTTCGCCGAAGGCCAGGTTGGCGGCCAGCATGTCGCGCTTGTGCGCCAGGTCACCGAACACCAGCAGTTCTTCAGCCTGTTCGCGCGCGGCCTTTGCACCCGACAGCCAGCGCTCCCTGAAACCGGCCCAGCCCGCTTCGCGCACCACCCGCGCGGCCCACAGGTTCTGCCATACGGTCAGCTGGCCGAAGAGGCGGATGTTCTGGAAGGTGCGAGCCAGTCCCAGCTCAGTGCGCCGGTGTGGCGGCAGCGCCGAGATGTCCTGACCTTTGAATTGCACACTCCCGGCAGAGGGCTGGTACACGCCGGTGATCAGGTTCACGGTGGTGCTCTTGCCCGATCCGTTGGGTCCGATCAAGCCCAGAATTTCGCCCTTGCGCACCGTGAGCTCGAGCTGGTCGACCGCCTTGACGCCGCCGAAATGGCGGCTGAGGTTTTTCAGCTCAAGCATGAGTGGAGGCTCCCCGTGTGGCATCGCCCGTCTGGGGCGTTGCTGTGGCTCGCCCCAGGCCGAGGCTTCGACCCAGCGATCGGTTGAGAAATCCGCTGGGGCGAACCAGCATCACCACGACGATCAGCACGCCAAAGAGCAGGCTGCGCCAGTCGCCGATGAAGCGCAGGCCTTCGGTCAGGAAGCCCTGGATGAAAATGACCGCCAGCAGGGTGCCGGCAAGGCTGGACAGGCCACCAATGATGGGATACGCGATGGCGAAGGTGGCCAGCAAGATGCTGAAGTTGCTGTGCTCGATGTGGGTTGCGTAATGAGCGAACACACCTCCGGCCAGACCGGCAATGCCACCGCCAATTCCGAAGGCCGACACCTTGGCCGCGGTGAGGTTGATGCCTGCGCTTTGCGCGGCCAGTTCGTCTTCGCCCACGGCGCGCCACACGGTGCCCACCCGCGATCGGTCCAGCCACCACAGCATGAACATGACGGCGGCCACCAGGACCCAGATGAGGATGCAGACCTGAAGCGTGGTCCAGCCGTTGCTCGGGAAATAGCGAATGCCGCCGAAGCCCAGGCTGCCGTCAGGACCCACCGGCCCAGCGGGTGTCTGAACCCGCCACTGCAGGTTGAAGAAGAACAGCCGCACGATTTCGGCAAAGGCGGTGGTGGCCACCACCAGCATCAGGCCCTTGACGCGCAAGGCCGGGAATCCGACGGCGACCGCCACCGCAGCGGCCATGAGTGCGCCGGTGGCCAGCGCCGCCGCCAGCGGCCAGCCCCACATGGAGGTCAGCATGCCGGCCGCATAGGCGCCAATGGCAAAAAAGCCGCCCTGTGCCAGGCTGACCTGCCCAGTGTGAAGCACGCACCAGGCGGACAGCCCGAGCAGCGTGTGAATGCCGATGACCTGCGCGAGTCCGAGATAAAAGTCCATGCCGCGGTCTCCTGTCCGGACTCAGTCGCGACCGCCAGGTGCGGCGAACAGACCGCCTGGACGCAGTACCAGGAAGGCGAACAACATCAGCATCACGTAGATGTCGCGCTCGCTGACGCCGCGCATGAACTGGAAGAGGTTCTCGGCCCCGCCCACGATCAGTCCGGCAACGATGGCCCCGGGAATGCTGCCCAGGCCGCCAATGACCGTGACCACCAGCCCCTTGACGGTGAGCGGCAGCGTCATGAGCGGCGAGAGCACGCCGATCGCGGCACCCGCCATGGCGCCGGCTGTGCCGCCCATCAAGCCGGCAATCACGAAAGTGCCGGCGTTGGTGGCGTTTACATCCATGCCGCACAACTGTGCAGCAACCGGCTGCTGCGCCACTGCGCGAGTGGCCAGGCCCAGCCGGGTTCGCTTGAGCAACAGGGTGAGGGCCACCATGGCAACGCAGCCCAGCATGAACACGAAGATCAGGTCGCCGCGCAGAAAAAACTGGCCGATTTCAATGTTGGTGCTGGAAAACAGTGCCGGGTAGTTTTGCGGCATGCCCAAGGTGAGGTGCGAGATCAGCTCTTCGATGGCCAGCAGCATGCCCACAGTGGACATCAGGGTCGCCAGCGGATTGTTGATGGGCAGGAAGCGAAAGCAGATCAGGTAGATCAACCAGCCCAGCACGCCGCCGATCAGCGCAGCGCCGGCATAGACCACCGGGGCCGGCACGAGCGAGACCAGCATCAGGCTCAGATACGCCGCGCCGATGGATGCCGCCGCATACGACATGTTGATCTTGTGCATCACGCCGAAGATGAGCGTGAAGCCGATGCCGATGAGGGAATAGGTGGTACCGAACAGCACGCCGTCAATGAGCGACTGCGCAAGGTCGATGAGGTTGAGCAGGTCCATAGGGCAGGCCCGTGAGAGTCAGCGAAGGTGTTGCGGGCGTGCCCTTGGCACGTTCAGACAAGGGCGGACGGGCTGTATTTCATGCCCGCCCTATCCCGCTTACTGCTTGGGCGTGTGGGCCACGACCCAATTGCCACCTTTGGCCTGCACGAACAGGTAGGGCTTGACCGCTTCGCGGTCATCGGTGCGGCCAACCTTGCCCAGCAGACCTTTGGTCTCCTTCATGGAGGCCAGGGCTTCGCGCATTTTCTGGCGATCGGCCTGGATGGTGTCTGCGCGACCCATGATCTTGTTCTTCTCAACCAGATCCACGAGCGTGAACACATTCTCGAAGGCGGCTGCGTTGTGCAAATCCATGTTGTACTTCGGGTTGACTGCCTGAACGGCCGCAGCGGCATTCTTCGCGTCATCGGTCACCGGCGCGAAGCTGGTCGGAATGACCAGGCCCTCTGCCTGTGCGCCGCAGCCCTGCAGGGTTTCCATGCTGGAGGACGAGGTCAGGCCTACGATCAGCTTGGGCTTGACGTTCTGACGCGCCATTTCCTTGAGCACACCGCAGCTGGTGAAGGGGTGGGCCGAAATGGCCACCACGTCGGCGTTGGCGCGCTTCATTTCGCGCACCTGGTTCGAGAAGTTGGTGTCATTGAGCAGCCACTCGGACTGGCCCAGCACCTGAAGTCCATTGCTGTCGGCCTGCGTCTTGATCACACCGAAGGTGGCATTGCTGTGTGCGAAGTCCTTTTCGACGCCGCCCCAGAAGGTCTTGAGTTCGGGGCGGGTGGTTTTCACCCACTCGAAGATTGACTTGTACATGTTGGCTTCGCTGGGCACGTTGCGAAAGGCCCATTGCGACAGCGAGGCAAGTCCGCCCTTGGCGGCCACGTCGGTATACAGCGGAAACTGGATGCCCGAGTCGGAGGCGTCGCCAGCCTTTTTCTGAAGAATGCCGAATACCGGCTCGGCCACGTTGGAGCAGGTTGGGCCGATGGCGACGACCGCGTCGTTTTGCGAGGCGATGCGGCGCAGAACGTTGATGCCCTCTTCGGCATTGCAGCGGTCGTCAAGGTATTCGACGACCAGACGGGCCTTTGAGCCGTCGCCCAGGGTCACGCCGCCAGACTTGTTGATGATGGCGGCGGCGGCCTGCATGGCTGCCTCGCTCTGTTGCCCAAAGATGCCGACCACGCCACTCTTGGCGCCGAATCCATAAATCTTGAAAGTCTTTTCCTGTGCCTGTGCGCTGGCGGCCAGCCCGAGCGCGGCGGCGGCGGCGGTCAGCGTGGCGAGGGTGCGCGTGCGTCTTGACATGGCGTGTCTCCTTGGTATGTCGGCCTTGAAGGCCTCGGTTTGCCAGCCTCCACTATGGACAGTCGAGAGGGCGATGGCTATTTCAAACCCGGCAATTCAGCGTTAAGGCCGCGGCAACAGTTGCCTTGCCTTCGACGCAAAGCTGGTTTCGCGCAAATGAAATTCCCAGCGCGAGCCGGTATTCCGACAATGGCGGCTGAGTTCGAAGACTGGGAGAGTCTGATGGGCCAGCCGAAGCCCCGAGGTCCGCTGGACGGTATTGTGGTGGTTGCACTGGAACAGGCCGTGGCCGCGCCCTATTGCAGCAGCCGCTTGGCGGATGCCGGCGCACGCGTCATCAAGATCGAACGCCCGGAGGGCGACTTTGCTCGTGGCTACGACGGCGCTGCCCATGGGCAGTCGTCCTATTTTGTCTGGATCAACCGCGGCAAGGAATCCATCGCGCTCGACCTCAAGCAGCCGACCGACCTGGCGCTGCTCGAGCGGCTCATTGCCCAGGCCGATGTTTTCATCCAGAACCTGGCGCCGGGTGCCACCGCCCGCATGGGAATTGGATCAGAGGTGCTGCGTGCCCGATATCCCAGCCTGATCACCTGCGACATCAGCGGCTATGGCGAATCCGGCCCGCTGTACAAGATGAAGGCCTACGACCTGCTTGTGCAGGCAGAAAGCGGTCTGGTTGCCGTCAGTGGGGCGCCTGGCGAGGGCATTGAATCGCTTGGCCGAATCGGTGTGTCGGTGTGCGACATCAGCGCGGGCATGAATGCCATCATCGGCATCCAGCAGGCGCTGCTGCAGCGAGCCCGCACCGGTTGTGGGTCCGGCGTGCAGGTCTCGCTGTTCGATTCGGCCGCCGAACTCATGAGCGTGCCCTATTTGCAGACTCGCTATGGCGGCAAGGCGCCGCAGCGCGTAGGTTTGAAGCATCCCACCATCGCCCCCTATGGCGCCTACACCTGCGCCGACGGCCGTGACATCGTCATCTCCATTCAAAACGAGCGCGAATGGGCTGACTTTTGCCGCGAGGTGCTGCGCGAACCCGAGTTGCCGCAGGATCCCCGTGCGGCCAGCAATGCAGCCCGCGTCGCCAACCGACCCTGGCTCGATGGCAAGGTCGCGGCCGTGTTTGCCAGCGTTTCAAGTGCCGATCTGATCGACCGCCTAACCGCTGCGCAGACGGCTTACGGCAGCGTCAATGGCGTGCACGACCTGATCGCCCACCCCCAGTTTCGAACGCGCCGCATGCCGGTCGGTCAGAAGTCCGTCGAGGTGCCGGCGTTGCCCTGGATCACTGAGTGGGACCCTGCCGAATTCCGCCCCGCACCCGACATAGACCAGCACGGAGCTGCCCTGCGTGAGGAATTTGCGTCGCCCGCTGCGGTCCGCAGCGCCGCCCAGGACGCATGAGCGAAGGTTCAGTGCGCCCGCACATCGAACGAATACAGAGCGGAGTCCGACATGAACCAGGATGTGATTCACCCGATCACCACAGAGGTCTTGCAACGCCTCGCCCACACACCCGATGTGCGGATGCGCGAATTGATGAGCGGCCTGGTACGGCACCTGCATGCATTTGCCTGCGAGACCCGACTGACCGACGCCGAGTGGCTTGAGGCGATCAAGTTTCTGACTGCGGTCGGCCAGAAGTGCGACGATCAGCGACAGGAGTTCATTTTGCTGTCGGATGTACTTGGGCTTTCAATGGTCGTCACCGACATGAACCATCCCACGGCTGAAGGCTGCACTGAGTCCACCGTGTTCGGCCCCTTTCACGTCGAAGGTGCGCCTCGCTTCAAGGCTGGCGAGGACATTGCCAGGGGTGCCAGCGGCGAGCCCTGCTGGGTGCAGGGCAGGGTGCTGGGTCAGGACGGGGAGGCCATCCCCCACGCGGCGATCGAGGTCTGGCAGGCCGATGCCGAAGGCTTTTATGACGTGCAGCGCGCCGACCTGCAGCAGTTTCAGGCGCGTGGTGTGCTGCAGGCCGACGAGCAGGGTCGATTCAGTTTCCGCAGCATCGTGCCCGAGGCCTATCCGGTGCCAACCGATGGGCCGGTGGGTGGTCTGCTTGAGGCTATGAAGCGGCATCCTTGGCGCCCCGCGCACCTGCACTTCATGATCTCCGCTCCGGGCTATAGCAAGCTGATTACGCATGTGTTTCGGGGCGGCGGGGAGTATCTCGACTCCGATGTGGTGTTCGGGGTGCGTGACTCGCTCATTGCCGACTGGACCCCTCAGGCACCCGGCATTGCCCCTGACGGCAGTCACTTTGAGTCCCCCTGGTGGCTGCTCGAATTCGACTTTGTGCTCAACCGTGAAGAATGAGATTTCGCAAGCTTTGACCCTGTGTGCTTCCCCTCGAAACGCGGATACGGACGGTAAGGGACTTCGGCCCACTACCTCGGTCCAACCCCAGCTACCGCTTCCCTGCTTAGCCTCGGCTGAGTCGGTATCGGTGCCAACTGAGTAACCGACGGATCGGCCGCAGCGATGGCTGCCTTGAGCCGTGGCAACACCCGCCTTGCCGCCTGCTCACCCGTCTGGCGAGCATGTTCAAAAAATTCAGGCGTTGGCAATGTTCGAAATCCGATATCCGGATGAATCACGAAGTCGGCAACTAGCAATTCTGGATCTATTCGAACTCGCCGCCTGGCTGCCCGATCAAGACTCCAAGCGGGGGTATCGACAGGAGCCGTTCCAGGAACGGGTGTGACATCGACAGCGATCACAAATCGCGCGCCTGCCTGACGGGCCGCGCGGACGGCAATGGGCAAGGACTCCTCGCCGTCTTCGTATTCCACGCCCTGGATACCCACGGGCGAGATCACTCGGCTCACCGCACTTGATGCCCTGACGGCGACACCTGCGTTGCCGGATTGGAAGAACACTGCTTGCTTGTCGCTCATGCGTGTGGCCACCGCAATGAAGCCTCTTGGCATTTCTTCAATGCGCGTGTTGCGCAAACGATTGTTCACGAAATCCTGAAGCCTCTGTCCATGGATCCAGCCGCGATCCGCAAAAACAGAGAAATCAAACACGGTCAACGGACCGCCTTCGCGGGACAGGTCGTCTATTTCCGAGGCCGTATAGCCATGCGCCCAGAAGGCACCGATCAGGGAGCCCACGCTGGATCCCACGACCAGGTCGTACTCGATGCCCGCTTCTTCAAGCACTTTCATGACACCGATATGCGCATAGCCACGGGGCCCCCCGCTGCTCAACACAAGAGCGACTCGAGGCCTTGGACTCATGTTCGGCACAGAGGCCAAAGCGACGGGGCTGTCCGACTGGGTGTAGTTGAAGCTCGTGCATCCGCACGCCTGCAGGATCACAAACGCCAGTGCCCAAAATCCCCGTAGCGTTCGAAAGAAATCAAGATCCATGTTGAACAAACGCCTCCGGCTGACCTGACTCCAGCGCCGCATGAATCATGGACATCATGAAATCCTTGGATTGCGCCTGTATGCCTTTTGACAGGGTCAAGTGCTGCATGACGTTGGAATGTTCGATGCTTGCCAGACCATGCAAGGCAGACCAGATGAACATGGCTTCGAGCTCGGACTGTCTTTTCGAACCCTTCTTTTTCCCATGCGTCTTAAGGAGTTCTTGTCTCAACACATCAAACGCGTGAACAGCGTGTTTGACGAGCTCCGGATGTGCAGCGGGCTCTGGCCACGGTGTTCCGAACATCAACCGGTATTCCAAAGGCTTACGCGCGGC